>Ga0155344_128_pt1 | contig 51397 bp, 49 predicted proteins | sample RifCSPhighO2_02_FD_106312 | JGI IMG/M metagenome (GOLD analysis project Ga0155344, IMG submission 106312) | Alphaproteobacteria bacterium RIFCSPHIGHO2_02_FULL_40_34 | reverse complement strand
TAAACCTCCTCAAAATTGTTAAACCGTAATTGGTTGAGGAGGTTTTCTAATTGTTTTTAATTAGGAGTATAGATTTTTAGTTTGGTATATATCGGTGCCCGCTATGATCCAAACTACCAAATCTCTCTTTACGATTTGGAAAAACTTGCTGTTGATGTAAAAAAACTTTTGGAATTGAGTAAGAAATTGTGCGAGGAGAGGATTAAAAATTTCTAAACTCTCACTGGGTCATTTACTCCTCACAAAATATTTTGTGAGGGGGGTAATGTTCTTCAAAGAGTAAAGCTGGGAGCATTTTTCTTAAGCGTTATTGGGATTAAAATAAGAAAGAAATTTTTAAGTTTAAATTCATGCCTAAAAACGAAATTGCTGAAATTATTTTTAAAGAGACAACCACCGCTAATGACTTGTTCTGCCAGTTTGATGATCAAAATGGCGTGTTGCTTTTGGACGTAAAAAAACCTTTTACCGAAGAAGATTTTGAAACTATTGCAGCTATTATCGATCCTTATTTTGCTTCACGCGGCGAGCTTAAAGGTGTTATTCTTCACGCTAAAAAATTTCCTTATTGGAATGGCCACGCAAACCGTCAGCAATATCTTAATTTTGCCAGAAATAATCATTTTAAATTCAGAAAAGCGGCATTTTCGATGGATGGATTTTTTATCAAAATCATTGCCAGAATTGCCCGCGGTCGCGTTCACCCAGAAATCAAACTTTTCAAATATGATCAGATAGCAAAGGCGCAGAGCTGGATTTTGTTTAAATAAATCAGACTTGTTCTTTCAAACTTTTCTCAATCTCATCCAAAAATTCTTCAGTGTAGAGATAATGTCGACCATGTTCAATTTTGTTGCCGTGGATGCAGATGGCCAAATCTTTTGTCATTTTTCCTGATTCGACAATTGCGATGCAAATTTTTTCTAAATTGCGACAAAAGGTGATTAATTCTTCATTATTGTCGAGTTGACCTCTGAAGGCTAAACCGCGAGTCCAGGCAAAAATTGAAGCCAGCGGATTTGTTGAAGTTGGTTTTCCGGCCTGATGATCACGATAATGGCGAGTGACGGTGCCGTGCGCTGCTTCGGATTCCATGGTTTTACCGTCTGGTGTGATTAGGACAGAAGTCATTAGGCCGAGAGATCCAAAGCCTTGAGCGATGGAATCGGATTGCACGTCGCCATCATAATTTTTGCAGGCCCAGACGAAATTGCCGCTCCATTTCAAGGCGGAAGCCACCATGTCGTCAATCAAACGATGTTCATAAACAATGTTTTTGGCGGCGAATTTTTCTTTAAATTCTTTTTCATAAATTTCGGCGAAGATATCTTTGAAGCGTCCATCGTATTTTTTTAGAATTGTGTTTTTGGTTGAGAGATAAAGCGGCCAGCCTTTTTGTAGCGCGAGATTGAAGCAGGAATAAGAAAAACCGCGAATTGATTCTTCAGTGTTATACATCGCCAGCGCAACGCCTCCGCCTTTGAATTTGAAAACTTCATGTTCGATTATTTTGCCATCTTCGCCTTCAAATTTGATGGTTAATTTTCCTTTGCCGGGAACGACAAAATCAGTAGCCTTGTATTGATCGCCGAAAGCGTGACGGCCGATGATGATTGGTGAAGTCCAGTTGGAAACAAGGCGCGGCACATTGTGACAAACAATCGGTTCGCGAAAAACTGTGCCGTCGAGAATGTTTCGAATTGTGCCATTTGGCGATTTCCAAATTTCTTTGAGATTAAATTCTTTTTTACGCGCTTCATCGGGAGTGATGGTGGCGCATTTAATGCCAACGCCGCATTCCTTGATTTCATTGCCGGCATCAATGGTGATTTGATCATTTGTTGCATCACGATTTTGCACGGAAAGATCAAAATATTTCAGGTTAACATCGAGATAAGGCAGAATCAGTTTTTCCTTGATCAGCTTCCAGATGATACGCGTCATCTCATCGCCATCAATTTCAACGACAGGATTTTTTACTTGAATTTTTTTCATAAGAAATTTTTTAGGTTGTTATCAAAAATGTTGTGTCTCTGAAATCAGATCCTGAAACAAGTTCAGGATGACATGTTTTGGAACCATCTTTCCCAGATTGTCATCCTGAACTTGTTTCAGGATCTGATTTTTTGGACACAAAATTTTAAGAACAATCATTTTTTAGCCTAGAGCCTGTCTTAAAACCCAACGTGTCTCGATTTTCCATAAATTTTGAGCGACTTTTTGGCAAAATTTTGCCGCTGTATTCAACATACTGCAAAAAATTTTGCCAAAAAACGAGCCAAAATTTATGGAAAAGCGAGGCGCGGTGGGTTTTAAGACAGGCTCTAGAGCCTGTATTCAAATGCATTCGTCATTTGTGGTATATACAACTTAAAAGTGGTTATTTAGTTTTTGTCCAGCTCAATTTTCCTAAACCAAAGTTAAAACCGCGCCATGCGCCACATATCTTTTCTTATCTTGCTGCTTTTTGCTGATTTTGCTTTTGCCATTACTTTGAATTCAAGCCAAACTGATTATGAGACCAGCGGGAATATTACCACCAGCGGTTCCGGCATCATTAGCAGTCTTTCCGGTTCAAATGACAATCCAAATAAAATCAAAAATCGTCATACAATTACCACCGGAAATTCCGGCGCCACTTCTGGCGCTTACGGCATAAAATCCAGCGGTAATTACAATCAAATCACTAACGATGCCGGAGCTACAATTTTAACCACCGGGAGTTCAGGACGCGGCATTAGCATTACAAATTTTTCTTCTGTTTACAATTTGGGTGAGATCATCACGCAAGGTAGTGGCGCTAGTTCGCACGGTATTTATGCCGGAGGTAATGACAATAATATCAGCAATTCTTTTTCTATTACTTCAGCACGATCAAACGGGATTTTTGCCGAAGGTGATAATAATGCGATTGTCAATTCCGGCGATATTATAAGCGGTGAAGCAGCGAATGTTTATGGCATCAGGGTTGAGGGCAATAATTCCAGTATAACCAATTCCGGCAATATCACCTCGACAAATTATGCCATTTACAATTCAGGCGCAGGAAACGTTATCACCAATTCCGGCAATTTAACCGGAGGAGTAAGGCTTGGTTCCGCAACTTTTAACATCATGGGTGGCAATATTGGTGGCGATGTTGAGGGGTTATCCGGCAGTGGCGTTGTAAATATCGGCGTCTCTGATGATTCTGCAGTTTTTAATCAATCATCGTCATTTTTGAATATTGATTCTCTCAATATAAATTCCGGCAGCGTTCTAAATTCCTATGGCAATATTACCGCCAACAATATTTCACTTGGCGCCAACGCTGTTTTGAATTTGCACAAAGGCGGAGCGGTGAATGCAACAATTAACGCCGTCGATTCCTCGTCTCTTAACATCAATTCCGGCGCTTTATTCAACATTGGCTCGGATAGCAAAGAAATTGACGGAAATTTTTCATTATTGGCAGGCGGAATATTTTCCGCTATTTTGGGAAAAAATAACGCCGGAAATTTGACAATCGGCGGTTTGGCAAACGTTAGCAGCGATTCCAAGCTGGTGATTGCAAGCATAGGCAATCAAAATTATATCGGCGATGGCAAAAAATTTGTTCTGATTAAAGCCGCCAATGATTCCACAATTAACCTAATTCATGAATCAAATATCAGTGTTGGCGATTGCGGTTCCAATGTTTGCGGCTTGTTGAAATTTAGCTCTGTGGTTGAAGGAAATAATTTATTTTTGATTGCCAATCGCATTGACGCAAAACAGATCATCAAAAATGAAAACACGCAAAAAATTTATCAAAACATCAATCACATCGGAGAAGGCGCAAGCGGTAAAATGCGTGAATTTCAGCTTTATCTCGACAGTAAAAATTTCAGCGAAAAGGAATTAACCCAAACCATCAATCAGCTATCGCCACAATCGGGAAAATCACATTTTATCGCCAATAATAATTTGGTTAATAGCGCGCTTAAGGCCAGCGAAATCAGGATTGACAATATTCGCGCCGGATTGTCCGGCATTGCGGCGCGCAATTTTAATGCCGGATTTTTTGAAAATATTTTTACGCAAAATCAATTGCTGGATATTTTTAATCTGCAGCAGCAAGGCGGATCGTTAAAAAACGGATTTTGGGTTCAGCCTTTTGGCAGCGTGGTAACACAGGATACAGTCGGCGATGATAATGGCTACCGCGCTATTTTAAGCGGAGTGGCTTTGGGAGCTGATAAGAAAATGTCAAAATCGTCAATTATCGGCGCGGCTTTGAGCTATGCCAGAGCTGAAATAAAATCCTTGGACAGCTACAAAAAAAATTTCGTCAACGCCTATCAGATTAATTTTTATCACAGCGGAAATTTTAAAAATTTTTTTACCGATAATCTTTTTGGACTTGCCTTCAGTCAATATCACTCAAATCGCGCAATTCCAGCGGTTAAAGCCAATGCCGAAGCCAGCTATAATGGTTATAGCTATTTTGCGAAAGCCAGAGTTGGAATGGAAAAAAGGATAAATAAAAAACTGAAATTTATTCCTGAAATATCGGCAAGTTTTTTGCATAATCATGTTAATGCTTACAAAGAAAATGGCGCCGATTCCTTAAATCTTAATGTTTCTGCTATTGATTCGGATGTGCTTGAGGGCAGGGCGGGAGTTGGTTTGAGCTGGTTACAAAAAATTTCAGGAATTGATGGGTTGCGCAAAATTGGCGCCGTTTTGAAAGTTTCTTATGGCTATAATTTTATCAACAGAGTTTCAAATGTTGAGAGTAGCTTCGTCTCGCAGAATTCAACTTTTAATTCACAAATTTCAAATCTTGATCGCAGCAGTAAAAAAATCGGCGCTGAAGTGAATATCTATCACATTGATGATATCACTTTCAGCGCCGACTATCAAATGGAGCATCGCGCAACCTATCTATCACACTTTGCCGCGCTTAAGATTAGGCAGGAGTTTTAACCAATTGCAATAACTCTTCTATACCAATTCAAGTTGAAGATACCGAACTTCTACTCACGATATTTACGTTATTGGTTCAAAAAACTTTGTATCAGGATTGAAGGTCATTATCTCGCCATTTTCGATATCAAAATGCCAGCCGAAAATTTTCAGTTTGTTTTCGTTCATGCGTTTTTGGATGTAGGGATAAGTCATAAGGTTGCGTAGTGAAATTATAATCGATTCATGTTCGCAAGCCTTTTGTTGCTCTTCTTCATTTTTATCTGGCAATTGTTTTTTGATCGCTTCGCGCGCTTCAGATACAATAGAAAGCCAGGTTTTCATTGATTCGGAAAGTCCTCCTTTTTCAGCAGAAAATTTATCAGACATTACCATTTTGATGCTGTCGCATTTAGCGTGACCAAGCACAATTATGTTTTCAACATTGAGATCATTTACCGCATGCTCAATTGCTGCCATGATGCCGTGAATTCCACCAGTGCCATATTTAGGAACAAAGCCGCCAATGTTGTTGATAATGTATAATTCTCCCGGATTGGAAGCGAAAATTTCTGCTGGAGCTATTCTGATATCAACGCATGAAATAACCATTGTTGAAGGCTGCTGGCCTTGTTCTACCAGATGGTGGATAATATCTTTTTTTTGTGGAAATGTTGTTGATTTAAAAACCCTGAAACCGCTGATTAATTTTCCGATATCTGACATTGCTTACTGTGCTTTAAGTTTGATTTTTTATGGCCATGTCGCAAATCAACTTTCTGCAAAGTCTAAACCCTTGATTTACAAGGGCTCGTCGAGTTTAAAAATGGTAAGAAATGGGGATTTGCGACAGTCCCTTTATGGATGTTGTTTTTCAGAAAAGCTTTTGGCAAGAAAAAATTTGTGTAGCGCAAGTCAGCAATCTTTTACACGTTTTGTCTGGTTCTAAGTGGATGGTGGGTGATGACAGGCTCGAACTGCCGACCCTCTCCTTGTAAGGGAGATGCTCTACCAACTGAGCTAATCACCCTGGCCGTTTTAAAAGTAATTCTTTTATTGGTTATGGCGGGAGTGACGGGACTTGAACCCGCGGCCTCATGCGTGACAGGCATGCGCTCTAACCAGCTGAGCTACACCCCCTAAAAACAAAAAATTTTCCTAGAGCCTGTATTCAAATTCATTCGTCCCCGATTTTTTAGGAAATTTTTAGCGATTTTTGCATAAAATTTTTCATAATATCGGGAATATTTTGAAAAATTTTATGCAAAAAAGAGCAAAAATTTACAAAAAAGCGGGGGCGAATGAATTTGAATACAGGCTCTAGAAACTTTGATTCTTTTTAGGAAAATTTTTGCGGAAAAAAACCCTTACGCGAGATGTGTCGCGTAAGGGTTGAAAAACTATTTTACAGAATCTTTCAAAGCTTTGCCTGCAGAGAATTTAACTCTTTTAGAAGCTTTGATTTGGATTTCTTTACCAGTTTGAGGATTGCGGCCTTTTCTAGCAGCGGTTTTAACCACTTTGAAAGTGCCGAAACCAATCAAGGTTACTACATCGCTTTTTTTAAGAGCTTTTGTAGTAGCTTTCAGGAAAGCTTCAACAGAAGCGCTGGCATCTTTTTGTGAAAGGCCAGTTTGGTTAGCGATTTCTTTAATTAAATCTGTTTTATGCATATTGATCTCTTTTTTAAATTAATAATTGATAAACTAAACATGCCATGAACCAGCTTGTAGACTAGCTTCATAGGCAAGTTGTCGGCGAAAGCTATATAGCAAAAATTTGAAAGCAACTATTTATTTGCAGAATTTTTTAACTTTTTTTCGGTGTCGCATTAGGACAGTGCTAGCTTCGTAAAAATATACTTTTTTCTGTTATAATAACATCAAGGGTTTTATCGGTTTTTTCGTGAGGGAGATTTTCATCAGCCCTTTGAAATTCATAGGCCAAGCCAATTGTTTTAATTTCTGGCTTTTGCTTTTGTAGAAACTCTATGGTGCGGTCAAAAAATCCTCCGCCCATGCCTAGTCTGTTCAGATTACGATCGAAAGCCAATAATGGCAAAATTATAAAATCAGGAATTACTTTCTGTCCTAAAATCGGCTCAATAATTTTTGGAAAAAAAATATTTGGCGCAAATTTTTGGTTTTTTTCTGCAAGAACAAATTCAAGCGCCGAGTTTTTTGCGATGATCTTGGGATAGCAGAATCTGACATGATTTTTCCTAAAAAATTCAATCAACTCTTTAGTATCAACTTCATTTCTCGATGGAATATAAACAGCAAAAATTTTATCGCGATTTTGCGGAAAAATTTTTTGAATAAAATTTCTACCAACTGCTGCAGATTTGCTTTGTACCTCATCATATGTCAACGCTGCACGTTCATCTTTGAAGATTTTTCGTAATTCGGATTTTGTCATCAATAATTTTGAATTTTAACAATCAGCTTTTCGATTGTGTCGGCGATGTTTTCCATGTTTTCGCTCACCGCATCATACATGTCCTGTTCGTTTAATTTCTCTTCATCTTCCTGTTCTGAAATATCGTTATGTTCCAGTTCTTCCTCAAGAGTTAATGCCGCAATTACCAGCAAAGTTTTCTCATCAGCGTTTTTAAGTGAGAGCGATAGCTCGTTCACTCTTTTGTTGAGCTTGGCGGCTAAATAAAGCAGCTTTTCCTTTTCAGAAGTTTCGCAAGTGATTTTGTAAAGTGATTTACCAATCGGTAATTCAACCATCATTTTTTATTACCTCTTCAATATGCAATAAATCAGCTTCTATCGCCTCAATCAAACTTTTTCCTTCATCGCGAAATTTGGAAATTTTATTGGCTAAAACCTGATTTTTTTCGCGTAGAAATTCGGTTTCTTTTCCAAGATCGGATAGGGATTTTTGTAGATTGTTTATTTCCTCATTCAAATTCTGAATCACGCCTTCTTGTCCTATCATCCATGCTTGCGCACCTTTTTCATTATCAGAAATATCAATCGAGTTGATCGCCGCTTCATGCAGCTTTTCTTTTATCACCTCTTCAAGATTTTTTAACATATCCGCCAGCCTTTTTCGCGCTTTCTCAAATCTGATTTCGGCTGGAGTCATGATCTGTAATCTTTGTTGATCTTGATGTATTCTTCATTGAGATCACAAGTCCAGACAATGAAGCTAATGGCGCCAAGATTGAGATTTACGGAGATTTTGACTTCATGATGTTTCAGATATTCATGCACTGCTTTTTCGACATAATCGGGATGTTTGGTGCCATCTTTAGTTAAAACATGATCGCCGATTTTGACGATGATTTTGTTTGGCGAAGCCTCGCTACATGATTTGCCAACTGCCATAATAATTCTTCCCCAGTTTGGATCAGCGCCGGCAATTGCGGTTTTAACCAAAGGAGAATTGGCGATGGCAAAGGCTACCTGCTTGGCCTGCTCTTTGGTTCTTGCTCCTTCAACCTCAACTTCGATTAATTTTTTTGCGCCTTCGCCATCAATAACAATCATCTTGGCCAAGGCGAGTGAGAGCTCATTTACAGCCTGTTTAAAAGAAAAAAGTTCTGGTGCATGTGAGTCAGTAATTTGATGGTTTCCGGCGGTTTTGGTGGCGAAAAATAAAAGCGTGTCATTGGTTGACTGATCTGAATCAACAGTGATGGCGTTAAAACTTTTTTCTGCCGCTTCTTTAAGCAGAATATGCAATGTTTCGCTGGCAATATCAGCATCGGTAAAAATATAGCCAAGCATGGTTGCCATGTTTGGCGCAATCATTCCCGAACCTTTGGCGAAGCCAATTAGCGATATTTCCTTATCGCCGATTTTACAGTTTTTTTTGATTAGTTTTATCTTGGTATCGGTTGTGAGTATGGAGCGTGCGGCCTTTTCCCACGAGGCTTCATCGTCATTCATATTTTTTGTCATCACAGGGATTGCCGCTTTGATCAGATTAACCTTTAAGACTTCGCCGATAACTCCGGTTGAGGAAACAAAAACCTCCTCCGCCTTGCATCCAAGCTCATTTGCAACTTTTGTTGCGGTTTTTACAACCGCTTCTTCGCCTTCATGTCCGGTAAAAGCGTTGGCATTTCCGGCATTGACGATCAACGCTTTTGCCGTGCCTTTTGCGATAATTTTTTTGCACCACAAAACCGGTGCGGCAGGCATGGAAGAGCTGGTAAAAATACCGGCAACATTGGCCTCGTCTTCAAAATGAATCAGCAACAAATCGTCACGATTTTTATATTTTATGCCGCAATTTGCGGTCGCAATTTTTATGCCTTTAATCATTTTATTTTTTTTGAGAATTCATGAATTTTTTTTGCGGTTTTTTCAGCTGATTTTGTTTCTGCCATTTCTTTGACGATTGCTGATCCAACAACCACAGCATCAACACCGATTTTGGCAAATTCCTCCGCTTGTTTTGGCGTTTGAATTCCAAAGCCAATGGCGATTGGCAAGTTGGAAATATGGCGTAAATTTTTCAAGTTATTTTTATTTTCTTCTGCCTTGGCTAGCGTTGTTCCGGTGATACCAAGAAGTGAAATGAGATATAAAAACCCACTGGCATTTTTGGTGATTTTTTGGGCGCGTTTAAGATTGGTTGTTGGCGCAATTAGCCTGATTAAATCAAGATTTGTTTTTGCAATTTCCGGTAAAATTTCCTGCTCTTCTTCCGGCGGAAGATCAACGATCAAAAAGCCATCAACCCCCGATTTTTGTGCTTCAGAAAAAATTTTGTTCAAGCCGAATTTCAGAATTGGATTGTAATAGCTCATTAAAATCACCGGCGTTTTTGTATCGTTTTTTCTGAATTCCAAAACCATGTGTAAAGTTTTTTGCAGAGTCATGCCGGCAGAAATAGCACGCCTTGAAGCATCTTGAATTATCAGGCCGTCGCCCGATGGATCAAGAAATGGCACGCCAAGTTCGATGATGTCCACGCCTGATTGTGGTATGATTTTAAGCAATTCAAGCGATGTTTCATAATCAGGATCACCAGCGCAAATATAGGCCACGAGTCCACATTTTTGCTGTGTGCGCAATGTTTTGAATTTTTGTTCGATGCGTTTCATATAACCTGTCTAAAATCACTACTGTCCAACTAAGAGCCCAACAGGCTGAAGAGGTCAGCAGTTTCAGCCTCTTCGTTTTTGTAACTCCTTTTAACGAAGTCGCTCAGGTTCTGGGTTCTCTCAAAAAGTGAGAGACTAAAAACCTGGGATAAAGTGTAGAGCCTGTCTTTAGAGCCTGTTTTCAAATTCATTCGCCCCCGCTTTTTTGTAAATTTTTGCTCTTTTTTGCATAAAATTTTTCAAAATATTCCCGATATTATGAAAAATTTTATGCAAAAATCGCTAAAAATTTCCTAAAAAATCGGAGACGAATGAATTTGAATACAGGCTCTAAATTCATTTAACTTTGATTTTTTATAAATTTTTAGCGACTTTTTTGAAGAATTTTGAAGCTGTATCAAGCATACTGCGAAAAATTCTTCAAAAAAATGAGCAAAAATTTACAAAAAATCAAAGACAAATGAATTTGAAGACAGGCTCTAAAAATTTCCTAAAAAATCGGAGACGAATGAATTTGAATACAGGCTCTAGCTTCAACAGGCTAAAAAACTGCGTTGTCAGCGATAAAAATGTTATTGTGCGCGTTGATATTAACGTGCCAATCATCAATGGAAAAATCGAGGATGATACGCGCATTAAAGCCGTCATTCCGACTCTTGTGTATCTTGCCAAAAATCAGGCAAAAGTAATTGTGATTTCACATTTCGGACGTCCCGAAGGTAAAATTGAGCCTTCAATGTCAATTGCGCGATTAGTGGCACGAGTTCAGGAATTGCTTGGTTCAATCAAGGTTCATTTTGTTGATGATTGTATCGGCGAAAAAGTGCAAAAGGCTGTTGCAGCAACAAATTATGGCGAAGTAATCATGCTGGAAAATCTGCGTTTTTATGAACAGGAAACCAAGAATGATGCGGAATTTTCACGCCAATTGGCCTCTTTTGCCAATCTCTATGTCAATGATGCTTTCTCCTGTTCGCATCGCGCTCATGCCTCAATTGTTGGTATTCCGGCAATTTTAAAATCTGCCGCCGGATTTCAGATGGAAACCGAACTCGACAATCTCAACAAAATTTTTGCCAATGGTTCCAACAATTTGATTGCGGCAATTGGCGGCGCCAAGGTTTCAAGCAAGATTGATCTGTTAAATTCTCTGGCGAGTAAGGCGCAAACCATTGTGGTTGGCGGCGGTATGGCTAATACATTCCTTTATGCTTCTGGTAAAAATATCGGCAAATCCTTGTGTGAAAAAGAGCTAAAAGATGTGGCGCTTAAAATCATTGAAACTGCCAAACAGCACAAATGCAGACTAATTCTGCCTTCTGACGTTGTAGTTGTAAAAAAATTTGAAGCCAATGCGCCGCACAAAACTGTTGTGATTGACGAGGTGAGCTATGATGACATCATCGTTGATCTTGGCAAAAATTCGATAAAAAACCTTGGCGAAGAATTAAAAAAACACCGCATTCTGGTGTGGAATGGCCCGTTCGGAGCTTTTGAATTAAAGCCTTTTAACCTTGGCACTGAAGGATTCGCACATATTGCAGCTGAATTAACAAAAGCAAAAAAACTAATTTCAATCGCCGGCGGCGGCGATTCGGTTTCAGCGATAAATTCCGCCGGACTTGCGAATGATTTCACCTATATCTCTACCGCCGGCGGTGCATTTTTGGAATGGTTGGAAGGAAAAAATTTGCCGGGGATTATGATGCTTACAAACTAATTTCAATAAACGCCTTCTTCCTCAAATCCATCAGATATCCCTTTGCCATAATTTGCAGTTTGCGGTTGAAGATGGCGGTTTTGGCGGTGTTTAAATCATGATCGGAAATTTTTGTTTCAACTTTCGCATCGAGCAATTTGAAAATGTGATAGCCATCATTAAGCAAAACAGGCTCGCTATAACCGCCCTTTCCCATTTTTGAAATCGCGTTGTAAACCTTGACGTCAATATCTCCCTGCGAAACCCAGCCAATTTTACCGCTATTTTCAGCAGTAAAAGAAGAAGAAAATTGACGCACAATATCATTAAAATTAGCGCCATGGCGCAACTCTAAAACTAGTTTTTCCGCAAGTTGATCCGCATTTTTTCCGGAAGAAATCAGGATTTCGGCAATGAGAAATTTTCTTACATCAGTATCGAATTTATGCTGTTCAAAAAATTCCCTGATCTCGACATCACTAACCTTAACGCGTGAACGCAAAATTTCTGTCATGATTTTTGACCACAAAACTTCAGTCTCAATCTGCCTGATATAATTATCAAAAGACAGGCCGTGCTGGATGAAAAAAAAGCGGAATTGCGCAGGATTTTGTTTGCGCTGCAGGGCAATGATTTCGATGGCGTTTTTTATTTCATTTTCTTCAGCTTCAATCTTCAAATTTTGCGCTTCCTGCCTGATCAATTCCTCATCGGCCATTTTGTCGATGATTTGCTGGCGCAACATTTTTTGATCATAAGCATTTTTGATGCGTATTCCCGAAGCAAGCAAAACAAAGCGATAGCGCTCTTCAATTTCAGAGTTGGTGATGGCTTTGTTATTGATTTTGGCAACAATGAAATTTGATGGTTTTGCGGCAAAAATCGGTGAGGAGAAGAAAAGAAAAATAATGATAAGTCTTGTCAGGTTATTCTTAAAATCTTGTGTCTTTATTCGTGCTTCGTGCTTCGTGCTTCGTGCTTCGGTAGTTCTAGAGCCTGTCTCCAAACCCAGCGCGCTTCGATTTTGTTCAAATTTTGTACAACTTTTTGGCAAAATTTCGCCGCTGTATATGGCATACTGCAAAAAATTTTGCCAAAAAACGAACCAAAATTTGGGCAAAAGCGAAATGTGATGGGTTTGAAGGCGGGTTCTAAACCACGAAGCACGAAGCACGAAGCACGAAGCACGAAATGTGTCAGACACAAAATTTCGCATAACAACCCCTATCATCTCTGCGTTGCGGATTCGTAAATGCCAACCCCGCGAACCAGATCAATTGCGCGCGCTAATTGGTAATCCTGATCGTAAATTGCAAGATTATCATCACCCAGCTTTTCTGTTTTTGCTTCTTCGATTGCTTCCTGCAATTGCGCTTCAATATGACCTTTGAGATCGGCTTCAGAATCTTTGGACAAATTGACCTGTTTTTCAATTTTGGCGCTGGTCACTTCAATATCCGGCTCAATGCCGTGCGCCTGGATTGATTTACCGTTTGGCGTGTAATAAAGCGAAGTGGTAAGACGCAAAGCGCCGTGATTTTTCTCAAGCGGAATTACGGTTTGCACTGAACCTTTGCCAAAAGATCTGACTCCCATCACAATAGCGCGCTTGTGATCCTGTAAAGCGCCGGCAACAATTTCAGAAGCAGATGCCGAACCTTCATTAATCAGAATCGCAATTGGCAAACCGGAAACAAGATTTTCTCCTGCTGCATCTTTGTATTCTTTGGCATCAGCGGTGCGTCCTTTGATTGAAACAATGGTTTGACCCTTATTCAAAAAAGCATCGCTGATCTTAATTGCCTGATCAAGCAAACCACCGGGATTATTGCGCAAATCGAGCACTAAACCTTTGAGATTTTTATCACCAATTTGTGATTTCAGTTTCTTCAATTCTGAAACTAATCCAGAATAAGCCTGTTCGGAAAAAGTGTTAATTTTGATATAAGCAACATCTTTGAATTTGGCTGATCTTACCGCTTTTACCGTGATCACCTGACGAGTAAGGGTTTTTTCCAGAGGGGCTTTTTCACCTTTGCGTAGAATTGTCACTTTTACGCTACTTCCGGGTTTGCCGCGCAATTTTTTTACCACCTCCTCAATCGAGAGACCAATGGCATTTTTGCTGTCAATTTTTGTTATGTAATCACCAGATTTGATGCCGGCTTTGAAGGCTGGAGTGTCTTCAATTGGCGATACCACCTTAACCACCGACATCTCCACGGTAATTTCAATACCAACTCCGCCAAACTCGCCTTTGGTTTGCACCTGCATTTCTCTTAACGCTTCTTCATTGAGATAAGAGGAGTGGGGATCGAGAGAGGAAAGAAGGCCACCTGCCGCCGCTTCTGCTAATTGTTTGTCGGTTTTTTCGTCAACATAATCTTTTTTGACGCGAGCAATTACTTCTTCGAGAAATGTTCCCTGATCATCAAGGATTTTTTTGTCATCAAATTTGAGAGGTTTGATCTGAATTTGCGACAGAGAAATTGCCGAAAAAAAACCAACAAAAACAGCAAAAACAACAACCAGCGAAACTCTAAAACAATTCATTGCGTCTGGATGCCATAATCAGACTTCAATATTTCCGTCACATTGGAAGGCGGTTCATCGCCATAAGCTGAATAGAGAATTTTTCCGTAATTCTCCAAATGAATGATATCGTCATTCAGAGCTTTAAGGAAAAGCGTCAATTTAAGACGTTCAATCAAAACATAGTACCAGGCATTGCGCCCGGCATCTATTCCTTTAACGAGGTAAATTAGGTCTGCTGCCATTTTCTTTTGCGGATCAACCGGTTTATTAAGATTAGAGGGAGATTTCTGAGCTGTAGCTTCAGAAAAATTTTTTTGGGTTGGTTGTGGCTGGGTATTCTCTTTGTTTTGCAGGGCTTGCGAGGTAAAATTTTGTTTCTTGCTGGCAAATCTTTCAGCGAAGCTTTGTGTTTTGGACATGTTTATTTTTAAGAATTTCTATTGTTCAACCACCAATCATTGATCGGCTTTTTTGGTCCGCATGGACCATCGTCATTAGAAACACAAGGGCTTTTAACATCAATCACTCCATTTGAACAGGAGATAGTAAATAATGCTAAAATCAAAACTAATTTCTTCATGATTTCAAAGATTTTTTGCGAAACTAAAAACTTGATTAGATTTTTGCAAGCGGGCAAAAGTCAAATTTAAATTGGAATTCGTATGTCGTTCAAAAAAACATTAATAATCGGATTGGGGCTGATTGGCGGATCCTTTGCCAAAGCGCTTCGACGTGCCAGCAAGAAAATTTTTGCCGTTGATTCTGATTTTGATGCGGTTGAATTAGCAAAAGCTGAGGGAGTAATAGAAAACGGATTTGATGATCTGACTCATTTTGAAGATGAATTGCATGAGTTCGATCTGATCGTCATTGCAACGCCTCTTTTTGCCTATGAAGAAATTTTTTCTGCATTGCAAAATGTCAAATCTTTAGTGATTGATCTGGGTTCGGTTAAAGATTTTAAATATAAAAATTTACCACAAAATTTTATCCCCTGCCATCCTATCGCAGGATCAGAGAATTCAGGTTTTGAGCATAGTTGTGCCGATTTATTTTCCGGCCAAAAATTTGTCATCTGTAAAGAAAATAAAATTGTTGAAAATCTGGCAAAAAAAATTGGCGCTATTCCACAATTTTTAGATGCCAAAAAGCATGATGAAATTTTCGCGCTAATTTCACATTTGCCACAATTTTTATCTTTTTTAACCAAGGAATTTTCGCCAAAAAACATTAAAGATAAATTTTTTCAAACCGCCTTCCGCCTGGATAATTCAAATCCCGAAATCTGGGAAGATATTTTTGAAATGAATCAGAAAAATCTGGAGAAATTTTATCTGAAGTTTTTTGAGAATTTGGAGAAAAATATCGATAGACCCCGCAACAAGTGCGGGGTGACAAAGTCCAGACATAAACAATATCACCCCGCACTTGTTGCTTGTCACCCCGCACTTGTTGCTTGTCACCCCGCACTTGTTGCTTGTCACCCCGCACTTGTTGCGGGGTCTATCGAAGAAAATTTTGCCGCAATTTCTTTTCGTGTTTTAGTGGTTAAATCCTACCTCGAAATTCCTGAAATTGAAACCTTCTCAAACTATGCTGGAAAAGGCTTTAAAGACTTCACCTCCATCATCGCAATTGAAAATAATCTCAACCCCGAACTCATCGAAAAAAACCAGCAAAAAATCCAAAAATTCTTCAAAATAATTTCTTAAATGACTTACGAAATCCGCCCCTATCGTGCCATTCACCGTCGCAAATCACGCCAGATTTTTGTTGGCAATGTTGCGATTGGCGGTGATGCGCCAATCTCGGTGCAATCAATGACCAACACGCCAACAACCGACGTCCAGGCCACAATCCGCCAAGTTAATGAATGTGCTGAAGTTGGCGCTGAAATCATGCGTATTTCGGCGCCGGATCAGGAATCTTCAATGGCGCTTGCCAAAATCATTCCGCATTGTCCGCTGCCAATCATTGCTGACATCCATTTCCATTACCGCCGTGGTATCGAAGCCGCACAGGCTGGCGCTAAATGTTTGCGCATTAATCCGGGAAATATCGGCTCTAATGAAAAAGTAAAAGAGGTGATAAAGGCCGCCAAAGATCATGGCTGCTCAATGCGCATCGGCGTCAATGCCGGCTCGCTGGAAACTGATTTGCTTGCAAAATATCGCACTCCTACACCGGAAGCGTTGGTTGAATCAGCCAAGCGTCACATGAAAATTCTCGAAGATAACGACTTCTTCAACTTCAAAATCAGCGTCAAGGCTTCCGATGTTTTTCTTGCGGTCGCAAGCTACAAAGCGCTTGCTGAAGCATGCGATTATCCTTTGCATATCGGCATCACCGAAGCTGGCGGTTTCACCGCCGGAACGGTTAAATCTGCAATCGGCCTTGGAAATTTACTGTGGCAAGGCATTGGCGATACTATGCGCGTTTCGCTTTCCGCCGATCCGAAAGAGGAAGTAAAAGTTGCTTACCAAATTTTAAAATCACTGGGATTGCGTCATCGTGGTGTCAATCTCATCTCATGCCCATCCTGTGCCCGACAGGGTTTTGACGTAATCAAAACTGTCGAAGCCGTAGAAAAGCGCATCGAACATATCAAAACTCCACTCACCGTTTCAATTTTAGGATGCGTGGTAAATGGTCTTGGCGAAGCGGCACACACACAAATCGGCATTACCGGTGGCGGTTCCGGCAGGCATAATGTCTATATGGACGGCAAACCGCATCACAAAATCACTTCCGAAGAATTGATCGATCACATTGTTGAGCTGATCGAGAAAGAAGCGCAAAAAAATGGACAAAATTAAAATTGCCAAAAATTTCTCACGCGCGGCAAAAAATTATGACAAGCTTGCAATAATACAAAAATCTGCCGCAAAAAAACTCATCACCCTCACCTCACCTTTCATCAAAACAGATTCACAAATCCTTGATCTCGGCTCCGGCACTGGTTTTATCGCAAAACAGATCCTGAAACAAGTTCGGCATAACGAGGCACGAAGCACGAAGCACGAAGCACAAATAAAAATCTCCGAAACCGACCTCTCTCTCGAAATGCTCAACTCCTGGCACAACCGCCCCTCGAACATCACTCCAATTCAAGCTGATATCGAAAATTTGCCCTTCAAACTCGATTCTTTCGACATCATTTTTTCTTCATTTTCACTGCAATGGCTTTGTGATTTTAAGAAAAATTTTCGTAATTTTTCTTCACTGTTAAAATCAAAAGGAATCCTGGCATTTTGTTTGCCGCTTGACGGAAGTTTGAAGGAATTACGTGCGGCAAAAATTTTTCATTTCAACCAATTACCGCAAAAAAAACAGATCGAGTTATCACTAAAAAACAGTGGATTTAAAAAGGAAAAAACTGTTGCAGAAATTACCACTCAAAAGTTTTCAACTGGTTATGAAGCCCTGAAATTCCTCAAAGAAATCGGGGCAAATTATTCATCCTCATCAAAACCCATCACCAAAACCAGGTTGAAACATTTCGATAATTTTTGTTTGAAAAATTCCAGCCACAAAAATAGCTTCGCGATTTCCTGGAATATCGCTTATTTTATCTACTCTAAAAATGATTAGCCGTCTCGTAAAAAAAATTTTTGGAAAGTCCGAAGACAAACCGGGCGGCGCTGCAAAATTCGGCATAAAATTGCGCGAAAAATCATCTAAATTACTTGAGTTTGCCGGAAAAAATTTCGAGTTGGTAAAAAACGAAATCACTATTATCCGGGCAAAATGCCAGAATTTGCGCGAGGTTAATTATAATCTTGGGTTGAAGCATCTGGAAAATGGCCATTTATCTGATGCAATTTTCCGTTTCCGTTTCATTAAAAAATTCTGGCCCGACCTCTATGACGCCTACTATCAGCTTGCCTATTGCCTTATCCTCGATAACGAATCACAAAAAGCCAAAGAAGTTTTGCGGGAATTACTGATTAAAAAACCGGATTACGACCCAAGAGCGCGTGAACTTCTCGATCACATCAATGCCACAATACAAAAATCTTTATCAGAATGAGAATTGGATTGTTCTTAAAATCCCGTATTTTTATTCGTGCTTCGTGCTTCGTGGTTCGTGGTTCGTGGTTTAAAATTACCGAAGCACGATGCGCGATGCATGGAGCACGAAAAGATACAGAATTCTGCGTAACGACCATTTTTGCTATCATCCTGCTCACTATATCCCCTTCCCAACTTCTGGCCAAGGAAGTTAAATCAGCAATGTATTACCAGCGATTTGAAAGTGAGGAAGAATTTGAAAGCTATGAGAGCGATAATGAGCAGGAAATTCACGATCCCTATGAAAAATTTAACCGCAAAATTTACAGCTTTAACGACGCTTTCGACCGCTATTTTTTTGAACATGTGGCCAAAGCCTATCGTCATGGCATACCTCAACCAGCAAGAAAAATTATCAGAAATTTTTTGAATAATCTGTCGCTACCGGTCTCCGCTGTTAATTCGATATTGCAGGGAAAGATTGATAACTCGCTAGCCACATTTTCCAATTTTATCATCAACACTACCATCGGACTTGGCGGAATGTTCGACATTGCCGTACAAAAAGGCATATTTTACAAACATGAAGATTTCGGCCAGACTTTGGGACATTACGGCGTTGGATCTGGCGCTTATCTGGTGGTCCCGTTTTTAGGACCAAGTTCAAGCCGCGATTTTGGCGGTTGGCTAACCGATAGAGGAGTTGATCCTCTCGGATTTAACCTTCTTGAAATCGGTGGCAAAACCGATCTCGTAGAAAGCAATTACCGCATTGCTTTGGCTTTAATGTCGGGAATTGACAAGAGAGAAAGTCTGCTTGACATCGTCGACGATGTTAGAAAAGACTCCTTCGATCCATATGCCACAATACGCAGCGCTTATCTGCAAAAGCGCGAGAATGAAATTAAAAATTAATATGAAAAAAATTCTTGTCGCTTTTCTTATCGCCATATTTTCTTCACAAGCCATGGCGCAAGAGGTTTCAAAAGCTAAAGAGGTTGATGAATTTGTTGAAATTATCGGCAACAAAATCGTTAAAGTCGCTGGCGAAAAAGCTACATCTGACGCCAAAAAACGTGAAAAAATTATCGCCATAATTGACGGCGTGATTGATGCTAATTGGATTGCGCGTTTTGTTCTCGGTAAAAATTACAAAACAGCAAATGATGAACAGCGCCAACGTTTTACGGCACTTTATCGCGATTTCATGATTAACACTTACGGCCCAAAATTTAAAAATTACGACGGCAAAAAATTCACGGTAAATGAAGTGAAACAACAAGGCAGTTTCTATGTCGCCAAAGCAGAATTTTTGCCGAGAGAATCCAATGTTCCAATCTCGGTTGATTTTCGCGTTAAGGAAAAAAACGGCAAATTGCTGATTTTAGATTTCATCGCCGAAGGCATCAGCCTCATTGAAACTCAACGCTCCGAGTTCAACTCTGCCATTGCGCAAAATGGCATGGATAAATTTTTGGATGATTTGGCTGAAAGGGTGAAGAAGTTGAAATCATCGGGAAAGTGAGATGTGTTTCGTGCTTCGCGCAGCCTGCACTGAACTTGTTTCAGTGTGCTTCGTCATACTGAAATTGTTTCAGGATCTTGACTTTCTTCTCAACAAATTTTTCCGCAAAGCTTCGGAAAGTTTTTTCTTTTTTAACTGCTTCTCGTCGCGCTTTTTAATTTCGGTATTTTTTGGCTGATTCTTATTCATCCTGCGTAATTTCAAATTGCTTTAAATACAGGTTTGCGTAGGCGCCGCCCTTATCCAATAATTCTTTGTGCGTCCCCTCTTCCACCACACAACCATTCGCAATCACGATAATTTTATCGGCATGCATCACTGTTGAGAGACGATGCGCAATAACCACCGAGGTTCTTTCTTTCATCAATTTTGCCAAAGCGTCTTTGATCAGCTTTTCTGAAATTGGATCAAGGGCAGAAGTGGCCTCATCCAAAAGTAGAATTGGCGCATTGTAAAGAATGGCGCGGGCAATGGCAATTCTCTGGCGTTGTCCGCCGGAAAGGCGAATGCCGTTTTGACCAACTTTGGCATGATATTTTTCCGGCAATTCCTGAATGAATTCATCGGCTTCAGCCAATTTGGCGGCGCGGATTATTTCTTCTTCGCTTGCCCCTTCCTTGCCATAGCGGATATTTTCAATGACAGTATCGTCAAACAGCATCACTTCCTGATTCACCACTGACATCGAGCTGCGCAATGATTTCAGCGTAAGATCGCAAATATCATGTCCATCAAGCTTCACCTGTCCGGAATCAGGATCATAAAAACGCAAAATCATGCTCATAATTGTTGATTTACCACCACCGGAATGACCAACCAGCGCCACGGTTTTTCCTGCCGGAATTTTCAGATTTATGCCTTTGAGGGCACGCTTGTCGTCAATATAGCTGAAAACAACATCTTCAAATTCGATATCACCTTTGACTTTAGCAAGCGAGATAGCATTTGGCTTATCAACAATTTTTGGTTTCTCGTCGAACAAAGTGTAGAGACGTGTCGCCGCGCCAAGCCCCATCTGCACTCCTGAATTCATGCTTGAAACCGACTTAAGCGGTTTATAGGCCATCATCATCGCCGCAAAAAATGAGAAAAACGCACCGGGAGTGGTTTGTCCGCTAATCACCTGATGTCCGCCATACCAGATTACTGCAGCAACGCCAATGCCAGCCAGGCTTTCAACAAAAGGTGAAGCGATCAGCGAAATGCGTGAGATTTTTTTGCCGATTTTAAAAATACCTTCGATGATTGCCGACATTCTTTTTACTTCAAAATCTTCACAGGTGTAGGATTTGACGAGCTTGGAATATTGCAAAGTATCGCTCATCTGCGAGTTAAATTTGGCGGCGACTTCCTGATTTGTGAAAGAGAGATTGCGTAATTTTTTGCCCAATTTGTAAATCGGATAACCGGCGAGAGGAAAGCCAATGAATGCAATCAGCGACAATTCCATACTTTGGTAAAACATCACTATCACCAACGCCACCAAGGTGAAAAGTTGTTTGACAAAACCGTTAAGCACAGTGTTGATCATGCCAACAATCATGCCGATTTCATAATGAATGCTCGCCATCATATCACCGGAAGATTTGCTGTGCAGCTTGGCAATATCTGATCTGATGAAGTGTTCATAAAGACGAAGACGCATATCGGCAGTGATGCGAATCGACAAAATATTCATGGTTAAAAGCTGGAAATAAGTGGCAAAACCTTTGACTACAGTGACCGCCAACACCACCAGCGGAATGTAAAGCAGGGCCAAAGTGTTTTTATCAACAAACACTGAATCCAAAGCTGGTTTAACCAACCAGGCGTGAAGCGATGTGGTTCCGGCAATCACCAGCATCAATGAAATTGAAATGGCAAAAGTGCGCCAATGTGGAATGATGTATTCGCGAGTGAGACGCTTGGCGAGATATGAGGTGCTGGCGTAATTGACTGACATGAGAATTTACGAATTAATTGGTTGTTATCAAAAATGTTGTGTCTCTAAAAACAGATCCTGAAACAAGTTCAGGATGACATGTTTTGAAACCACCTTTCCCGGATTGTCATCCTGAACTTGTTTCAGGATCTAATTTTCCTGGACACAAAATTTTAAGAACAATCGAATTAATGTTGTTTAAATCGTAATTCGTAAATCGTAAATCGTAAATTTTTTCATGCTCAACATCTTCATTTCTTTCAAAGAAATCTTTTCATCTGCCATCACTCAAATTGCCGCTGAAAATTCCATTCAAATTGAAGAAAAGGATTTAAAAAATTTCACTGTTGAGCCTACAAAAGACAAATCTCACGGCGATTTGGCATGCAACATAGCGATGATTCTTGGCAAAAAATTTTCGGCAATCGAATCTCTGAATAATCCAAGAAAACTGGCACAAAAAATTATTGAAAAAACTGATAAAAAAGATGTGGAAAAAATCGAAATCGCCGGACCAGGATTCATCAATCTTTTTCTAAAACCGCATCTTTTTAATCAGGTAATTGGCAAACTTGTTTTGGAAGAAAAATTTGAATTTCCCAATCTCGGAAATGGTATAAAAGTTAATCTCGAATATGCCTCGCCAAACCCTACTGGGCCTATTCACATTGGCCACACACGCGGCGCGATTTATGGCGATGTTTTGGCCACTCTTTTACAAAAATGCGGCTTTGATGTTTTGCGTGAATATTACATCAACGACGCCGGATCGCAAATCACAATTTTGCTCAAATCCGCTTATTTACGCTATTTGCAAGCTTGTGGAAAAAATGTTGAAATTCCGGAAGGACTTTATCCGGGAGAATATTTGATTCCAATTGGTGAAAAAATAAAAGAAAAATTTGGCAAAAATCTGGTAGAAAATTTAGAAAAAATCCGCGATTTTGTTGTTGATGCGATGGTTGAAACAATCAAGTCTGATCTGCTTGCGCTTGGTATCAAACATGACAGTTATTTTTCAGAAAAGAAAAACCTTCACGACACTGGCAAGATTGAAAAAACACTAAAAATTCTTGAAGAAAAAAATCTTGTTTACGTTGGAAAACTGGAAGCTCCAAAAACTGAAAAAGGCGTTGGGGCCTTGCCGGAAGGCTATGATGAAAAAGATCAAACCCTGTTTTCTTCAACAAAATTCGGCGACGATCAGGATCGCGTGGTAAAAAAAGCTGATGGCACCCCAACCTACTTCGCCGGCGACATCGCCTATGTCACAAGCAAATTCGAGCGCGGCGCAAAAATTTTCATCATGCCGCTTGGCTATGATCATGCCGGCTATGTCAAAAGACTGACCGCCGCAGTTGAAGCACTAACTCATGGACAGGCGCAGTTGAAAATAATTTTATGCCAAATGGTAAAATTCGTCAAAAACGGCGCGCCGCTGAAAATGTCAAAACGCACCGGCAATTTTATCACTGCCCGCGAAGTGATTGACGAAGTCGGCGCCGATGCTTTGCGCTTTATCATGCTCACACGCAAAAACGATGCACCTTTTGATTTTGACCTCGCCAAAGTGATTGAACAATCAAAAGACAATCCGATTTTTTATGTGCAATATGCACATGCGAGATGTTGTTCGGTCTTACGGCAGGCGCAAGAAGTGATGGGTTTGAAGACAGGCTCTAGTAATTTGAAACTTTTAGCTGATGAATCTGAAGTTGAGCTGATGAAAAAAATTTGTAATTTTCCGCGCATAATTGAGATGACTGCAGTGAATTTTGAACCACATCGCATCGCATTTTATCTGCAGGAATTGGCAGCAGAATTTCATGCTTTGTGGAATAAGGGCATGGAAAATCCCGATTTGAAATTCATCATCAAAGACAATTTGCAACTTACGCAAGCAAGGATTTGTTTAATTATGGCAGTAAAAAAAATTATCGCTGAAGGGCTTGGAATTTTTAATATCAAGGCAGTTGAGGAAATGTGACTATGGAAGATTTCGGCTATCAACGCGATGGAGAAACAAACAAATTTTCAGAGGCAGTAAAACGCGTTTTTCTGGTTTTTGCCACATTGTTTTCATTGGCAGTTTTTGTTTATGTGACGATCAATGCCTATTACTTCATCTATCAGGATAAAAACGCTGATATTGAAACTATCAAATCCCCCGAAGGTCCGATAAAAGTGATTGAGGAAGAGCAAAATCAGAATGCAGCACAAATTGACCGCTCGATTTATGAAGACATTTTCGGCAGCAAAAAAGAATCTTTAAAAACAGAAAATGTAAAAGTGCGCAAACTGCCGGAAGCGCCACGGCCACCAATCCAAAGAGAGGAAAATAAAAAAGAGAATACCGCAACAAAAGAACAAAAAATTATTGTTTACTCCAACAAAAATGAAACCAAGCCGGCACATGATCTGCTAACAAATCTGCAAGGAGAAAAAAGAGACAATACTGCAAGTCCAGCTCCAAAACCTTCAAACAAAAAACGCGCGGTGCGTGTGCAAGTGGCGGCAATGACATCAAAAGAAGCGGCGGAAGAAAACTGGAAAAGACTGAATCGCCTTCATCCTAACCTTTTTTCGGGATATAAGCCGATAATCGAAAAAGCTGATCTCGGCAAAAGAGGAATTTTCTATCGCCTGCAAGTTGGAGATTTTTATAATCAGATTGATGCTGAAGAATTCTGCAATCGCTATGTGATACAGGCGCACAAAACACGCGCTGATTGTATTGTGGTGGAATAAATTTTTTAAATCTGATGAAATTCTCTGATTTTTTGCACTAACTCCAGATATTCATCTTTCACTTTTTCTCTGTCCAAAATCCAATCATAAATTAGCGCGTCATCCTCCGCAATAAAGCGCTGATAAAGCTGCAAATTCAATTCAGAGAATTTTTCATTAAAAAATTTTCCAAGCAAAATATCGGTTTCTTTACAGCCGCGATGGTTGGAGCGATAGGAAAGTTGTTTTAATAAAACTGATCCAGACATGATTTAATTTTTAGGATTATTTCTTGCGCATCCTTTTCTGCATAAGGCTTAATGGCGGCATTTCCCCAAACCGGTTTTGGGAAAGTTATGTCATTTTTTTTGCGGCCGATGATGTGAATATGCAGCTGTTTTACCACATTTCCAAGTGCAGCAATGTTGAGTTTTTCTACAAAAAAATGTTCCTGCAAAATTTTTCCAACCAGATTTATTTCACGCAAAAGCTCAATTTGTTCGTCAAAAGAAAGATCAATTAACTCAATTACATCATGTTTTCGCGGCACTAGGATCAACCATGGATAATTAACATCATTCATCAAAAGAAGGCGCGAAAATTTGAGATCGGAAATGAAGAAAGTATCGAGTTCTAATTTGGGGTCGAGGATAAACATGATTTACGATTTATGATTTACGATTTAAAAACCCGCAAATCATAAATCATAAATCGTAAATCGTAAATCGTAAATTTTGCTCAAATCTCTCTCAATCAACAACATCGTCCTGATCGACAAAGCTGAAATCGCTTTCACTTCCGGCCTTTGCGTTTTGACCGGAGAAACGGGATCGGGAAAATCAATTTTGCTTGATGCTCTTGGACTCACCATTGGATTTCGTTCAAATCTGCGACTGATTGGAAATGACGAAAACCGTGCGCAAATTTTGGCAGAATTCGACATTTCCAAAAATAAAATTTGCCAAGGTTTGCTAAAAGAATATGAAATGCTTGATGTTGAAAACCCAGGCCAATTAAGGATTCGCAGAATTATTCAGGAAAATTCCGCTTCCAGAGTTTTTATTAATGACATCGCATGTGGCGTAAATCTTCTGGCACAAATCGGTGAAACTTTGGTTGAAATTCATGGACAACATGATCAACGCGGACTCCTCAACCCATCCACTCATCTCGCCATTCTCGATGAATTTGCCGACAATGAAATTCTCCTGGATGAGCTTAAAAAAATTTATGAAAATTTGCGTATAACCGAAGCAAAAATTTCTGATCTCAAATCAAAAAAAGAACAGGCACAAAAAGAAAAAGATTATCTTGAGCATGTGGTAAAAGAGCTTGAAGATGCTGATCTGAAGCCAGATGAAGAAGTGAAATTGACGTCAGAAAAAGATCAGCTGATTGGCAAAGAAAAAATCCTGAAATTTTTAAGCGAACTAAATAACCACATAACCGAAGCCAGCTCACAACTCATCGCCGCACAAAGAATTCTGCTGCGTAGCAACAACATCATTGAAAATTTTTTGCCCGAAAAAAAGGAAGAGTTTGAAAAATTAAACGACAAAATTGATCAGCAAACAGGTGAGATCGATTCAGCAATTTCAAGCTTCGAGAGCTTTATCAAAAAAATTTCCGCGGCAGAAAATAATCTCGAAGAAATTGAAGAAAGACTATTTTTTATCAGAAGCCTGGCCAGAAAATTCAACACACAGATTGCTGAATTGCCAAACATAATTTTGGATGCGAAAGAAAAACTAAAACTGATTTCAAACCAGGAAGAAATCACCACAAACCTTGAAACTCAACACTCCACCCTACTTCAACAATATCAAAAAATCGCTAACGAATTGTCAAAAAGAAGAAAGGAATCCGCAAAAATCTTATCACAAAAAGTCGAAGAAGAGCTAAAATTTCTCAAGATGGAAGATGTAAAATTCTCCATTAAACTTACCGCTAACCCCTTACCACTTACCACTACAACAGGCCTCGACCACATCCGCTTCACCGCATCAACCAACAAAAATCCCTTCGACGACATTTCTAAAATCGCCTCCGGCGGCGAGCTTTCGCGTTTTATGCTGGCATTAAAAGTGGCATTAACCGGTATCAAATCCATACCAACAATGATCTTCGATGAAATTGACGTTGGTATTGGCGGAAGCGCGGCCGACGCGGTTGGAAGACGTCTTAAAATGTTATCAGAAAATCTGCAGATTCTGGTTGTTACTCACCAGCCGCAAATCGCCGCAAAAGCTGAAACCCATTTTAAAATCAGTAAAATTTCCGCCGATAAAAAAATCAGAACCGTAATTCATAATCTCGACAGCAAAAATCGCGAAATCGAAATAGCGCGTATGTTGTCAGGAGAAACAATCAGTTATGAAGCGGTCGCCGCAGCAAAAAGTTTAATTGCAACTTCGTAAGTTCTTTTTAAAAAAAATTCGTTCATTTCATATCGAATTTTCAAAATAATGGCAGCAACAAACGACAATCCCTTACTGCGGAATTCTCGTAATTTTGTAATCATAACGCTTCTGATCTGTTTTGTTCTTGCATTCTGTTTTTACATCACCGGAACATTGGTGATAGTCAGTATTAACGGCAATTGGGAAGTCATTAAAGCCTATTCAAAACTCACACTCGACAAGCAGTTTATTTACCTCGCCAAAACCATGTCGGCCTATTGGAAGTTCTATTTTGCCAATTCCGAAAAGCTCACAACTTCAAGCTATAACGGCTTTACGATAAAATTATGGATAACCACGATTTTGCCATATGCCCTGCTGATGACACTAACCTGGACTTTCCGCGCTCCAATTATGGATTGGCGACCATTCAAAAAACCGGAATCAATCCACGGCGATTCTCACTTTGCAACTGACAACGAAATTAAAAAAATGGGTTTGCGCGCAAAAACCGGCGTCTTGCTTGGCACACACAAAAATAAATTACTGATTGCCGATGGCTATCAGCACATTTTGCTTTTTGCGCCAACCGGTTCCGGTAAAGGTGTTGGCTTTGTAATTCCAAATTTGTTGTTCTGGAAAGATTCGGTGATTGTTCACGACATCAAGCTGGAAAACTATGAACTCACTTCCGGCTGGCGGCGCAAAAATCTCAAACAGAAAGTTTTTTTATGGAATCCTGCCGATCCTGACGGAGTTTCACATTGCTATAACCCAATGGATTGGATCAGCAAAAAACCCGGCCAGATGGTGGATGATGTGCAAAAAATCTGTAATTTCCTACTTCCCGAACAGGAATTCTGGCAAAATGAAGCACGCGCTTTGCTCACCGGTATCATGCTTTATCTCGTTTGCCCGGATGTTGAAAAGCCAGCAACTTTGGGTGAAGTTGTACGCACTTTGAGAAATGACGATGTGGTCTATAATTTGGCAGTTGTGCTCGACACTCTTGGCAAAAGAATCCATCCGGTTTCCTACATGAATATCGCTTCCTATCTGCAAAAACCCGATAAGGAACGTGGATCCGTCACCTCAACTGCCAACTCATCTCTTGAACTTTGGTCCAACCCTTTGATTGATACCACAACTGCCACTTCTGATTTCAATCTCCATGAATTTAAAATCTCACCACACACCTGCTATGTTGGTTTAACGCCAGATAATATCTCGCGCTTAAAACCGCTGATGAACATGTTTTATCAACAGGCCGCCGCTTTTTTCACCGCGCGTTTGCCACAACCTCACGAAAAATTTGGCGTGCTGATGATGATGGACGAATTTCCGACGCTTGGAAAAATGGAACAATTTCTTGCCGGCATCGCCTATTTCCGCGGTTATCGCGTGCGCCTGTTTTTAATCATTCAAGACACTGAACAACTCAAAGGAATTTATGAAGAAAGCGGCATGAATTCATTCCTTTCCAACGCAACTTACCGCGTCACTTTCGCCGCCAACAACATGGAAACCGCAAACTTAATTTCACAACTTTTAGGCAATAAAACCGCCACACAAATTTCCTACAACAAGCCGAAATATCTTGATCTCAATCCCGGCGCCCGTTCTTTGCATGTTTCCGATGTGCAGCGCGCTTTGTTGTTGCCGCAGGAAGTGATTCAACTGCCGCGTGATGAACAAATCATTTTGATCGAATCACAACCGCCGATCAAATCGAAAAAGATTTTTTATTTTAAAGATAAATTTTTCACTTCGCGTCTTCTGCCAAAAGTTAAAATTCCAAAACAGGAACCTTACATGCCCGACCATGGAGCGCTCAAGGCTAAACGCGAAGAGGATGCCAAAGCAGGCGCGGCAGATGCAAAACCGGAAACAGCAGGAGTAATTGAGGGGGCGAAAGCGTGATTAAAGCAGCAGTAATCGGTGATCCGATTTCACATTCACTTTCACCAAAAATTCACAATTTTTTTCTAAAAAAATATGCGATTGATGGCTCTTATGAAGCAATTCGTGTCACTAAAAACGATTTGCAAAAAGAGGTAAAAAGCCTTGTGGACCAAGGATTTGCTGGTTTCAACGTTACCTTGCCGCATAAGGAAGAAATTTTCAAAATCTGTCATCACAAAAGCAAAACTGCCAAATTAACCGGCGCGGTTAACACTGTAATCATCACAGCAGACAAAAAACTTTTTGGACATAATTCCGATGCCGAAGGGTTTTTAAATAATCTGAAAAATTGCGCGCCGGAATTTGATCTAAAAAACAAAAATGCTTTTATCATCGGAGCCGGCGGAGCTACGCGGGCTATAGTTTATGCGCTGATAAAATCCGGCGTAAAAAAAATTTTTATTACTAATCGCAATAAAAATCGTGCCGACGAATTAATAAAAAATTTTACCAACTTCGCCACTGAAAAAAAATGCGAAATGCAATTTTTTAACGCAAAAAATTTTGAAAAAAATCTTATCAGTTGTGATTTGTTGATAAATTCAACTTCACTTGGAATGATCGGCCAGGAACCTTTATTGCTTGATTTAAAAAATCTTAACAGCTCGACAATTGTTTATGATATCGTCTATAAACCGCTAATGACTGATCTGTTAAAATCAGCGCAAAAACGTAAAAATAAAATCATCACCGGAATTGGTATGCTCGTCGAACAGGCGTTAATCGGCTTTGAATCCTGGTTTAAACAAAAACCGGAATATGACGAAGAGCTTGAAAAACTGTTAACCGCTAATTGAAACTGTTTATGACATGAATTTCCTAGCATCAGTAATTCGCATTATTTATTCGGTAATTTTATCGCTGCTCTTAATTTGCGTGGTAATCTTCATGGTCAATAATCGCGATGTGGTAAATATCACTTTTCATCCACTGCCTTTTGCCATCGAAACCAGAATGTTTCTGATAATGATCGCATTTTTTTTGTGTGGCCTGATTTTTGGAATAATTGTCTGCTCAAAAAGCATAATCGGATATGTGATAGAAAAATTCAGAAGTGGTAAAAAAATCAAAAATCTGGAAAAACAAATGTCTAAAACCTGATGAAAAGAAAAACAAATCTGCTCAGATATTTTGAATTATTTGTTTATTCCGTTGTGGCGGGAAGCCTGATTATACTTTACATCAACCTGTCTCTCACAAAAAAAACATTCGATATTAAAAATGAACATAATCTCAAGCATCATGCTATTAGAATCACTGACAATATTGATAACTCGCTGGTTTTTGTTGAAAGATTTACCAATCTGATCGCAGAAAAACTTTCTCATCAAAAATTAATAAATGCCGAAAGCGCTACATCGGCTCTAAAAGATCTCGCACCAAGAATCGAAGATACAAAATACGATCTTTTCACTTGGACATTTTTTGATTTCATCACTCCACAGGGCGAAATGCTGGCAACCACCAAAGGCAAAATCAAGAATAGTATTGTTGTTGACGAAGAAAAGCGTTCCTACATGCGTTATACAAAAATAACTCCCTGGAAACTTATCATTTCAAAAAGTGATATCGGCTTGGTAAGCGGTGAACATGTCATTCCGGTTGGATTCGGTATAACCAACAAAAAAAAGGAATTTATCGGAATAATATCCATGGGCATCCATGTGAATAAGCTAAAAATTCTTTTGGAAAAAAATAACACAGATCCAACCATCAATTTTATCCTGCTTAACAAGGACAATTCGATAATTAGCGCTTCTGAAAATGTTGATAACAAATCGCTGGCAAAGCTGGAGAAAAAAATCCCCCAACTAATAAAATTTAACGGCCAATACGTCAAAACCGACTCCGATATGTTCTACTATCTGCAGGTTCCGCATTATCCGGATATAGCGGTTTTGGTCAGCCTTGATAAAAAAATTGCCAGAGGCCAGTTTTTAACAGAGATACTGCCGGACGCACTCAACACCCTCTACCTCACTGGTTTCTTCTTGATATTATTATACTTCTTTAAAACAAAACTGCTTAATCCGGTTGTCTCATTGTCTGAAATCGCCACAGAAATTTCCGAGGGAAATACGGCAATTCAAATTCCAGAATCAAAAATTTCTGAAATGAATTCTCTCTCCAATTCAATCAAAATGGTGAGGAATTTCATTGAAGAACAACAAAAAGAAACATTGCACCTAGCGCGGGAAAAATTCATCGCTGAAAAGGAAAATGAGAATAAAACCGAGTTCCTTTCCTCAACGGTTCATGAATTGAAAAATATCATCGTAGGAATTGTCGGACTAGCGGAAATTATGAAATCCAGCCTTAATCATAAAATTAAGAGCAAAGAAAATTTCTCCGAAGAAGAGATGCAGGAAAACAAATCTTTTATCGAAGATATTATAAAACTCGGAGAAGAATTATCCAGCTTTATCCATGACATAATCGACGTTAATCAAGTCAAAACCGGAACTTTCAATATTGAAGAAGAACAGTTGGTTGATATAAAAATTGTCACTTTGGCGGCAATAAAATTGCTTAAAATCCGCGCCATAAAAAACAAAAAACATATCGTCACTCATTTTCTAAAGAGTAATGAACATGACTTTCTGGTAAGAAATCTTGATTCAAGAAGGGTAAAACAGATTTTGGTTAATCTGATCAGCAACTCAATCAAATATGCCAGAGACAATAGCGAGATTGAGATACGTCTTGAAGTGCTTGACGAAGATGTCTCTGAAATCATGCGTGACTCGATCATAGACAATCTACAACAAAACCAGGAAATCAGCAAAGCCCGCAAAAGGCACTTATTGAAAATCATCGAAGAATATCGTCCGAAAATAATCATTACCATCAAAGATCGTGGCGATGGCATGGATGAAGATGAAGTCAAAATCGCCATGCAAAGATACGGAAAAATAGTAAAAAATCAGGATAACATATTCATCGATTCAAGCGGACTCGGCCTGCCAATCGTAAAGCATCTGGTTGAGTTGCAGGGCGGCATGATAAAGATCAACTCACAGAAGGGTGTTGGCACTGAAGTAAAAATTATATTTTAAATCCAAACTACCCCTATCTCAGGTTGTTAAGCAAAATTTTGTGTCCGGAATATTTCGTGCTTCGTGCTTCGTGCATCGTGCTTCGGTAATTTTAATCCACGAAGCACGGGGCACGGAGCACGTAGCACGAAAAAGACACAAGATTTTGGGAACAATCCTATCTCAACTCATCATCTTCGACCACTTCCATAAATGTGGTGGGTTTGAAAACAGGCTCTAGTCTTCACTTCTTAAGTGCGACTGGGGTTGTTTTATAACGCCAATTCCGGATAAGGCATCAAGCCAATCTCGATTAGTTCCCTCTCCCCTTGTGGGAGAGGGTTAGGGTGAGGGGTATTAACTTTTTTAATCGATTCTTTCCAAAATGGGACTGTCGCAAATCCCCATTTCTTACCATTTTTAAACTCGACAAGCCCTTGTAAATCAAGGGTTCAGATTTTTCAGAAAGTTGATTTGCGACATGGCCAAAATTTCTGAATTGATGTTTTAAAATTTACCCCTCACCCTAACCCTCTCCCACAAGGGGAGAGGGGAGTAGATCGAGAAAAATTTAGGCAGGTTTTTATCCGGAATTGGCGTTTATAATTCCCGCTTGCATTCTTCAATAGCGCTAAATAGGTTGCCCGCCCTCACTTGATGATCATCCATTAGCTTTAGAAACTCATCTTAAACAAACTAAATTAAATCAATTTTAAGTCCTAATTATGGCTAGTAATTTGACCATTATGGGCAATAAGGAAATTTTACTTGTTGCCGAAAATATCGCTCACGAAAAAGGCATCACCTTACAGGAGGTTGTAGAGGCAATGGAGGAAGGCATTAAACTTGCCGCCAAGAAAAAATATGGTCATCATCTTGACATTGATTGCAAAATTGACCGCAAAACAGGCCAGATAAAACTTTTCAACAAATTGCGAGTTGTCGCAGGTGATAGCGAAGATTTCGATGTGCGCACTCACATCACCTTGAAACACGCCAAACAGGAAAACAAAGACATAAAAATTGATGATTTGGTAGTGCAAGAATTGCCGCCAATCGATCTAAATCGTGTAGTTGCGCAAGTTGCTCGCAACGAAATAATCCGTAAAGTAAAAGAAGCTGAAAAGAACAAAGAATATAACGAGTTTAAAGACCGCATCGGCGACATCGTCAGCGCTTCAGTGAAAAAAGTTGGTTTGAAAAATATCGTTATGGAAGTTGATGGTTATGAAGCCGTAATTCACGAAAGCGGCTTAATCCCGCGCGAAAATTTCCGCGTCGGTGATCGCATGCGCTGCTATATCGAAGATGTGCGCAAAGAGCCATTTGGCGCACAAATTTTCCTGTCACGCACACATCCGCAATTTTTGGTACGCCTATTTGAACAGGAAGTTCCAGAACTTCACGATGGCAATATCGAAGTAAAAGCCGTCGCCCGCGATCCAGGTTCGCGCGCCAAAATCGCTATTTATTCACGCCGTGATGACATTGACATCGTTGGCTCATTTATCGGCATTCGCGGTTCTCGTGTGCAATCAGTCAGTTCGGAATTGCGCGGCGAAAAAATTGATATCATCAAATGGTCGCCAAACATTGCTGAACTTGTGGTTAGTTCATTAACTCCGGCCAAAATCAGCAAAGTCGTAGTTGATGAGGAAAATAATCTGATTGAAGTGGTTGTGCCCGAAGATCAATTAAGTCTGGCAATCGGACGCGGCGGACAAAATGTAAAACTGGCTTCAAAAATTGTTGATTTCAAAATTGACATAATGACCGATGAGCAGGAATCGGCGCGTCGAACTGCAGAATTCAATCAGGCTTCAAAACTATTCATTGAGGCTTTGGATGTTGAAGATATGATTGCCAATCTGCTCGCTTCTGAAGGCTTCTTAACCGTTGAGACATTAGCTCAAGCGGAGATTTCTGAAATCACCGGAATCGAAGGCTTTGATGAGGATATCGCCAAAGAAATCAAGAAACGTGCGGAAGAATATCTGCAAAAAAACGCATAACAACTAAATGACTGACAAGGCTCGTTCTACATTAACTCTTAAACTCCCATCTGCCGTCAGAAGTCAATCTTTGCCTATCAAAAATGAGGTTAAAGTTGGTGAAAAAAAATCCGGCGGAGTGCAGGTAACAATCAAGGGGCGCAAGAAAGAAGCAGGAATCAGAGAAGATTCATTTTCCGGTTTAAGCAAAAGCGAATTTGAAGCCAGAATCCATGCAGTTTCAAAATCAGGAGGCATCAGAAATGAAATAAAAACCCATGAAATCCTGAATAAAATCGTCAAAGAAAATGCTGTCGAAAAGCAAAAAGCAGAGGAAAGACACAAACCAGATGGCTTCGATGTAAGAAACAAAATCAAACAAAGCGTTGAACAAACCAATCGTGTAAAAGAAGAGCGACAAAAGCTTCTAAATGAAAGAAAAAAAACAGAACAAGCACGCAACGAAAAAGAAAAAAATGATAAGAAAAAAAGCAGAAAATCCGCTTTTGATGAAGAGCAAACAAATAAGAAAAAATCCGTTTTCAAAGGAGAACATGCCAATGTCAGAAAATTAACCTACATCATCGATACCAACTCTGATGAAGAAAATGTGCGCCACAGAAAAAAGCCAAAAATGAGGCATGTTCATGAACAGTCGAAAGAATATAAAAAAATCTCCCGCGAAGTTTTATTACCTGATTTAATAACAGTTTCTGATCTTGCTGATCGTATGTCAGAAAAAGCCGGCGATGTGGTGAAAAAGCTTTTCTCCATGGGAATGGTGGTCACAAGTAATCAGGCCATCGATGTCGATACGGCAGAAATTATCATCAACGAATTCGGCCACAAAGCCAAACGCGTTTCCCATTCCGATGTCGAAAATATTCTGGAAGATAAAACCGAACATCAACCTCTGCCACGCGCACCAATTGTCACAATCATGGGACATGTTGATCACGGCAAAACTTCACTTCTTGACGCTCTACGCGAAACAGATGTCGCTTCAAAAGAGCATGGCGGAATCACGCAACATATCGGCGCTTCAAGAATTCAAACCAAAGACGGAAAATTTATCACTTTTCTTGACACGCCAGGACATGAAGCATTTACCGAAATGCGCTCACGTGGCGCCAATATCACCGACATCGTAGTTCTAGTCGTCGCCGCTGATGACGGCGTTAAAGAACAAACCATTGAAGCCATTAATCACGCCAAAGCGGCAAATGCTCCAATCATCGTTGCTGTCAATAAGATTGATAAGCCTGGATCTGATCCAAATCGCGTTAAAAATGAGTTGTTAAGTCACGACATAGTATCAGAAGATTTGGGCGGAGATGTTATATTCGTACCAGTTTCTGCCAAATCAAAAACCAATCTCGACAAACTTGAAGAAGCAATTTTGCTGCAGGCTGAAATTCTCGATCTGAAAAGTCCTTACGCTGGCAAATCAAGCGGTGCTGTTCTTGAATCGCGTCTCGATCCAAACCGTGGCGTAGTTGCAACTCTGCTGGTACAAAATGGTGTTTTAAACGTTTCCGATTTGATTGTCGTTGGCACCTCTTTTGGCCGCATCAGAAAAATGAGCGATTCAATCGGAAAAAATCTTGATGAAGCAACGCCGTCAATTCCAGTTGAAGTTTTAGGTCTCGACAGCGCACCAAATGCTGGCGATAAATTTGTTGAAGTTGATGAAGAAAGACAGGCGCGTGAAATCATCGCTTATCGCGAACGCAAGGAAAGAGAGGAAAAGGCACTAAAAAATTCTGCTAGAAGTTTCGACGACATTTTCAAAAAATCAGGCAAACTGAAATATCTCAACATTCTGATTAAGGGCGATGTTCACGGCTCGGTTGAAGCAATAGCCAGCAGCGTGATAAAATTAAACACCGAAGAAGTAGCGATAAAAATCATCCATTGCGCAACCGGCGGCATTTCCGAAAGCGATATTAATTTAGCCGCAACTTCAAATGCCATTATCATCGGTTTTAATGTGCGCGCCAATCTCACGGCCAAAGAAATGGCTGAAAAAAAGGGTGTTGATATCCGCTATTATTCCATCATTTACAATCTGGTCGATGATTTGAAATTGCTGCTTTCCGGCATGCTAGCCCCAGTTAAAAGCGAGGAATATCTTGGTCAGGCTGAAATACGTCAAATCTTTAAAATTTCCGATGCCGGAAAAATTGCCGGATGTTTCGTCATTGATGGCTTATTCAAACGCAATGCCAAAGTCAGGCTTCTGCGTGACAACGTAGTAATCCATGACGGTATTTTAAAAACACTCAAACGCTTCAAGGAAGATGTGAAGGAAGTGAAAAGCGGTTTTGAATGCGGTATGGCTTTTGAAAATTATGACAACATTAAAGAAAAGGACACAATCGAGTGTTATAATATCGTTGAGCAAAGAAGATTTCTCTAGAGCCTGTTTTCAAATTCATTCGTCTCCGATTTTTTAGGAAATTTTTAGCGATTTTTGCATAAAATTTTTCATAATATCGGGAATATTTTGAAAAATTTTATGCAAAAAAGAGCAAAAATTTACAAAAAAGCGGGGGCGAATGAATTTGAAAACAGGCTCTAAGCATCCTCTGCTCTCCCGAATCCTTCACTGGCTCATGGCCGCAATAATTCTCGCCGCACTTGGGCTTGGAATTTACATGGTAGAATTTCTGGATAAAGAAGCCGCAAACCGTCAAGCCATTTACGATTTGCACAAATCTTTGGGAGTTGTGGTTTTTATGCTGATTATTCTTCTTCGCCTCCCCGTCCGCCTTGTTTTCGGAGCGCCTCCATTGCCAAAATCACTTCCGATATATGAAAGAATTCTGGCGCGCCTCACTTATCTGGCATTTTATTTTCTGATGATTGCCGTTCCTCTCTCCGGATATCTGATGACAAACGCATTTGGTTATCCCGTGCCTTTTTTCAGCCTTACCGATGAACTGCTTTTCATCTATGGAATCGACGATGAGATGGCAAAAAAGTTTGCTGAATTTCATAAAACTTCAGCCTTTGTTTTGCTTGCTCTCGTAACGCTTCATATTCTTGCTGTCATCAAACATCGCTTTTTCGATAAGCCAGAAAATGATCTTCTAAAAAGGATGTGGTAAATGCTAAAGAACCGCATAATTCCCTGCCTCGATGTTAAAAACGGCCGCGTTGTTAAAGGAATAAATTTTGAAAATCTTGTTGATGCCGGCGATCCAGTTATGCAGGCAAAATTTTATTATGAAGAAGGCGCAGATGAACTTTGTTTCCTTGATATTGCCGCATCGCAGGAAAATCGCGGCATAATGCTCGACATGGTAAAAAAAGTAGCGCAAGTCTGCTTCATTCCTTTTACCGTTGGTGGCGGAATCAAAGAATTGCAGGATTTTTCCGACCTTCTCAAATGTGGCGCCGATAAAGTTTCAATAAATTCCGCAGCAATCAAAAACCCCGAATTAATCACGCAAGCCTCAGAAAAATTTGGCGCGCAAGCTGTGGTTGTTGCAATTGATGCCAAAAAAAATTCTTCAGAAAATTATGAGATTTTTACTCACGGCGGAAAAAAACCTACAGGAATTGATGCAATCAATTGGGCAATAAAAGCCGAAAAACTTGGCGCTGGAGAATTACTCATTACATCAATCAACCGCGATGGCACAAAGGCTGGATATGATCTTGAATTAATCAAAACAATCTCGTCACAAGTTTCAATTCCGATAATTGCTTCCGGCGGAGTGGGAAATTTGGAACATATGGCTGATGGCTTAAAAGCAGGAGCATCAGCGGTTCTCGCCGCTTCAATTTTTCACTTCAAAACCTATTCAATCAGGCAGGCGAAAGAATTTTTGCAGCACCAAAATATCGCGGTTAAGACAGGTTTTAAGAATAGCAATGCTTGATCTTTTTTGGCTTTGGCTTGGCAATGGCTTTGGCTAGTGCGGTTAAATGCTGTTTAGCATAATTATCCTCAATACGGCGGAAAGCCTGAATCAACGGCAGAAGTTCTTTTTCGATTTTTTGTGATTTTTTGTGCAATTCTTTCTCGCCAGCAAAATCATAATTGTAATACATGCGATCAGCTTTGATCCCTTGAAAAAAGGCCGATAACGGACATTCAATAATTTGGGCAATCTCGAAAAGCTTGCTTGCTGAAACGCGGTTTTTGGCAGTTTCGTATTTTTGAATTTGTTGAAATGTGAGGCCAACCAACTCTCCCAATTTATCTTGACTCATTCCAAAAGCGCGACGCAATTCACGCAATCTTTTGGCTATATGGTGATCAACCGGAGTAATTTTATCGCATATCATTTTTTTGTTTTTTACGTGGAATTAACGGGATCATTGCAAGCGCAATCAATGCCATCAACGGCAGAAGGCCATAGGTAGCATAAATTGTTGGTTCACTATTTTTAATCAAAACAACATCGACAATTCCTTCGTGATTAAGATCAATTTTAGCAATTATGCGCCCGAAGGGATCAACAAAAGCGCTAATGCCGGTGCCAGCAACACGCACCAGAGGAATGCCATATTCAATAGCGCGCATTCTGGCCATGTCAAAATGCTGGTATGGCCCTGAACTTCTTCCAAACCAGGCATCATTTGTAAGATTAACCAATAAATCCGGGCGATGGTTTTTATTCACGATTTCACTTGAAAAAATCACCTCATAACAAATCAGAGGGCTGAAGGAAAAATTTTCTGTCATCAAAGTTTGCGCACCCTCACCTTCACTAAAACCTTTGCCGCCGCCAGTGATTTTATCGATGAATGTGTCAAGAAACAGAAAAGATAAAAATCTGTGAAAAGGCACATATTCGCCAAAAGGCACGAGATGATTTTTGTCGTAATGTTGCGATACGCCTTTCTCGTTAATTACAAAAATACTATTCCACACATCGCTAACTTTCTTTCGCTCATCATAGGCAACGCGTAAAGCGCCGGTGATTAGAACGCCGTTTTTTGGCACTGCGGATTTTAAATGATCGAGAAGTCCAGGATTGTCATCAATCACGTAAGGAGTTGAGGTTTCAGCCCAAATCACCGCTTTGATATCGTCGAGATTTTTGGAATTTGTCAGCAAAATAGTTTTAAGAAAATTTTGATATTTCTGATTTTCTTCCCATTTGATTTCCTGCTTCACATTGGCTTGCACAAGACGCAATTTGGTTTTTTCATCGCGCAATAATTTTTTGTCATCAATCGCAAAATAGCCGAAGGTCAGATTTCCAATTAAAAATATCGATAAGAAAGCGGCAAAAATTTTATTGCCAAAAGAGGATTTTCTTTTCCAAAACAAAACCGGAAAAAGCGCAACCAAAACAGCAAAAAAGCTCAAACCATAAATTCCAAATACCGAGGCAAGTTGCGTAAAATGCAGATCAAACATCCACGCATAACCAAGCAAATTCCAGGGAAAACCACTCAAAAGATTTGCGCGCAGAACTTCAAACAACAACCAGCACAGGGCAAAGGATAAAATTTTTTGATAGGTTTCGGTGAAAAGGAGTTTTTTGTAAGTAAGCGCAAACAAACCAAGATAAACAGCCAGAATTGAAGGAATGATGACAAGAGCAAAAGGGATTAACCAGCCAAACTGCCTGGCATCAACGGTAAGAGAAATAGCAATCCAGTAAATTCCTGACAAAAAATGTCCGAAACCAAAAAAGAATCCCAACCAAAAAATTTCTTTGGGACGGTTTTCTTGTTCAAGAGCAAGATAGAAAAATGACAAGGAAATTATTGCCGCAACAAAAAAATAAACTGGCGCGAAGGCAAGACTCAAAAAAGCGCCGGCTAGTAATACCAGCATTCTTTGTTTCGTGAAAAATTTAATTCCTGACATAAATTTCGAAGTCATGAAGAAGCTGCTGTTTTGATGGTATTATTTGATCGAAAACACTTGGTTTTTCTTTGGTAATGAAGCTGATTTTTTTCAATGGTTTAACTTGATGATTTATTACAACGCGATTTTCAAAATGAAAATTTTTCAGAAAAAATTTTCTAAATTCGGGATCGAGAAAATAATATTCGAGAGTTCCGATAAAACAGCGATGATGTTCGTTCAGAATTTTTGGTGCGTTATTGACCAAAACCAGTTTGGTTTGCACATTTTTTACAGCGTTCTTGATATCATCAAAAAGATAAAAATTGGTGAAAACCTTATCTGAATCATTGATCAAAAACATTAGAGATTTTCCTGCCACACCTTGATCAGCGCGCATTGTTGCCACGTGAAATTTTTGTATATTTTCTTTCGCGAGATAATTCAGCAATGGAAACTGGTGCGCGATCCAGATTGAAATTGTTACAATCCCGTCATCTTTTTGCGGCGCATATTTTTTGGCATAATAAGCGGTCATATCAGACAATTTGTGCGGCGAAGTATATTCGCTTTCTCGCGAAAACACACCGGCAAAGGTTGATAGATAGGAATAAAGCAGACAGGAAATTGAAGTGAAAATCACAAAAACCGAAAGAGTGGATAATTTTTCCACAAAAAACTTTTTTTCAAAAACGAACAGAACAACAAAAAGAATTGTAAGGTTAACTGTGATGTAGGCCCAGGGACCAAGATATTTCAAAGTTAAAACAGCAATTGTCGCAAGAATTGCAAGACACGGAATCCAGAACAGCACAATCCTTTTCCCAGAAAAAAAAGGATAAATCAACGCAACTAACCACCAGACATTAACAAGCCCTCCAAGCCCGAAAATCGAGGCCGGAAGGATTGTCATATCAAAAGCAGGAATCAACAGCAAGGCGGTGATGATGAACATTTCTTCAGAAAAAATTATTATTTTTGAGACGAAAATGTCGCGCAACAATTTCAAAAAACAGATGGTGATGATTGCATAAAACACTACGACCTGATCAACGGTGCCAACGTTTTCAACAAGCATCAGACATGAGGCGGCTGTAAAAAGTAGTAGCAGGATTTTATCATTATCCGAAAATTTCAGGCGCGAGAAAATCAAAAAAATAAAAGAAAATGGCAAAATTCTTGAAGCAAAATGACGCCAGATATTTTCCATAAAAACTCCGGCATCGTTATAGCTGGAATAAGCTTTTGACCACATCGGCACCATAAACTCAAAAAACTCCGGAGTGAATTTCGACATCAAAAACAGATAAGAAGCGCCAATCAAAACCATTACCAATTTGTCAAGCTCGAGAAAAAATTTAAACAAAGGTTTGCAAAAAAACCGATAGACTTCGACAAAAATAATAAAAATCAGATAATGCGGTTTAATGCACGGAATTATGCCCATCAACATTCCACGCCATATCAAATCTGTTTTTGTCAAAGGAATTTTTCTGAAAAAAGAATAAGAAATGTAAGGATAAAGTGAGATCAGAAGCAGGCTGGTTTTGGTGCCAAATTCTCCGGTTTGTAAAGCGTTGGGACGCAAAAAAAATCCCAGACAATATGCGATCACCACCAGATCATGATGAAATTTGTCCGCAAAAACTTTGCCATTTCTTAAAATTTTTTCTGACCAAAAAATCGAAACAACAGCCAAAAAATTGATAAAAATTTCCGAGAGAATGATGGTGTTTAAACCAGAAATTTGTGAGATATTGAATTGCAGAGCATAGTAGTAAAAAGACAGCGGAAAGTTGCTCTCAAAAAAATCAAAATAATATTTTTTTCCTTCGGCGATTTTTTTTCCTAAATCGAGATAAACTCCGGTATCAGCGCCAATATCAACCGTTGAACGCAGAAAAATGCTGGTAAGAAAAATTACCGTACAGACAAAGAGAGATCTACTTTCTGATATAAACTTCAACATCGCGTTCAATGATTATGGATGTTTGTGGCACATCATAATAAAAAAATGCCACCTTCTGTTCAGCAATTCTGTGATCAATAATGCGGTTCAAAAAAACATAATTTTTAAGAAAGAATTTTTTGAATTCCTTATCACGAAAATAATTTTCAAGAAAACCGATTCTGCACTGCCTCATGTCATAAGCGGCATTTTTTGTTTCAATAAAAACAAGTTTGTTTCTTTTATCCTGCAATTGCTTTTGAAGCCTTTCAAACTGGTATTTCTCGACCATATCAAGTTTTTTTTCAGAAGAAAATATTTTGTAGAAAAGCAGCAGAAATTGTGAAAAAGGTGAATCATTGATCTTATCGAGATATGTCATCGTCGGATAGGTTCCGGGAATTATTTCAGCAATTGAAATCATCTTGTCATCGAACTTGGCAGCACTTTTAAAAGTTTTTATTATTTCAGCAGAAAGATGATTTGGGGACTTATAAACAAAGGCCTGGTAATGGGTTTTAAAATTAAAAATCGCCGCCAGATGCATGGCTATAAAATAGGAAATAACAGAAACAATCACGCATGAAGAAAGAGTAGAAAATTTTTTTGAGGAAAAATTTTTCTGATAAAAATCAATCATCAAAACAAATATAACCGCTGATAGCGACCATGATAAAAAGGCAAAATTTTGTATGAAAGAAATTGCAAATATAAAAATCGCCAATGCCACAAAACAAGACCAGAGTATTAGATTTGTGGGCAGGAATTTTTTATCTAAAATCAAAACAAAAACCCACCAAAACATGCTAATATTAATGGCAAAAGCAAAAATGTTTTTAGCATCAAACTGCGGAATCAGAATTATTAAAAGCAAAAAAAACCAATCTTTTCTAAAATTAAAAAACTGCCTCCGTATCAGAAAACACAAGGCTAAAATAATAAATGGCAATGATAGGGAATAGATCGCAAATCTTTGATCATAACCGCCAATAACTTCAGACAAAACAATCAGTATTGCGGCAAACGAAAGCAGAAACAATTTCCATAAAATCTGATTCTCTCTGATCAAAAAAAAGCATAAAAAGGCAAAAACAAAAACCGGATAAACATCCTCACGTAAAACCACTGATGTCCAGGCAAAAGCAGTTTTTTTATAGGCCAAAAAGATTTTTGCGGCATTTGCGATGTAATCCGGAAAACATAGCAGTAACAACAGGAAATAGATGATGATGACGCTAATGGTTGTATAATTTCTTAAGCAAAATGCTGGCCTTAAAGATTTTGCCCTGATCATTTTTTCCAGCTCAAAAACTATCGGCAAAATTCCGTAATGCGGTTTAAGACAAAAAAATAGCGCGGCAAAAAAACCAGTTAAAATCCGGTCAGGATTTTTTATCTTTGAGTGATCAAGTAGATGATATGAAACATACGGAAAGGCGAAGGCTAAAAGATAGGATGACTTGGTTAAAAATTCATTGAATTGCAAAGTGAAAACACGCCAGAAAAAAGAGATGGCAAAGCTGATTATGATCAGATTAAAAACGGTGCGATCTTTTAACCTGGCAAGAATTCTGGCTGAAAAATAAAGTGATAAAATCCCAACAAAATTGGTAAAAATTTCCGCAGCAATGATTTGATGAAGAGAAAAAATTTTTGCCAGAAAATGCGGAATCATGGCAAAGACAAAAGACAGGGGAAAATTCGATTCAAAAAAATCCTGATAATATTTTCCACCATCAAGCATTTTTTGCGCGATTTCCAGATAGAGAGCGGAATCATGGCCAATATCACGTGCTGAACGTGCTAAAACACTTGTTGCAATGATAAACAAACAGCCAAAAAAAGCGGCATTTTTTGATGCGATGATTTTGCGCAAAAAATCAACCAGCAGCAAAATTTTACGCAGCAGAAAACTCTCCAGCTTGCGCCCGAAAATCAGTCGTTTTTCTTCAATGTTTTTTTGGATTGTCAGTATCAAGGCTCTGCGTAGAAAATTAAAATCGTAAGTCTTTTAATAAAATAACCCCAATAAATACTTTACCCCTCACAAAGTATTACCCCTCACAAAAAATATTACCCCTCACCCCAACCCTCTCCCACAAGGGGAGAGGGAGTAGCGCCGAATTCGGACTAACTCCCTCTCCCCTTGTGGGAGAGGGTTGGGGTGAGGGGTAAATATTGTAAAGAAAAACTTCTATATTTCTCATTTTTTAAATCATGACAAAAACTATCACAATCGCCTATGGCGATGGCATCGGACCAGAAATCATGAACAGCGCTTTGGAAATTTTATGCGCTGCAAAAGCCAATCTGCAATTTGATGTCATAGAAGTTGGGGAAAACATTTACGAAAAAGGTTTTACCTCCGGCTTAATGCCATCAGCCTGGGAAAGTCTGAACAACACGCGTATTTTGTTAAAAGCTCCAATTACAACCCCGCAAGGAGGTGGCTATAAAAGCCTCAATGTGACATTGCGCAAAAAACTCGGACTTTTCGCCAATATCAGACCAGTCTCTTCTTTTTACCCTTTCATTGCCACCAAATTTCCGCAAATGGATGTGGTGATTATTCGCGAAAATGAAGAAGATCTTTATGCCGGAATTGAATATCGCCAAACCGATCAAACCTACCAATGCCTGAAATTAGTGACTCGCGAAGGCTGTGAAAAAATTATCCGTTTTGCTTTCGAACATGCGCTTGCTAATAGTCGCAAAAAAATCAGCTGCTTTTCCAAAGACAATATCATGAAAATGACCGACGGTCTTTTTCACAAAACTTTTGATGAAATCGCTAAAGAATATCCTGAAATCAAAACAGATCATTACATCGTTGACATAGGCGCTGCAAGGCTTGCCGCCCGACCAGAAATTTTTGATGTCATCGTAACGATGAATCTTTACGGCGATATAATTTCTGACATTGCTGCCGAAATTTCCGGCTCGGTTGGTCTTGCTGGTTCGGCAAATATCGGCACAGATTATGCCATGTTTGAAGCAATTCATGGCTCCGCTCCGGATATTGCCGGACAAAACATCGCCAATCCATGCGGCTTAATTCAGGCATCGGTGATGATGCTAAACCATATCGGACAAAACGAAACCGCAGCAAAAATCAGAAATGCCATTTACAAAACCATCGAAGATGGCATGCACACAACAGACATCTACAATGAACAAACCAGCAAGAAAAAACTCGGCACAAAAGAATTCACCGCAGCAGTAATTGCAAGACTCGGACAAAAACCAGAAAAATTACCGGAATTAGTCAACAGTAAAAAATCATCAATCAACAACGGACAAATTCCCGAAGCACGAAGCACACTGAAACAAGTTCAGCACAGACTGCACGAAGCACAAAAATCCCTAACCGGCTTCGATCTTTTCATAGATTGGCAAAAAGAATTTGACGATCTGCTTGCGCTTCTAAAAACTTTTGAGAATGAAAAACTTGCAATCAAAACCATCAGCGCCAAAGGCCTGATACTCTGGCCTCTCATTGATAAACACATGATGCCAAATTACGCAAAAGGACTGACAATGTTAAGATTCATCGGCAAAAATGATCAACCAATCACCCATCAAGACATCATTGACATGCTTTCATATCTCAATGAAAAAAATATTGATTTCGTGAAGTATGAAGGTTTGTATTCATTCGACGGCCAGCCATCTTATAGTTCAGGACAAGGAGAATAATGAATCGCGCAAAATTCATCGAAACAATCGAAAAAACTTTTTTAAGTCCGGATTTTTATTGGCAGTCAATAGCGCTGATACTCTGTTTTATTTTCTCATATCTCGCTTACAAAATCTGCCGCCAATTTGTCTTTCCAAAAATTATCTCAACCACATTAAAGAAAAACATCGAAGTAAATCGCTTGGCAACGCGCTATATTTTGCCTCTACTTTATCCCTTGTTTGCACTGGTTTTTCTAACGCTTGGCCTTGCAATCTATTCCCAATTTTTCAAGGAAAGCATTATTTTTGCCACCACCCTGAAGCTAATCGCGCTCTTTCTTTTTTTGCGTTTTTTGCGTGTTTCATCCGACAGTAATGTTCTTGCCAATGCGGCGGGGCTTATTCTGATGCCAGCTTTAATTCTGAATGTTTTTGGCATATTTGATCAAACTATGCTTTATCTTGATTCACTCGATTTCAAAATCGGAAAAGTACGCATTTCGGTTTATCTGATAATCAAGGCTTTCATCGTTCTGCTTCTGGTTTTCTGGCTTTCGAGCCTGGTAAGTAAAAAAAGCAAATCTTACATAGACAGGAGCAAGTCAATCAAATCAAGCACCAAAGGCATCATCAGCAAAGTCATTGATATTCTGATCTACGCCGTTGTTTTCATCATCATCCTCAAAACTTTCGGCGTCGACATGACAGCGCTTGCGGTAATTGGAGGCGCTGTTGGCGTTGGTATCGGTTTCGGTTTGCAAAAAATCGCCTCTAATTTTATCAGCGGCATAATTCTGCTTTTAGAAAAATCAGTGGAAATCGGCGATATTGTTGAGCTCGACAACGGTAATATTTTCGGAACAGTGAAACATTTCGGCGGCCGCTACACTCTGGTTGAAGCAATCGACGGCAAAGAAATCATGATTCCAAACGAAGATTTCATCATCAGCAAAGTGACCAATTGGACCTATTCCAACAACCGTGCCCGCGTTGAAATAAATATGGGCGTTGCTTACGAAACCGATCTTGCCAAGGCCAAACAAATCATGCTCGAATGCGCAAAAGAACATCCGCGCTGCTTAAACTATCCCGAACCAGAATGCTTTGTCATGCAATTCGGCGAATATGACATCAAACTCACTCTCTATTTCTGGATCAGCGATATAGTCGAAGGCCGCTTCGGCCCAAGAAGCGATGTTTACATGAGCGTGTGGCAAAAATTTAAGGAAAACGACATCCATGTTCCGGTTCCGCAAAGAGAAATGATGATAATTGAAAAATGACATGACTTACGCACCAATAGCGCTCTTTGTCTATAACCGCCTCAACCATACCAAACAAACAATTGCGGCACTACAACAAAATTCTCTTTCAGCACAAAGCGAGATTTTTATTTTTTGTGATGATGCAAAAAACAATGCCGGAAAAACAGCGGTACAAGCGGTTCGAGACTATATCAAAACAATTTCCGGTTTCAAAAAAATCACCATTATCGAAAGAGAAAAAAATTTTGGATTAGCACAATCAATCATCAGCGGTATTAGCGAAATCATCGAAAAATTCGGCCATATCATCGTGCTTGAAGATGACATGATCACCTCACCACATTTTCTTGAATTCATGAATGAGGCTCTTGAGCTCTACAAGAATGAGGAAAAAATTATCAGCATTCATGGCTACATCTATCCGACAAAAAAACCATTGCCCGAAACTTTTTTCCTGCGTGGTGCTGATTGCTGGGGATTTGCTACATGGAAGCATGGCTGGAGTTTATTCGAAAAAAACGGCAGCAAACTTTTGACTGAATTGCGCCAAAAAAATCTCACCAAAAAATTCGATTTTGACGGCGCTTATCCTTACACGCGCATGCTTGAAGATCAAGTTGCCGGCTACAATAATTCATGGGCAATCAGGTGGTATGCTTCAGCATTTTTGGCAGAAAAACTCACACTTTATCCGGGAAAATCCTTGATACAAAATATTGGTACCGACGGCTCCGGCACTCATTGCGCTAATATGTCAGAATTTAACCTTCCTCCGAGTCGGGAAAAAATTACACTGAAAAAAACTTCCATCGCTGAAAGTTTAAAAGCACGAGAAGAAATTAAAAAATTCTTCAAACCAAGAAAAAATCTCTTCAAAAAAATTGCCCATAAAATTCAAAAAAAACTGATAAAACACCAAAAAAAGAAGGAAAAATACGGCTGGTTTTCAACTAACTTGAGCTGGCCTGAGGCCAAGAAAATAACCGCTGGATATGATGATGCAAAAATCCTCGAAAAATGCCGCCACGCTCTTCTCAAAGTTAAAAACGGCGAAGCAGTTTTTGAGCGCGATTCAGTAATTTTTGACAAGATAGAATATTCATGGTCATCACTTTGCGGCCTGCTGCTTGTCGCGGCAAAAAATGGTGGAAAGCTTGATGTGATTGACTTCGGCGGTTCACTTGGCAGCAGTTTTTTTCAAAACAGAAAATTTCTTTCGCAACTCAATTACGTGCGCTGGAACATAGTTGAGCAGGAAAATTTTGTTGATTGCGGCAAAAAATACTTTGCTGATGAACAACTCAAATTTTATCACACCATCGAAGATTGTCTGCGGGAGAACAAGCCGACAGTTCTGCTGCTTTCCAACGCTTTGCAATATCTGGAAAAACCTTATGAATTTTTAGAAAAATTAATCAGTTATAAATTTGACTATCTCATTTTTGATCTGATCGCCTGCAACAAAGATAACTATGATTTGTTAACCATCCAAAAAGTGTGGCCGGAAGTTTATGAAGCCAGTTATCCATGCTGGTTTTTCGACAAAAGAAAAATCTTCGAAAAACTACAAAAAAATTATGACATCATCGAAGAATTTTTATCACATTTCGGACAAGAAATTGAAATCGATGAGATGAATTTGAAAACAGGTTCTAGAGCAAAGTATTGCGGAGCAATTTTAAAACTGAAAAACAACATATAATGTCCCTATAATGTCTCTGGCAAAACTAATAAAAAAACATGATTTCCAACCAGGATTTTTAGGCATTTTTTTTAATCCTTTTTATCTCACCAGGCGCGCACTTTTCATAAATATCAAATCACTTTCTCATCACATCTATGGAGAAACTCTTGACGTTGGATGCGGAAAAAAACCATATCAGAACCTATTCTCCTGCAGCTCCTATATTGGTCTCGAATATGACACACCACAAAACCGCAAATCAAAAAATGCCGAATTTTTTTACGATGGAAAAAATTTTCCTTTTTCAGATAGCAAATTTGACAGCATAATTTGCAATGAAGTGCTTGAGCATGTTTTTAATCCTGATGAATTTCTTTCTGAAATAATCCGCGTTTTAAAGCCGAACGGCAAAATGTTAATGACAGTTCCTTTTGTGTGGGACGAGCATGAACAACCTCATGATTATGCCAGATATTCCTCTTTTGGCCTTAAATATCTTCTCGAAAAAAACAGTTTTGAAATTCTTGAACAAAGGAAATCTGTTGATGATATCGCGGCAATTTTTCAACTGATCAATGCCTACATCTACAAAAAAATAATCGGAAAAAGCGTTAGGCCAAATAGGCTGAAACGCATTGTAATTCGTCTACTCTGCTCAATTTTCAATATTCTTGGAATTATTTTTGGAATTGCCTTGCCAAAAAATAACGATCTCTATTTGGACAACATCATCATCGCAAAAAAGAATGGTTAATTTTTGCACGTTATTTGACTCAAACTATATGTCTTATGGCCTCACCATGTATGAGTCGCTGAAAAAAAATTGTACTGATTTTCATCTCTATATTTTTGCCTTCGATGATAAAGCCTGTGAAGACCTGAAAAACCTGGCTCTAAAGCATACAACAATAATTTCTTTACAAGAATTTGAAGATGAAGAATTACTCAAAATTAAACCAGGCAGAAGCAAAGGTGAATATTGCTGGACTTGCACACCATCAACAATTCTTTATGTTTTAAAAAACTTTGCCGCACCAAGCTGCACCTATCTTGATGCTGATCTATATTTTTTTTCTGATCCAAAAATTCTAATCGAAGAATTGGCAGAAAAATCGGTTTCAATCATTCCGCATCGCTACGAAGCAAAATATGATCAGAGCAAAATCTCCGGCAAATATTGTGTGCAATTCATGACTTTTAAAAATAATGCACAGGCTATGGAAGTGCTAAAATGGTGGCATAACCGTTGTATTGAGTGGTGCTTTGCTGAACCAGAAAACGGTAAATTCGGCGATCAAAAATATCTTGATGATTGGCTTACACGTTTTGACTGCGTAAAGGAATTACAAAATCTCGGCGGCGGCGTTGCGCCGTGGAATGTTTTGCAATATAATTTTTTTACCAAAAATGATAAAATTTTCGGCGTTGAAAAAAAATCCGGAAAAAAATTTGAACTGATTTTTTTTCACTTTCATGGATTTAAAATTTTGGATGAAAAAACTATCAGCCTTACAGGATCATACAAAATCACGACCAGGGTCAGAAATTTAATTTACAAAAAATACACCGAATCAATGCTCAACAAAAAATTCAAAAAATCTTTCCGGCAAATTTTCCCCCATCGCAAAAACAATAAAATCAATATTGCGGCAATATGGCCTACTTAATCGAACTAAAAACCATCACTGATAATCGCGGCAGTCTTACATTTGTTGAAGACCGGCAATTGCCACTCAAAATCAAAAGAAGTTTTTATATTCATGGAGTCAAGAAAGGCGAGGTTCGCGGCCAGCACCGCCACAAAAAAGCAATTCAGGCAATGATCTGTCTGCAAGGCAGTTGCAAAGTTTACAATAATGACGGCAAAAAGGAGGAATGGTTCATTTTGGACAACCCGTCAAAATGCCTGATTCTTGAACCGCAAGATTGGCACTACATGGAAGAGTTTAGCGATCATACTGTTGTCAATGTGCTGTCTTCGGAATATTTTGATCCAAAGGATTATATCTATGAGCCTTAGAACCTATTCATCACCTCACAAACCCTCTCTACATCCTCCTTTGTATGAAAATATGAAATTGGCAGGCTTAAAGTTGTGGCGTGAATTTCTTCGGAAATCGGACATGGTTGATTTGATAAAATTTCTGCCATCGCTTTTTGTTTATTGGGTGAAAGCGGATAGTGAATTTCGGTTTTAATTCCATGATCGAGCAAAAATTGTTTCAGCAAATTCCGCTGCGGATGACGAATGTTAAAAATGTGAAAAACATCAAAATAATCCGGATGCCGCACTGGCTTGATGAAATCGCTCTTTAGATTTTCAAAATAAATTTTTGCCAATTTGTTTTTATGTTCATTGATTGCGAAAAGCTTGCTTAATTTTATCGAAAGAAAACCGGCCTGAACCTCATCAAGCCTTGAGTTATAGCCAATCAGCTCATTGTAATATTTCACTTTTGAACCGTAATTGCGCAGAGTTTTTATTTTTTCGACAAGTTTTTCATGATCTGTGACAATTGCTCCGGCATCGCCCAAAGCGCCAAGATTTTTGGTTGGATAAAAACTAAACGCACCGAAATCGCCAAAAGTTCCAGCCATTTTACCGCGATATTTTGCGCCATGCGCCTGCGCTGAATCTTCAATCAATTTCAAATTATTTTTGCGGCATAAATCCATAATTGGCGCCATTTCGCAGCATTTTCCATAAAGATGAACAACGATGATAGCGCAGGTTTTGTTGGTAATTTTTTCGGCGATTTTGTTTGGATTTATGTTGTAAGTTTTGATATCAGGCTCGACTAAAACCGGCTTCAAACCATTTTGTAAAATTGCCAGAATCGTTGCAATGTAAGTGTTTGACGGAACAATCACCTCATCACCTTTTTCAAACTCAAAAGCGGCAAGCGATAAAATCAGCGCGTCCAGACCGGAAGCCACTCCAATACAATATTTTGCGCCACAAAATCCGGCAAATTCATTTTCAAATTTTTCCACATTTTTGCCAAGAATATACCAGCCGGAATCGAGTGTTGCAGCAAAGGATTTTTTATATTCTGCAAAAAATGGCTGATTGAGACGGGCAAGATTTTCGTATTCGATCATTTTAGACACTGTTAGCTAATTATTTTTTTTGGGATTTTTTGCTAATTTTTAGCGACTTTTTTGAAGAATTTTGAAGCTGTATTAGACATACTGCGAAAAATTCTTCAAAAAA
>Ga0155344_121_pt2 | contig 63398 bp, 59 predicted proteins | sample RifCSPhighO2_02_FD_106312 | JGI IMG/M metagenome (GOLD analysis project Ga0155344, IMG submission 106312) | Alphaproteobacteria bacterium RIFCSPHIGHO2_02_FULL_40_34 | reverse complement strand
TAAATTTCAGAACTTTAATGAGTGTTTAGAAAGTGTTCTAGTGGGAGTATAGATTTTTAGTTTGGTATAGGCATATTCCAGTAGTTTGAATCTTTCCTCATCTTCTTTGGAAATTTTGGAAAAAATATTTTTCATCAAATCGCTGTATTTTTCTGCTTCCTTGCCAAGAAATTCTAAAAAATGTTCGCGCGGCGAATAGTTTGAAAAAACCAGTAAAACCGCTTTGTAAGCTGATTCAGCGGATTGGTGAAGAAAGAATGCGGCTCTCTTAAAATCATCTTCATCAATCGCCACGTTAAAATATCTATAAAATCTTTGAGCGCCTTGAAAACACTCATCAAAATAATCCTGGGCAATTCTTCTTTTCTCATTCGCGGTCAAGTTTCTCTCTTCAGCGAGTTCAAATTTTTTTGAATCAAAAATTCTGATGCCGTCTTTTTTAACATCGGAGAAAAAATATTGCCCTTCGGCGAGCTTGATGTTTAGCGCTTTAATATCATGTGTAATAATTCTGGTCTGCGCGCTTAATTCCAAATCCTGACAGATTTTTGAAATTCTGCTCCACAAATTTACATCAAGCGCAGTTTTCTTTTTTGAGCTGACAACAAGAATATCATAATCAGATGGATGACCGGATTTTGATTTGGGATCAATATCTTTTGCCTCTTTGTAATCACCGCGGGCGTAGGATCCATAAAGGATAATCATTTCAACATCATCACAATTAGCGCGAATGGTTTTGGAAATTTTTTGCAACTCATCCTGTTTTGATTTTGACAAATTCATAATTTTATCCATGACATTGCTTAAATTTTTTTCCACTCCCGCAGGGACAAGTCTCATTTCTGCCAACATTGCCCCATGTTGATTGATCGCGCGGATCGCGATCTTCGGGTTTAACGTTGGATTTGATTGGGGATGAAGAGCTGACAATTTCATGGGCATTTGCCATTGCCGGATCATTGCGGCTTTCAAACATTTTTTGCTTCGGCGCGCGAGCAACCAGATTTAAAGCATCTTCGGCATTTTCAATATTCACCTGCACATGCGCTAACCTGCTTGCCACCTGCTCTTCAATTCGCATCATCATTTCTTCAAAAAGATTTAAGGCATCGCGTTTATATTCGATGAGCGGATCTTTCTGCGCGTAAGCGCGAAGATTGATGCCATGACGGAGTTTATCGAGCGATAAAAGATGATCTTTCCATTCCGAATCAAGCGTGATTAAAAAAATCTGCCTTTCGACCTGATGCATGATTTCAGCGCCATAAAGTTTTTCCTTATCTTCAAAAACCGCTTCAACACTGGTTTGGATCAGATTTAAAATTTCTTTTTCTGTCGCGCCTTCTTTTTGCGCTTCATTTTTTAAATCGGGTTTCAGGCCGTAAATTCTAAAAATTTCTTTTTGTAAAAGATCAATTTCCCATTGTTCAACATAGGAATTTTTAGGAATACAATCCTCAACCAAATCTTGATTTATCTGGCTTGCGAAAGTTTTAATTTTTTCTGAAACATCGCCTGAATCCATAATTTCCGTGCGCAACGCAAAAATATTTTTGCGCTGGTGATTCACCACATCGTCATATTTCAAAAGATTTTTTCTGATTTCAAAATTGCGCATTTCCACCTTGTGCTGTGCGCCAGCAAGAGTTTTGGTGATCCAGGGATGGAAAATTGCTTCATCATCTTTCAAGCCAAAAGTTGAAAGCAAAGATTGCAGTTTTTCCGAACCAAAAATACGCATCAAATCATCTTCAAGCGAAAGGAAAAATTTCGATTTACCGGGATCACCTTGCCTTCCGGAACGGCCACGCAGCTGATTGTCGATACGGCGCGATTCATGGCGTTCAGTGCCGAGAACATAAAGCCCGCCGGCTTCGATGACGATTTTTTTCTCCTTCTCATTTTCGTCGGCGCCGCCAAGTTTGATGTCAGTTCCGCGCCCAGCCATGTTGGTTGCGATAGTGATTGCGCCAGGCTTTCCGGCTTGGGCAATAATTTCGGCTTCTTTTTCGTGATATTTGGCATTTAAAACCTGATGCGGCAATTTATGCGCCCGCAGCAATTTCGAAAGATATTCGGATTTTTCGATGCTGACAGTTCCAACCAGAATCGGCTGGTTTTTTTCATGCGCCTCTTTGATTGATTTGATAATTGCCTCATATTTTCCCTGATCGTTTTTGTAGATTTCATCATCTTCATCTTTGCGCGTGATTGGACGATTAGTTGGAATTTCAGCAACTTTCAGACCGTAAATTTCTTCAAACTCAACTGCCTCGGTTTGCGCCGTACCAGTCATTCCCGCCAGTTTTTTGTAGAGACGAAAATAATTTTGGAAAGTGATCGAGGCTAAAGTTTGGTTTTCATTTCTAACCTTCACCCCTTCTTTTGCTTCAAGTGCCTGATGCAGTCCATCCGAGAAACGGCGGCCTTCTTGCATACGTCCGGTAAATTCATCAATAATCACAACCGCACCATCTTTTACGATGTAATCAATTTCATTTTTAAAAATTTTATGTGCCTTGAGCGCGCAATTGACGTGATGCACCAAAGAAATGTGAGTCGGATCATAAAGCGATGAATTAGATTCAATCAGGCCGGAATTTTTTAGAATTTTTTCGACAGTTTCGATGCCAGCTTCGGTTAAAAACACACCGCGATCTTTTTCTTCAAGCTGAAAATCTGTGGCCGCAAGACGTGGAATCAGGCGGTTAATTTCTTCGTAAAGCTTGGAGTTATCGTTAGTCGGGCCAGAAATAATCAAAGGCGTGCGCGCTTCATCAATCAGAATTGAATCAACTTCGTCAACAATGGCGAAGTGGTGACTGCGCTGCACCATGTGCTCGCGCGAAAATTTCATGTTGTCGCGCAGATAATCGAAACCGAGTTCATTATTGGTGGCATAAGTAATATCGCATTCATAAGCCGCTTTGCGCTCTTCATCGTTCAAATCATTAGTTAGACATCCAACCGTCAAACCCAAAAATTCATGAATTTTTCCCATCCATTCCGCATCGCGTCTGGCAAGATAATCATTAACCGTCACTACATGCACACCTTTGCCACTCAAGGCGTTGAGATAGCAAGGTAACGTTGCAACCAGAGTTTTACCTTCACCAGTTTTCATCTCGGAAATTTTTCCCTGATGCAACACCATTCCACCAACCAACTGCACATCAAAGTGACGCATATTGAGCGCGCGCTTTGATGCTTCACGAACAACCGCAAAAGCTTCATAAAGCAAGGAATCAAGCGACGCGCCATCAGCAAGATTTTTTTTAAATTCCGCAGTTTTTGCTTTTAATTCATCGTCGGAAAGCGCAGAAATTTTTGATTCCAACGCATTAATTTTTTCAACTTCAGGAAGCAGAGATTTGATCATCCGATCATTGACCGAACCAAAAATTTTTTTGGCGATAAGTTGGAACATGTTTTAAGAAAATAATATCAAAGCCATTTGGAACCTAGAGCCTGTATTCAAATTCATTTAACTTTGATTTTTTGTAAATTTTTAGCGACTTTTTTGAAGAATTTTGAAGCTGTATCAAGCATACTGCGAAAAATTCTTCAAAAAAATGAGCAAAAATTTGCGGAAAAGCAAAGTTAAATGAATTTAAAGACAGGGTAAAATATGGGGTTAAAAAAGATTATAAACAGTTTCTAATGTAAAAATATGCCAAAGAAAATTGATTACAAAAAACTAACCGAAAAAAAGAAAATTTTAGACAAACACAGACCTTTTGATGCCGCTTTGGTAAAGAATCTGGAAGAATGGTTTAGAATTGAATTGACCTACACCAGCAATGCTATCGAAGGAAATACTTTGTCGCGCGCTGAAACTGCTTTGGTTGTAGAAAAAGGTTTAACAATCGGCGGCAAATCAATTACTGAACATTTGGAAGCAACAAATCACGCCGCCGCTTTAGATTTCATTAAAGAGCAAATCAAACGCAAACCATCTGACCTTAGAGAAAGAGATATCCTAAGAATTCACGAAATTATTTTAGACCGGATCGATAAAGAAAATGCAGGAATTTATCGCCTAGTTCCCGTTCGTATTTCCGGCTCTGCTGTTGTTTTGCCAAATCCAAGAAAGGTTCAAACTTTAATGGATGAATTTTTTTCTTGGATTGAAACCGAAACTAAAATGCACGCCGTTGAACTTGCTGCTGAAGCGCATTATCGCTTTGTGATGATTCATCCATTTATTGATGGAAATGGTCGCACTGCGCGTTTGCTAATGAATATGATTTTGATGATGTGCAGATATCCGCCTGCAATTATCCGCAAAAATGATCGCTTGGCTTACATAAAATCTTTAGAAAAACCTCAACTCGTTAATGGTGAAGGAGATTCAAAAAATGATTATTTCAAACTAATCGCGATGGCAGTTGATCGTTCACTAAACATTTATCTCAAAGCAATTGATGGCGAAGTTGAAAAACCAGAAAACGAAAAACTTTTAAAAATCGGCGAGCTCGCCAAAGCAACAAACCAAACCGTTCCAACCATCAGGCATTGGACAAAAGAAGGATTGTTACAGGTTGCGGAAGTTACGGAGTCAGGTTATCAGATGTTTAGTGAAGAGATGATTGAGAGAGTAAAGAAGATTGAGGAGATGAAGGAAAAGCGATTCTCTTTAACTGAAATCAAGAAAACTAAGAACCTGTCCTAAATCTTTTTTAACCCCATATTTTAGCATGTTTTTAGCGCTTTTTTGACAAAATTACGAAGCGTATCTGGAAATACGGTGAGTAATTTTGTCAAAAAATAAGCAAAAACAGGGTAAAATATGGGGTTAAAAAAGATTCAGGACAGGTTCTAAAATAGCCGAATGATACGCAACATTATTTACTGCCAATATATTTCGAAATTTTAGAAAATAATCGCTGAAAAATGAACAAATCTTTAGTGGTGGACAGGGCTGGATTTGAACCAGCGAACGCTTGCGCGGGCAGATTTACAGTCTGCTGCCATTGACCACTCGGCCACCTGTCCAAAAATAAACGCTAACGCAACGTTTAATACAGAATACAGAACGTGAGGTAAGAAACTGTCTAAACAGTTTCTAAGAACTCCACATTGGAGCGGGTGAAGGGAATCGAACCCTCACGGCCAGCTTGGAAGGCTGGAACTCTACCTTTGAGCTACACCCGCAAAATCAACTTAAACCCAAATCCGTTCTAATGACGGATTTGGGTTAAAAAGGCGCGCGCTTTTAGTTAGGAGGCGCAAATTTTGCAACTTGGATTTTTTTTCAGATTCACTTTGCGGAATTCGTTTTTTAGAAAATCGAAGATCAAAATTTTGCCAACAAGTGATTCGCCGATTTCTAGAATTTCACGAATTGTTGTAGTGGCTTGAAGCGCGCCGATTGTGCCGGCAACTGATCCTAAAATTCCTTTTTCGGAAAGCGGCAGGGAAAAATTTTCATCGACAATATTGTGATTAAAACAGGCATAGCAGGGATTGTTTTTTTCGTAGGATTTAAAAACAGAAACCTGTCCCAAAAAACCTTTTACTGCGGCAAAAATTAACGGTTTTTTTTGTTCATGAGCAATTTCATTGATGATAAAACGCGATGGAAAATTGTCAGTTGCATCTAAAATAAAATCATAATCGGCGTAGATTTTTCTGAGGCTTTCGCGATTTGCTCTTTGGTCAAAAATTTGTAAATTGACGCCAGGATTTAGCGTCAAAATTTTTTCTTTCGCACTTAAAACTTTTTTTTGCCCCAAATTTTTTTCATTGTGAATCACTTGGCGCTGTAGGTTGGAAAGCTCAACCACATCATCATCAATTGCGCCAATATTTCCAACTCCCGCAGCGGCAAGGTAAAATAAAACCGGCGAGCCAAGTCCTCCGCAACCAATAACCAAAACCTTCGCGCACAAAAGTTTCTCCTGACCCTTTTCACCAATTTCTGGGAGAATTGTGTTACGGAGATAACGCTGTTTTTGATTTTCGCTTAACATAATTAATGTCCGGTTGAACCAAATCCTCCGGCGCCGCGCGTGGTCTCATCCAGATTTTCCACCTCTTCAATTTTTGCCTGTTCATGTTTGGCAATCACGATTTGGGCGATGCGCATGCCGCGAGTGATAGTGAAATCAATTTTTGAATGATTGATTAAAATGGCACAAACTTCACCGCGATAGTCGGAATCAATGGTGCCGGGAGAATTTAAAACAGTGATGCCATTTTTCAAAGCCAGGCCGGAACGCGGACGAACTTGCGCTTCAAAACCTTTTTCCAGCGCAATAGCAATTCCGGTTTTGACCAATTTTACTTCACCGGATTTTAAAACAATTGGCTCATCAATTGCCGCAAGCAAATCCATGCCGGCGCTGCCTTGCGTTTCATATTTCGGCAAAGGAAGATCCTTGCCATTTTCCAGTTTTTTTATTCTCAAAATTGTCATTGTTTGATTAATGTTAAGTGTTGCCAAATTTGTGCCCATCAAATAAAACGCGCGGCTTCTTTTTTGCCAATCATTTTTCATAAATGACCGAATTAATTAAAGACGAAATTAAAAGCGAAGAGCGTCGTAAATTGCTTACAAATACAGCCTACATAACCGCTGGTATTGGTGTAACTTGCGCTATTTTGCCATTCATCGACAGCATGAATCCTTCGAAAGATGTGCAGGCACTGGCTTCGGTTGAAATCGATATTTCAAACATCAAGCCGGGCGAAGAAAAAAAAGTGATGTGGCGCGGCAAACCGATTTTCATCAAGCACAGAACCAAACAGGAAATCGAATCAGCACAAAATATTGAACTTACTGAATTGCGCGATCCGCAAGCAGATTCGAATCGTGTTAAAAAAGGCAAGGAAGAATGGCTGATTACAATTGGCATCTGCACCCATTTGGGTTGTGTTCCAATCGGTGGGCAAGGCGAATATAAGGGCTGGTTTTGCCCATGCCACGGTTCGCAATATGACACCTCCGCCCGCATCCGCAAAGGTCCGGCGCCGAAAAATCTTGAGATTCCGCCTTATGAATTTGTCTCTGACACGAAAATCAAAATTGGATAAACATGTCTCTTAATTTCGAGAACGATTTCGAAAAATCGCTCACCGAAAAATCAAAAATTGCCAAATGGATCAATGATCGTCTGCCGATTATTTCCTCGATGGAAAATGAGCTTTTCAAACATCCTTATCCCAAAAATCTGAGCTATTGGTGGAGCTTTGGATCCATTGCTGGCATTGCTTTGATCGTGCAAATTTTAAGCGGATTATTTTTGGCAATGCATTACACGCCAAACACCAAAATGGCCTTTGATTCCGTCGAGCACATCATGCGTGATGTCAATTATGGCTGGCTCATCCGCTATATTCATGCTGTCGGCGCTTCAATGTTTTTTGTCGCTCTTTATGCTCACATCGCCCGCGGCCTTTATTACGGTTCTTATCGCAGCCCACGCGAATTGATTTGGTGGATCGGCATCATCATCTTTTTATTGGCGATGGGCACAGCCTTCATGGGCTATGTTCTGCCTTGGGGACAGATGAGTTTTTGGGGCGCAACCGTGATCACCAATCTTTTTTCGGCAATTCCTATCATCGGCGAATCAATTGTTTCTTGGCTGTGGGGCGGATATTCCATCGACAATCCGACGCTGAATCGTTTTTTCGTCATCCATTTTTTGCTGCCTTTTATTATTATCGCTGTGGTAATGATTCACTTGGCAGCCCTTCACACTGTTGGCTCCAACAACCCAACCGGCGTTGAAATTAAAACAAAAAAAGATGCGATTTCATTTCACCCATATTTCACAATCAAAGACATGCTTGGCTTTGTTGTGTTCTTTTTAGTTTTTGGTTATTTCCTTTTCTTCTATCCCAACTTTCTTGGCCATCCCGACAATTACATCCCGGCCAATCCAATGGTGACACCAGCTCACATTGTTCCCGAATGGTATTTCTTGCCATTTTATGCCATTTTGCGCGCTATTCCTGACAAGCTCGGCGGCGTATTGATGATGTTTGGCGCCATCATTCTGCTTTTCTTTTTGCCTTACCTTGACCGCGCAAAAATCATATCCGGCGCTTATCGCCCGCTTTTCAAAAAGTTTTTTTGGCTCTTTATTTTGGATTTTGTTTTCCTCGGCTATCTCGGCAAATCACCTGCCGAAGGTTGGTATATCTGGGCTGCCCGCATTGCCACTTTTTACTATTATGCTTACTTTTTGCTGATTTTGCCGCAATTGCCAAAGTTTGAAAAATATTTGCCGCTACCAGAATCAATCGAGGAAGATTATCGGAGAAAACATGACCATTAACGCAAAAAAACTTTACGAACTCCTAAAAAAAATTCCCAAAGGCCGTGTAACCACCTATGGCGAAATCGCCAAGAAACTTAAGACAAAAGCCTATCGCGGTGTCGGACAAGTTGTTGGCGCTAATCCCGATGCACCAAAAACACCTTGCCATCGCGTAGTAAAATCTGACGGATCAATTGGCGGCTATGCTTTTGGCGTGAAGAAAAAAATCGCTTTGCTTGCAAGTGAAAATGTTGAGGTCAAGGCAGGCAAAGTGATCGATTTCAAGAAGAAATTGTTTAAATTTTGAAATGAAAAAAATTTTCCTGATTTTATTTCTGCTTCCATCTATCAGCCTCGCAAACAATGCTGATTCTGCCACTATTGCTCTTCATCCCAAACAATTAAAATGGGAATTTGATGGTGTTTTTGGTCGCTTCGATCGCGCTTCGGCACAACGCGGCTATCAAATTTACAAAGAAGTTTGTTCATCCTGCCACAGCCTGAAACTTGTGGCTTATCGCAATTTAGAAGAATTGGGATTTTCCAAAGAAGAAGTGAAACAAATCGCTTCCGAAGCCCTTATCAATGATGGTCCAAATGACGATGGCGAAATGTTTGAACGCCCGGGCTTGCCATCCGATCATTTTGCTTCTCCTTATGCCAACGAGCAAGCCGCCCGTTCTGTCAATTCCGGAGCCTATCCACCGGATTTATCACTCATTGTTAAAGCGCGACATGATGGTGCAAATTATGTCTATTCCTTGCTAACCGGCTTTGCTGACGCGCCAGAAGATTTTCCATTGGCCGAAGGCAAAAGTTACAACCCATATTTCGAAGGCCGCCAAATCTCAATGCCACCACCAATCACCGATGATGGACAAGTTGATTACAAGGACGACACCTTTGCCACCAAAGAACAAATGGCAATTGATGTCGTAAATTTTCTGCAATGGGCCGCCGAACCGGAAACCGAACATCGCAAAAAAATGGGCGTACGCAGCATGATTTTCCTTGGCATTCTTTTTGTAATTTTACTCGCTGCAAAAAAAGCGGTGTGGAAAAAAATTGTCTAAAATGACCTTCCAATTCTCCGACGAAAATCAACAACAGATACAAAAGATTTTAGCGAAATATCCCGCTGAAAGAAAAAAATCCGCAGTAATGCCACTGCTTGATTTGGCACAACGTCAAAACAACAACTGGGTTTCAAAAGATGTGATTGAAGCGGTGGCAAAAATTCTCGAAATGCCGGAAATTAAAGTTTACGAAGTAGCAAGTTTTTATACGATGTATAATCTCAAACCAGTTGGAAAATATCTTTTGCAATTCTGCAAGACCACACCCTGCATGCTGCGCGGCGTTGATCAAATTGTTAAGAATTGCAAAAAGAAACTCGGAATTGAAATGAATCAAACTACTGCTGATGACCTATTCACACTGAAGGAAGTTGAATGTCTTGGAGCCTGTGTCAATGCTCCAGTGGTGCAGATTAATGATGATTTTGTTGAAGATCTTACATCAGAAACTTTTCTAAAAATTCTCGACGATCTCAAAGATGGAAAAACATTCAAGATCGGCTCCCAAACTGGTAGACAGTGTTCTGCAGCTTTATAAAGCGGCTTTAGAACCTGTCTAAAATCTTTTTTAACCCCATATTTACCCTGTTTTTGCTTATTTTAAGAACCTGTCCTGAATCTTTTTTAACCCCAGATTTTAGCATGTTTTTAGCGCTTTTTTGACAAAATTATGAAGCGTATCTGGCAATACGGTGAGTAATTTTGTCAAAAAATAAGCAAAAACAGGGTAAAATATGGGGTTAAAAAAGATTTAGGACAGGTTCTAAGATTTTTGCCACAGTGTCGATATCCTTGTCGCCGCGTCCCGAGAGGTTGACGATAATGGTTTGATTTTTTTTCATTTTCTTGGCCAGTTTGCAGGCGAAGGCGATGGCGTGAGATGATTCAAGCGCTGGGATGATTCCTTCGATTTGACATAAAAGCTGAAAAGCTTTGAGGGCTTCATCGTCGGTTATGCTGACATATTCAACACGCTTGATTGCATGAAGATAAGCGTGTTCAGGGCCAATGCCTGGATAATCAAGGCCGGCAGAAATTGAATGCGCATCCTGAATTTGGCCATCATCATTTTGCAGAAAAAAAGTTTTATTGCCGTGCAAAACAGCCACTTCACCTTGCGCAATTGACGCCGCATGCGAATTGCTTGCAAGGCCATTTCCAGCGGCTTCAACTCCATACATTTTAACCTTCTCATCAAGAAAAGGATGAAATAATCCGATTGCATTTGAACCGCCACCAATGCAGGCCACAAGTGCATCGGGAAGCTTTCCTTCTGCGGCAAGAATCTGTTTTTTTGCTTCTTTTCCAATCACGCGGTGAAAGTCGCGAACCATTTGTGGATATGGGTGCGGACCGGCGACTGTGCCAAGCAGATAGTAGGTGTCGCGCGCGTTTGCGATCCAATCGCGCATTGCTTCATTGATGGCATTTTTCAAACTGCTTGAACCGCTTTCAACCGGCCTCACTTCAGCGCCAAGCAGCTTCATGCGAAAGACATTTTGCTTTTGTCGCTCCACATCTTTTTTGCCCATGTAAATTACGCAGGGCATAGAAAAAAGCGCGCAAACTGTAGCGCAGGCAACACCATGCTGACCGGCTCCGGTTTCAGCGATGATGCGTTTTTTGTTCATTCTTTTGGCAAGCAAAATCTGTCCGATGCAATTGTTGATTTTATGCGATCCGGTGTGATTTAACTCATCGCGTTTTAAATAAATTTTTGCGCCACCTATTTTTTTGGTGAGCTGTGAAGCAAGATATAACGGGCTCGGACGGCCAACATAATGTTTCAGATAATATCTAAATTCCTGCTGGAATTTTTTATCTTTCTTTGCTTTTGCGTAGGCCAAACCCATCTCCAAAACTGCCGGCATCAAACTTTCCGCAACATAACGCCCACCGAATTGGCCGAATTTTCCGTCTTTGTTTGGTTGGTTATAAGTCATTGATAAGTCTGTAAAATCAAGAGGCCGTCGAACCTAGAAACAGACAGGAAATTTTCTACATGAAATTATTGTCGTGCTTCGTGCTTCGTGCTTCGTGCTTCGTGCTTCGGTAGAAGGGGGATGGGGTGGGGTGTTAAAAACATTCGCAAACTCAATATCTCGTCAGCCATGAAGTCGACGCGCATGCGCGACCTCCCCCTTGAGGGGGATGGGGGGTGTTAAAAACATTCGCAAACTCAATATCTCGTCAGCCATGAAGTCGACGCGCATGCGCGACCTCCCCCTTGAGGGGGATGGGGGGTGTCAAAACACTTGACATCCCACTTCCTCTCCATAATTTCCCAAAATATCCCAAATTTTCCATGAAATTTCCGGTATGGCTTTATTTCTATCAACTTTCGCAAACAAAATTGATGCCAAAGGGCGTGTTTCAGTGCCGGCGCAGTTTCGCGCTTCGTTGGTGAATGAGAGTTTTTCCGGAATGGTGGTCTATGAATCCTTCATCAATGATTGCATCGAAGGCTGTGACATTGAGCGCATAAAAAAACTTTCCGAATCAATCGATAATCTTGATCCATTTTCTGAAGAGCGCGATGCCTTTGCCACCGCGGTTTTAGGCGGTTCAATGCAACTTTCGATTGATGGTGATGGTCGTGTAATCATGCCGGAAAATTTGCTCAAAAAAGTGAAGATAAAAAACGATCTGATTTTTGTTGGAAAAGGCTCAACTTTTGAAATCTGGGAGCCAAAGAAGTTCAACGAATACATGCTCAAAGCCAAAAAAGACGCCAAAACCAAACGCAATGTTTTGAAGGCAACAAAATGAAACCGAAGCACGAAGCACGAAGCACGAAGCACGATAATCACAACCCAGTAATGCTCGCAGAAGTAATCAAAAACCTTCAGCCAAAAAATGGCGAAATCTATCTCGATGGAACTTTCGGAGCAGGAGGATATAGCCGCGCTATCCTTGAATCGGCGAATTGCAAAGTTTTTGCGGTTGATCGTGATGAATCGGTAAAAAAATTTGCCGAAAATTTGCAAAAAAAATTTGGTGAACGTTTTGTTTTTTTGTGCGGAAAATTTTCTGAAAGTAAAAAATTATTGGCTGAAAAAAATGTTGCCAAGTTGGATGGAATGGTCTTCGACATCGGTGTTTCCTCGATGCAACTTGATGATAAAGAGCGCGGATTTTCCTTCGATTCCGATGCAAAACTCGATATGCGCATGGATCGAAATTCTCATCCATCGGCTTATGAAATTGTTAATGAGGCCGGTGAAGAAGAGCTTGCGCGCATCATCAGGGAATTTGGCGAGGAACCAAAAGCAAGACAAATTGCCAAAAGAATTGTTGCGGTGCGTGCCGCAAAACCGATCACTAGTTGCCGTGATCTGGCCGAGATAGTTCGATCTCTCTATCGCGGTTATTCCAAAACAGACGCGGCAACTAGGACTTTTCAGGCTTTGCGTATTTTTGTGAATCGTGAGCTTGATGAATTGAAGTCTGCCCTTGCTTCTTCTCTTACTTTGTTGAAGCAAGGTGGCAGGCTGATTGTGGTTTCATTTCATTCGCTGGAAGATGGCATAGTCAAAAATTTTCTCAAAAAAGAAGCAGGTCTTACGCAGACATTTTCGCGCTATCAGCCGGTTATCGCTAAACAAAATTCTCCCAAAAATTTTCATATCATCACCAAATCGGCAATCTCTCCGAGCAGGGAGGAGACTGTACAAAATCCGCGTGCGCGCTCATCAAAAATGCGAGTGGCGGTTAAAATTTAAGATTGAAATGAAAGAATTCTGGCAATCGTTAAACAAATTTTATTTTGCAAATTGCATCATCGCTTTTGTTTTGTGTTTAAGCATTGTCTCCATGTTTTTTGTGCAGCTTAACGTTGAATCTTTGCAGGATGAAATGCTGACAACCGAAAATGAAATCACTGTTTTTGAAGATGAAATTCAGCTTTTGGAAGTCGAATGGGTTTATCTTACACGTCCTGAACGCTTAAGGATTCTTGCTTCGCGCTATTTACAGAATAACGGCTATGCGTTGGCCAGCCAAATTAAAGATGAATCGCAGCTGGAAAAATACTATTTGGCAAATCAGCAAAAAGTTGAAACGCAGGAAGTGGCTCAATTGTCATTTTAATTGTTCCAAACCTACTTTGAAAAAGGAGGTGGCGCGAAGCGCCGGAGGATTTGTGGAGACAAACTCAAAGTTAGAGTTTGTCTCTCCCAAATCACCCGTCTCAATCGCTATCGCGATTGATCCACCCTCTTTTTCAAAGAGGGTTTTCCTAACCTCCTTTGAAAAAGGAGGTGGCTGATTGCGAAGCAATCAGACGGAGGATTTATGGAGACAAACTCAGAGTTAGAGTTTGTCTCTCCCAAATCACCCGTCATCGCACTTTGTGCGATGCCACCCTCTTTTTCAAAGAGGGCTAACCTCCTTTGAAAAAGGAGGTGGCGCGAAGCGCCGGAGGATTTATGGAGACAAACTCAAAGTTAGAGTTTGTCTCTCTCAAATCACCCGTCTCAATCGCTATCGCGATTGATCCACCCTCTTTTTCAAAGAGGGTTTAGATTACAGTCTGCCTTTTTTGCGATATCACGTCTGACGAATCCTTCTTTCCAGTCAATTGAATCAACGGCTTCGTAAGCCTTTTTCCTGGCTTCCGCAAATGTTTTTCCATCGGCGATGATGTTTAAAACGCGTCCGCCATTTGCTAAAATTTTGTTATCTTTTCTAATTGTACCGGCATGAAGGATTTTAGCGGTTTTGATATTTGCGAGGCCTTTGATTTCACTGCCTTTCTCATAATTTTCGGGATAGCCTTTGGCACACATTACCACGCAAACCAGTTTTTTTTCTTCATCAAATTCGATATGGAATTTGTTGAGTTTGCCATCAATTGCCGCCTCAATTAGCGTCATGAAATCGGATTTGATGCGTGGTAGAATCACCTGTGTTTCCGGGTCTCCAAAGCGGATATTGAATTCCAGAAGTTTTGGTTTGTTTTTTGCAATCATCAAACCGGCAAACAAAATTCCTTTGAATGGCGCATCAATATTTTCAAGGCCGCGCAAGGTTGGGCGAATGATTTTTGTGATGATTTCTTCCTCGATTTTTTTATCAACAAAAGGTGAGGGGGCATAAGTTCCCATTCCGCCGGTGTTGGTACCGCTGTCATTTTCGCCGACTCTTTTGTAATCATGGGCAAAGCCAAGCGGGATAAAATTTTTTCCGTCACAAATCACAAAATAGCTGACTTCAAAGCCTTCAAGAAATTCTTCAATGATGATATTTTTTCCGGCATCGCCAAATTTTCCGGCAAAAATTTCTGTGATGGTTTTTTTTGCTTCATCAAAATTTTGTGGAATGATCACGCCCTTGCCAGAGGCGAGTCCATCAGTTTTAATTACACAGGGAAATCCAAGTTTTTTGGCAAATTCAAGCGCGGATTTTGCATTGGAAAAAGTTTCGTAAGCAGCGGTTGGCACTGCATTTTCCATTGCAATTTTTTTCATGAAAATTTTTGAACCTTCAAGCCGCGATGCTTTTTTTGATGGTCCAAAAACGCGAATTCCGTTTTGTTTTAAATCGTCGCATATCCCGTCTGATAAAGGCTGTTCTGGTCCTACAAAAACAAAATCAATTTTTTTGTGCTGACAAAAATCAATAATTTTTTGATGTTCATTTTGCCTTACCCCATCAACAATTTTGGCAATTTCTGCAATTCCGGCATTGCCCGGAAGTGCAAAAATTTCCGGCTTTTGCGGCGATTTTCTAAACGCTTCACAAATCGCATGTTCTCTACCGCCAGAACCGATAACCAGAATTTTTTTCATGCTAATCAAATTTAGGATTTAAGATTTAGGATTTAGGATTTAAAAACTTTTGCCGAACCTAAATCTTAAATCCTAAATCTTAAATCCTAAACTTATGTCTCTCAAAGAACATACCGTCAAATCCTACGACAAAGATCTGCAATCAATTGCCGGAACGCTTGACAACATGCTTTATCTCGTCATCGAATCAATTGAAATGGTGGCGCAAATGATCGAAACCCGTGATGAAAATCTGATCGAAAAAATCAACGCCCATGATTACAAAATCAATTCTCTTGATCATCTTATTGAAAAAAAAGTGACGGCGATTTTGGCCTTGCGTCAGCCAATGGCAGTTGATTTGCGCTATACGATTTCATCTTTGAAAGTGTCATCAAACCTTGAGCGCAGCGGTGATCAGGCTAAAAGCATAATCAAAAAAATTGCTCGTATCGGCAGGGAAGAATTTGAGGTTGGTGTTGAAAAATCTTTGCTTGCCATGATTGATTTATGCAAAGAAATGGTGCGTGAAGCAGTGATTTCTTTTAATGAACAAAATGCTGAATTGGCTGATTTGGTGATGAAGCAGGATGATGATATTGATCACATTTACAGCGATTTATTTCGCATCATCGAGCATGAAAATTTTAACAAAGAGCAGGTTAAGAAAATCACCAATACTCTCTTCATCGCCAAGAGTTTTGAACGTCTGGCTGACCATTCCACCAACATTGCCGAAATTGCCAAATTTGTTGTTACCGGAGAAATAAAATGATGCCGACACGCGAAGAGAAACGCGAATCAGGACAGATTGCTAAATTTGACAACAAGGATTTACGCGGTTTTGCCATTAATTTCCCCAAGGAAAAAATGCAGCGCAAGCCGGATTGGATTCGTGTTAAAGCGCCGGTTTCCAAGGGATATTATGAAACCAAAGAGTTGCTCAATGAAAAAAAATTGCATACGGTTTGCGAAGAAGCCGCTTGTCCCAATATCGGTGAATGCTGGGCGCAGAAGCATGCAACGGTGATGATTTTGGGTTCGGTTTGCACACGTGCCTGTTCTTTTTGCAATATTGAAACCGGTCGTCCCGATGCCGTAAATCCGCATGAGCCGGAGAATGTTGGCGATGTGGCAAAAGTTTCGGGTTTGAAGCATATCGTCATCACCTCTGTTGATCGCGATGATCTGCCAGACGGCGGCGCTGAACAATTTGTAAAATGCATCGAAAATGTGCGTAAAAAATCTCCCGGCACGACAATTGAAATTTTAACACCGGATTTTTTGCGCAAAGAAGGTGCGCTTGAGAAGGTTGTTGCTGCCAAGCCCGATGTTTTTAATCACAATATCGAAACCGTTCCCAGTCTTTACACCACGATTCGCCCGGGTGCGCGCTATTTCCATTCGCTGAATCTTTTAAAAAATGTGAAGGAAATTGATCGATCAATGTTTACCAAATCCGGTCTTATGGTTGGTCTTGGCGAAACCAAAGAGCAAGTGCTGCAAGTGATGGATGATATGCGTTGTGCCGATATCGATTTTCTAACAATTGGCCAATATTTGCGTCCAACCTTGCGCCACACGCCGGTTGACCGCTATATCCATCCTGATGAGTTTGAAATGTATAAAAAAATGGCCTACGCCAAAGGATTTCTCATGGTTTCTTCAAGCCCGCTAACACGCTCTTCCTATCATGCCGGCGACGATTTTGCGAAGATGAGAGAGGAGCGAAACAGGCGGATTGATTGTTCTTAAAATTTTGTGTCCAGAATAATTAGATCCTGAAACAAGTTCAGGATGACAATCTGGGGAGGATGGTTTCAAAACATGTCATCCTGAACTTGTTTCAGGATCTGTTTTTAGAGACACAATATTTTTGATAACAACCGGCGGATTATTTAAAAATTTCTCTCCCAAGTTTATTCAAACTTTCTGCTAAATTTTGGTCTGAAATTGCGGCAGTTTTTTCGTGTAAAAATTTTTCTTTATTCTCGTCAAGCTTTGATTCTAAAGGGTTTGTGGTTTCAATATTTTTTGGTTCTTGTTTGATAATTATTTTAGAAATGGCTTTAAATCCGTAAAAAGTTGCGATTCTTTCGAGCAGAATTTCACTGTTGTTTTTTAGAAAAAATCCGGTTGCCGCATTGTGAACGGCGATGGTTAAGGTTTTCTCATTCTTGTTGAAATTGGTTTTTTCGGGATGGCAGAATTTTGCATATTTTTTTCCAACAATTTCTTCCCAGTTTTTGATCAGATTGCCGATGATGATGAATTCCTTCTTGTTGCCTGAAAATAAAGGTTTGAGAAGGTAAGAGATATTTTCCTCTACTGATTTAAACATGAGATAGGATGCTGATCTTTTTTATGAAAAATCGGGGAAATTTCTGCTGTAAAGTTTTTTTTGCTTCATCCAGTTTCTTTTCGTTCGCAAAAATTCCAAAACATGTTGTGCCGCTGCCGGACATTTTGGCGTGATCGGCGCCAGATTTTTTCAGTGTATCAAGAATTTCAGAAATGATGGGAGATGTTGATATTGCCGCTTTTTCAAGATCATTTGGCAATGACTTTATCAACTCAAAAACATTTTCTTGCAGAAGTTTTTGAGTTGGAATCTCCGGTGAAAAACTTGTGCCAAATTTATAAAAAATTTCTTTAGTTGAAAGATTGACGCAAGGGTTAACAAGCAGTGCCGGAATTGGTTCAAAGCTGGGAAAGTTTTCAATTACCTCACCGCGGCCTTTGATTATTGAAGCGTGATCTTCAAAAAAAAATGCAATATCGGAGCCGAAATTTAGCGAAATTTTTTGTAGCTCATTTTTATTCAAATTCAGCGCAAAAATTTTGTTCAGGATTTTCATAAATTGTGCGGCATCAGATGAGCCACCGCCAAGTCCGCCACCAACCGGAATATTTTTTTTCAGCCTGATATAAAGATTTTTTGTGATGCCAAATTCAGTGGCAAAAAAATCAAGAGTTTTGGTGAGAAGATTGTTTTTTGGATCAACAAATTCAGCGAATTTTCCGCTGATTTTAATCTGAAATTGATTGCTCTTTTCCACTTCCAATTCATCTGCCAGATCAGTGAATGCCAGTAGCGATTCCAGATCGTGAAATCCATCATTGCGTTTTCCCAAGACTTTGAGGAAGAGATTAATTTTTGCATGGCACAAGGCTTTCATCGCCTATTTCACATTCCCAAAACCGTTGCAAAATGGCCATCACCGCGCTGGATGAAAAGGAAAAGTTTTTTGGTGGTTTTTTCTGCTTCTTCGATGATGTTTTTAAGATCGTCGATTGATTTAACATTGGTTTGATTGGCGGAAATTATGATGTCGCCAATCATCAAACCTTTTTCTGCCGCTTCGGATTTTGGACTGATTTCAACTACCAGCAAACCTTCGATATTTAGCTCGGTTTTGTCTTTCTTGACTTTGCTTTTCATTTCAGCCAGGCCGAGCCCAAGTATTTGGCCAACTGGCTTGATGTTTTGTTGTTTTTCCAGAATCTGGTTTTTGGTTTTTGTGCTGAAATCATTATTCATTTTTTCAACTTTGATTTTGAGGATTTTTTCCTTGCCATGACGCCAAATCACTATTTTTGCCGATTCTCCGATTGGGTATGAAGCAACAGTTTTGGGCAGGATTTTCATCTCGGTAATTTCCTGATCAGCGAATTTCAGAATCACATCAGTTGGTAAAATGCCGGCTTTTTCCGCCGGACCGTTTTTAGTGGTGTCAACAACAAAAGCTCCTGTGGTTTTTTCCATTTTCATCGCCTCGGCAATTTCGTCGCTGACATCTTGAATTGAAACACCAATCCAGCCACGCATTACTTCTCCACGCTCTTTTAGCTGTTTAATTACTTGTGAGGCAGTTGATGAAGGTGTGGCAAAACCAATGCCGACATTACCGCCAGATGGTGAAAAAATTGCGGTGCTGATTCCAATCACTTCACCCTTCATGTTAAACATTGGACCGCCGGAATTGCCTTTATTGATGGCGGCATCGGTTTGAATAAAATCGTCATTTTGGCCGTTATTGATATCGCGACCACGCGCTGAAACTATGCCAACCGAAACGGATCCACCAAGGCCATATGGATTTCCAACCACAATTACCCAATCACCAATTCTGGCTTTTGCAGAATCGCCAAAACGGGCAAATTTCAATTCTTTGCCACTATTGATTTTTAGCAGAGCCAAGTCGGTTTTTCTGTCGATGCCGATAATTCTGGCTTTATGTTTTGAGCCGTCATTTAGGCTGACGGTTATTTCATTGGCATCATCAATCACATGATTATTGGTGACGACATAACCATCTTTTGAGATCACAAAACCTGATCCGATTGAGGAAATTTTTTGTTTTTTTGTTCCGCCGCCGCGAAATTGATTCTCCAATTGTTTTCTGAATTCGTCGAAAAGTGGAGTTTTTGGCAATTCGCCAAGCAGAATTTGGTCGGCTGAATTTCCGCTGCCGGATTCAACCTCCTGTGTGGCGGAAATGTTGACAACAGCTGGGAGTAAATCCTCAACAATGTCGGAAAAACTGTCCATCATCACCTGTTTTGGCGCCATCTGTTTTGGTGGAAGGATATTTTCAACTGTTGCTAAAGCTTTTGGCGCCGCAGCTGGTTTTTTTTCGCGTGCGAAACTTTGATTCGTAGAAAAAATGCAAAGTAAAAAAATCAATGTGAGTTTTTTCATAAAGTCAGTTATTTGTTTCCGAAATATTTGAAAAATTCACTGTCCGGCGAAACGATCATTTTGGTTTTATCGTTTTTAAATGCCTCTTTATAAGCGCTCATTGAGCGGTAGAAATCAGCGAATTCAGGATCACGGCCAAAGGCATTGGCATAAATTTTATTGGCTTCACCTTCACCACCACCTCGTGCCAAATCAGCATTTTTTTTAGCTTCGGCGAGGATGATGGTTTTTTGTTTTTCGGCTTCGGCACGGATTTTATCGGCTTCTTCAGCGCCTTTGGCCCTGATTTCGCGAGCTTCTTTTTCGCGTTCAGTTTGCATGCGGGCGTAAATTGCATCGGAATTTTCTTTGGGTAAATCGGCTCTCATAACGCGCACATCAACGATTTGAATGCCAAAAATTTCCGACGATTTGCTTACCGCTTCCTTAATTTCCTTCATCACATCGCTGCGATTTTCGGTGAGGAGCTCGCTCAAAGTTACTTCGCCAATCACTTGACGCAGGCTGGAATCGAGTATGCCGGCAAGCTTACTGGCTAGTCCGTAGGAATTGCCAACTGTAGTATAAAATTTTAGCGGATCGATGATTTTATATTTGGCGAAAGCGTTGATGATCAGGCGTTTTTGATCGGATGCGATTACTTCCTGTTCCGGCAAAGCGAGATCAATGATTCTTTTATCAAAAAACAGCGCGTTTTGCAGCAAAGGCCATTTGAATTTAATGCCGGGAGTGTCAATGGTGCGGATTGGTTCACCAAATTGTAGAATCAGAACCTGTTCGCGCTGATCAAGTGTGAACATGGCGCTGAAAAAAATAATCACGCTAAGCGTTGATAAGATTAGAAGTTTTTTTGTTCTATTGTTCATTGCTTTTTGGTTTGTTGAGTTCATTTAAAGGAAAATATGGCAAAACCCCTGATTTTCCTGCGCTCTTATCGATGTAGATTTTGTCCATATCGCGATAAATTTTTTCCATAGTTTCGAGATAAAGACGTTTTTTTGTTACCTGTTTGGCTTTGGCATATTGGTTATAAACCGCCACGAATCTTCCCGCTTCGCCCTGCGCATTGGCCACCACTTCTTTGGCATAAGCTTCGGCCTGTTCTTTCATTTGTGCTGCCGTGCCGCGCGCTCTCGGGATTATATCATTGGCATAGGCTTGAGCCTGATTGATTTCTTTTTCCTTATCGGCTTTGGCGGTTTGAACATCGCGGAAAGCGTCGATTACTTGCGACGGTGGATCAACACGACGAAGTTGCACCAAAACCACGCGCACGCCAGCGCCGTAATAATCAAGAATTTCCTGCAGCAAAATTTTAGTTTCCTGTTCAATTTTTTCTTTGCCGGCAGACAGAGCGCCTGCAATTGGAGTGCGGGCGATGATTTCACGCATTGCACTTTCTGCCGATTTGCGAATGGCCTGATTTGGTTCGGCAATGTTGAAAACAAAATTCCTGATATCAGCAATTTGCCATTGCACCTGGAAGTCGATATCAACGATGTTTTCATCGCCGGTGAGCATCAGGCTTTCAGCATCAAAATTGCGTTGGTCGGATTTTCTGCTATTGGATGAAAAACCAAATTCTTCGGTGTTAACCGTAGTAACGCTTTTTTTAATAACCTGACCGAAAGGGTAGGGGATGTAGTAATTTAGGCCGGGCGTGGCAATTTTATAAAATTTTCCGAAATAGAGAACTACGGCGTTTTCGTCGGAATCAACTTTGTAAATTCCAAGCGCTAGCCAAATCAGAATCAGAATAAGAAAAATCAGGCCAATCACTGATTTTGGGGCTTTGTCATAGTTTTTTCCTGCGCCGCCATTGCCAAAATTTCCACCAAATTTTTTCTTGAAAGAATCTCCAATTTTTCTGAAAAATTCATCAAAATCAGGTTGCGCATTTTGCGGTTGGGGTTTTTTCTCTTCCCTTTCCTGTTTTGGTTGGTTTGGTTTTGGATTTGGTTTTGAACTACCACCGCTCCAAGGCCCCCAAGGCCCGGAGCTCATTAAGAATTTAATCATTTTGTTTGAGATTTTTATTTAGCGAGGATTTTAAATCCTAAATCTTAAATCCTAAATCTTAAATCCTAAATCCTAAATTTATGCTAGATGATAAAAAAACTTTATCCGACTTCATAAGACCGCAAATTCTCCCGGTTTCTGGTGTCAAAAAAATCATCGCCATTGCCTCGGCAAAAGGTGGAGTCGGTAAATCGACAATTGCCTGTAATTTGGCGGTTAGTATGCATCAAAACGGTTTAAATGTTGCTTTGGTTGATGCTGATATTTATGGCCCTTCGGTTCCGCATCTAATGAATCTGCGAGATAAGCCTGAACAAAAAAATAATCTGATTTTGCCGTTGATTTCGCATGGCGTGAAATGCATTTCTATCGGCTCGATGATTGATGCAAGCGCCGCTGGTGTATGGCGCGGACCGATGGTGACTAAAATTCTTTATCAGCTCATTCGTTCAGTAAATTGGAAAGCAGATGGCAAGGAAGTTGATGTGATGTTAATCGACATGCCACCCGGCACCGGTGATGTTTATTTGAGTATCGCCGAAAAATTTCCGCTTGCCGGAGTTGTTATTGTGTCAACGCCGCAAAGCCTTGCCGTGATTGATGTTGTAAAATCTGTTGATTGTTTTCAAAAATTAAAAATCCCGATTCTTGGTTTGATTCAAAACATGTCGTATCTCGAAATTAACGGCGAGAAAAAATTTGTTTTTGGGGAAGATGGCGCAAAAAAACTTGCAAAAAAAATCGCCATCGATTTCCTAGGGGAATTGCCGCTGATGCTGGAAATTTCCATGACAGTTGAAAATCATGAAATTGCAGTTTCAAAACATCCTCAAATTTCAACAATCTTTAAACAAATCTCAGATAAAATTTTATGAAAAGAGCTTTTTCCTTAATTGAGTTATCAATCGTAATTCTAATCATTGGAATTTTGGTTGCCGGCATCACCCAATCAAGCAGGTTGGTTTCAGCGATGAAACTAAATACTGCGCGTTCTTTAACGCAGAGCTCTCCGGTTGCGGGAATGAATGGGCTTACTGTTTGGTTTGATTCAATATCGGAAAAATCCTTCGGCAGTGATTTGGACAATAATGATCCGATTACGCAATGGATTAGCATTAATCCTCAATCGCCTTCTGCTTTTACTATCATTCAAGGCTCTGGCACAGAACAACCGAAATATCTAACCAAAGGTATCAATGGTCTGCCTGCGGCTGATTTTGATGGTTTGGATTGTTTGCAAAGAGCAAGCACGAAGGGTGATGAAATTTTTTCGGCAAGAGAAGTGTCGCTTTACATCGTTCAAAGATATGGCGCTAGTGGCCCTGGAGAAGTTTCCAATATTGGATTTTTTACTGATAGCAGTACCAGACGATTTACCATGCATTTACCGGATGCTGGAAATATTCATGCCGATCTTCATACTGGAACTTGTTGTAGTTCTAGAATTAGCGCCGCAGCTCCAACCGATTTTTATAGTGTTCCGCACATTGTTTCCGTGGTTCGACAAAAGGACACCAGCGGTGGCACAAATGATGTTATAACGTTGAGAGTTGATAGAACCACTCTTGCCAGCGATTCTAACAATACAACAGAAATGCCAGTTAATCTTACCACTAATTTTTCCGTTGGTTGTTGGGCTACTCCCGGTGCGGGAGATTCTTATTTAGGCCAGATTGGCGAAGTGATAATTTTTGATCGTTATCTCAAAGAAGAAGAAAGAGACTCAATTGAAAAATATCTCGAACAAAAATGGGGAATTTAAGATCTAAGAACCTGTATTTACTAGTGCTTATGATCGTGATGATGCTGATAAAGCGTGACAACGCTGCGGTTTCCAAATAGTGAAAGATATTCCGGATGTTGATTAATATCCTCTGGTGCGCCATGGCAGCAAACATGGTGATTGATACAAAAAACCAGATCGGTTTTTTGCATGACCATATGCAAATCATGTGAAATTAGCAAAATGGTGCAGCCGGTTTTTTCCCTGATTTCTTCGATAATTTTATAAAAATCCTGAATTCCGGCGATGTCCATATATTGCGTTGGCTCATCTAGAACAAGCAATTCCGGGTTTCCAGCAATCGCCTGTAAAAACAGAATTTTTTGCATTTGTCCGCCGGAGAGATCATGAATTTGTTTATCGAGAATTTTTTCAACATTGAGGCGCGTTGTCAGAGTTTTATCAACTTCATTGCCGCATAGCAAAATGAAATCGCGTGCCGACATCGGAATGGTTTTGTCAATTTCAATTTTTTGCGGCATATAGCCGACTTTTTTTATCCGATGATTTTTTATAATTTCACCCGTGGTTGGTTTTAAAATACCAAGCAAAATGCGTGCCAGTGAGGTTTTTCCACCTCCATTTGGACCAATCAAAGTGGTAATTTTGCCTTTTTGCAGTTGCAGTGAAATTTTGTTGATGATTTTCTGATGTGCGATTTCAAATCCGATATTTTTTAGCTCAATCAATGTCATTTATGTGTAATATAAAATCGTGCTTCGTGCTTCGTGCTTCGTGCTTCGTAAACTCAATAACGATGCACGATGCACGAAGCACGAAGCACGGAAAAATTGTTGGGATAATTCTGTTTTTTTTGTTTATCTTTAATCATGCAAATGCTGCAAATATCGCTTCAATCAACCCAATTTATCAAATCCTTTTGGCGATTAGTGCAGATAAAAACAACAGCATTTTAATCATTTCTCCCAATGTTTCCGAGCATAATTATCAGCTAAAAAAAAATGATATTACTGCTTTTGCCAAGGCTGATTTGGTTTTTTATGTTGATGATTCTCTGGAAAAAAATTTTCCCAAATTGATCAAAAATTTGCATCTGGAAAAGAAATCTTATGCCCTTTCGCAAATAAGCGGTATCAAGCTTTTGCCGCGCAGACAAAATTCAAAACAACTTGATTCCCATCTCTGGTTGAATCCGCAAAATGGCATAAAAATTGCTGAATTTATGACGGCAAGGCTTTGTGAAAATGATCAAAAAAATTGCCAAAAATTCCGCAATAATTTTGAAAAATTTAAAAAAGAAATCGCCAAAACCGAAACAATAATTGCTGAAAAACTGGCTAAAATCAATGTCTCACAGGCGGTTTTTTATCATGATGGCTATCAATATTTTGAAGATTATTTTGATATTAAACCGGCAAAAATCATGACCAATGATCATACCAAAGAGCTTGCCATCAAAGATTTGCGCGAATTTGCCGACATGGCTGAAGCGGGAAAAATAAAATGTATTTTTGGTGAAACTCTGGATGAAAAAAACTCTGCGCTAAAATTGGCGCAAAATTATCATCTCAAATTCATGATTCTTGATTTGATTGGCTCGAAGGAAAATTTTGGTGAAGAAACAAACGGCTATGCAGCGTTGTTGATGAACATGGTATTAGATTTGGAAGCATGTTAGGTGAGTCTATGAAAAACTATATTTTCGTGCTTCGTGCATAGGTATGTTTGCTAAAACTCAAAACTTTCCCCAAATCCTGGGGCCACAAATTCAAGCTTGCTTAAGCCATAGGTTAATTTGGCTTCCGAAAGTGCAATTCTTGCTTCGAGATATCCTTCATTGGTGGTTTGAAAAGTGTCAAAATGCATGCCGATGGATTTTTTGGTGTTAAGCAGAATATGAGCCTTCACTGCCTCTTCCGGATTCATGTGATATTCTTTGAGATACCATCTTGGTTCATAAGCGCCGATAGGCAAAAGTGCTACATCAAGCGGGCCATATTTATTGCCGATCTCGCGCAGATGTTGTGAATAGGCGGTGTCGCCGGCGAAGTAAATTTTAATGCGCGGAGTTGTGATCAAAAGCGATCCACACAAAGTTTTGTTAGTGTCAAACCACGATCTTTTTGACCAGCCTTTGGTTTTTACAAAATAAAAATCTATGCCATTTTGTAATTTTATTTTCTGATCCCAATCAAGCTCAAAACAGCTGATATCAAGCTCTTTCACCTTTTGCAGATAATAGCAGTTTCCGAGTCCGGTGATGAATTTCGGTTGAAATTTTTCCTGCAGTTTTTTGATGGTTGGAATGTCCATGTGGTAATAGGAATTGTGGCTGATGAAAACAAAATCAATGCGCGGCAAATCCTCAAGATTCATCGCGGGATGGTTTTGGCGTTTGGTGCTAAAAACCGGCAAAGGAATTGGTCCGGCGCGGTTTGACCAAATTGGATCAGTCAAAATATTGATGTCTGGAACTTGGATTAGAAAAGTGGAGTGGCCGATGAAAGTGATGCGGGCGCGATTGATTTCTTTAAATTCATTAAGTCTGACTGGTAAAATTTCATCATGCTCATTTCCCCAATAATCCTTAATGCTGAAAACAAAGCGCAAATGTTGCCAAAAGTTTGGTTGTTTGGTTTCGGGGATGAATTTTTTACCATCAAAGTGATTTGATTTTGAGCCGGAATAATAGGGAATCTTGTCTGGTGTGGTTTGGCATGAGGTTAGAATAAAGAGTAAAAATAAGAGCTTTGCTTTGGAAATTTTTCTATCCGCGTTCATTATCTGCTCTCGGCCTTTTAATTTTGGAACCTCTGAAAAACCGTCTTTCTCGGTTCCTTTGGTCTTTTTTTAATTTATTTTTAGTTTGACTTTTTCAACCACATTATCAGCGGTAATTCCGAAATGTTTGAACAAATCTTCGCCTTTTGCCGAAGCGCCGAAATCATTCATGCCGATGAAAATTCCATTGCAGCCTAAATATTTTTCAAATCCTTGTGAAATTGCGGCTTCTATGCCGACGCGTAAAATATTTTTATCACCTAAAACCAAGTGTTTGTAAATCTCATCCTGCTGTTCAAAAATTTCAAAACATGGCATTGAAACCACGCGGGCATTGATTTGATGCTGTTTTAATTTTTCCTGCGCTTCCATTGCAATTACCACTTCCGAGCCGGTTGCAATTATGACGACATCAGGATTTTCGCATGCTGAAATCACATAGCCGCCACGGTGATAATTTTGCGAATCCTTGTTTAAAAATGGTAGATTTTGGCGTGTTAACACGATTGCCGATGGTGTTTTTTTTGCCGCTAAAGCCAATTCAAAACAGGCCAAAGTTTCTTCCATGTCGCAAGGGCGTAAAACATTGAGATTCGGGATGGCGCGCAACATTGCCAAATGTTCGACTGGCTGATGTGTTGGACCATCTTCGCCAAGCCCGATGGAATCGTGAGTGAAGATGTAAATCACCTGTTGTTTCATCAAAGCGGCAAGGCGGATTGCCGGTTTCATATAATCGCAAAAAACCAGAAAAGTTCCGCCGTAAGGAATGAAATTGCTATGCAGCGCAATGCCGTTCATCGCTGCTGCCATGGCATGTTCACGCACGCCGTAATGGATATAGGAACCAGAAAAATCCTGTGCGGAAATTGTTTTGCTGTGTGAGGTTTTAGTTAGGACCGATTCAGTCAAATCGGCCGAGCCGCCAATCAGGTTTGGCAATTGTGCGGTTAAAAATTCCAGAATTTGCTGCGAGGATTTGCGCGTTGCCTGTTTTTGCTTTTCATCCAGTATTTTTTGCCTGAACAAATCGATATTTTGTAGTGGATTTGTTGCCAATGAAATTCCTGATTTTTTAAATTTTCTTTCCCAGTTTTTTGAATTTATTCCGCATTTTCTCCATTCAGCAAGCAAGTGATCTGGAATCGCAAATGGCTCATATTGCCAGCCCAGTTTTTCACGGGTTTTTTTGATTTCTTCTGCACCAAGAGGCGAGCCGTGGCATTTTTCTGTTCCAGCCTTGTTTGGCGCGCCAAAACCGATAGTGGTTTTGCAATCGATCATCAGCGGTTTTTTGGAATTTTTTGCTTTTTTTAGCGCTGTGCGAATTTCGTCGAAATTATGGCCGTCAATTTGCAAAACGCGAAAACCGCAAGCCTCGAAGCGGCGCTTCATATTTTCGGAAGTTGTAAGCGAAGTTTTACCATCGATTGAAATCGAGTTGTTATCCCACAAAACCACGAGTTTGTTGAGGTTTAAGTGTCCGGCAAGAGAGATTGCTTCTTGCGAAATTCCTTCCATTAAACAGCCATCGCCAACGATTGTGTAAGTTTTGTGATCGAAAATTTTTCCATAACGTGCTGCTAAAATTTTTTCAGCAATTGCCATGCCAACAGCGTTTGCAAGGCCTTGTCCCAGTGGACCGGTTGTGGTTTCAATTCCGGCAAGATGTCCAAATTCCGGATGGCCGGCACATTTGGAATGAAGCTGACGAAAATTTTTTAGATCATCGAGTGTAATATCCTCATAACCAGTGAGATAAAGTAGCGAATAAAGCAGCATCGAGCCGTGTCCAGCCGATAAAACAAAACGGTCGCGATTAAGCCATTTGGGATTTTTTGGATCAAATTTTAAAAATTCTAAAAACAGAATTGTGGCGACATCAGCCATGCCCATCGGCATCCCCGGATGGCCTGAATTAGCGCGTTCAACGGCATCAGCCGATAAAAAGCGGATGCAATTGGAAAGATCAGTTTTTGTCATTGAGAAGAAATGTTTGATGTCTAAAAACTAAATTTGCTTTGTGATTAAAGCAAAAATTTTCTATGCCAAAACAGATTATTCATCAAATCAGATATGCCGAAGGCGGCTATTTTCCTTTATTCAGGCTGTTGCCGAATCTTGTGACATTAACCAGTCTGTGCATTGCGCTGACAGCAATTCGTTTTTCACTCCATGGTGATTTTGTCAAAGCTTCAGCCTTTCTTCTTCTTGCTGGTTTTATGGATGGTGTTGATGGTCGTCTCGCGCGCTTTCTCAATTCTTCTTCCGATTTCGGCGCGCAACTTGATTCGTTAGTTGATTTTGTAAATTTTGGCGTGACTCCAGGTTTTGTAGTTTATTCTTGGGTTAATTCCTACCTCGATGTGCGTGGTCTCAATTGGGCAATGGTTTTGTTTTTTGCTGTTTGTGGTGCGATTCGTCTGGCGCGTTTCAATGTTGATTTGGGTCGTGAGGCACAAAATCCGTTGTTGGAAAAATATTTTTTTAAAGGCATTCCAGCTCCCGTAGGAGCAGCAATGACAATGCTTCCCATGGTTTTATTTTATGAATTTGGCAACGGATTTTATTCCAATCCAATCACCGTAATCACCTATGTTTGCGTGCTTGCGGTGCTTATGGCCAGCCGCGTGCCAACAATTTCCATCAAAAAAATTCCAATCAAAAATGATTATGCCTATCTCACCTTGTTGATTCTCGGTTCATTCATCATTGGTTTGATTATCAAACCATGGATTGCACTGGCAGTGCTTGGAATTACTTACGCAATTTCAATTCCCATCACAATTTTTGCTTATATAAAAATCGGATTATCTCATGAAAAAAATTCTAATTCTTAACGGTCCAAATCTGAACTTGCTGCATAAGCGCGATAAGAAGATTTATGGCGATATCTCGCTCGATAAAATCGCCGCCGATTGTGAAAAACTTGCCAAAGAACTTGGCGTTAGAATTGAATTTCAACAATCAAACAATGAGGGCGAATTGGTTGATATCATTCAAAATGCTGCCGAAGAATTTGACGGTTTGATCATCAATGCTGCTGCTTATACTCACACTTCCATTGCCATACGCGACGCGCTGGAAATTTTTTCCAAACCAAAAATCGAACTCCATATTTCCAACATCTTCAAACGCGAAGAATTCCGCCAACATTCGTTTTTAAGTGATGTTGTCGACGCAACAATATCAGGCCTTGGCGTGCAAGGTTATACCATTGCGCTGCTTGCGATGAATAGCATGATTTAGCGATGGATATGGAAATTTTGCGCACAAAATATCGTGATCGGATCCTACAGATTGCGAATAAATACAAAGCTGAAAATGTTCGTATTTTTGGTTCTGTTGTCAGGGGTGATAACAGGATTGATAGCGATATTGATTTCCTTGTGCACTTTAAAGAGGGCGCGTCATTGTTTGATGAATCCGGGCTCGATATTGATTTGTGCGATTTGCTTAAGTGCAAGGTTGATGTGATTTCAGATAGAGCGATCAGAAATGAGTTTAAGCCTTTCATTTTAAGTGAAGCAATACCGCTTTAAGAACCTGTCTAAAAAAGGATTGTTCTTAAAATTTTGTGTCCAGAAAAAATAGATCCTGAAACAAGTTCAGGATGACAATTAGGGAAAGATGGTTCCAAAACATGTCATCCTGAACTTGTTTCAGGATCTATTTTTAGAGACACAATATTTTTGATAACAACCCAAATTTCGTGCATCGTGCTTCGGTAATTTTAAAACCACGGAGCACGGAGCACGAACATCAACTGGTTCCAAACCACTTACCAAGCAACTCTTCTACTGATTCGCGTTTAATTGGTTTTGACATGAAATCATTCATTCCGGCGTTAAGGCATTTGTCGCGATCATCGTTGCCGGCATTGGCAGTTAGGGCAAAAATCAGTATTGATTTTTTGTTTTCATTTTTCTTTTCGAGCTCGCGGATTTTTTTCGTTGCTTCAAAGCCATCCATTATCGGCATCATGCAATCCATCAAAATAAAATCGAAGCGATTGTGGATGAATTTATTGACGGCTTCCTGACCATCTTCAGCGGTCTCGATGATAAATCCGAAGCGTCGCAAAATTGTTAGAGCAACTTTCATATTCACTTCGTTATCTTCACAGAGCAAAACTTTCATGCCTTTGCGCTCAAGCTTTTCTTCTTTAACTTCACCTTTTTCAATCAGAGATCCTTCTTCTTCATAATAGGTGATTTTGAGCACGAAGAACAATGCCAACATCAGGCGACTTCTTCTTGCCGGTTTGATTACGATGCGGTTGAAGAGTTTGAGTTTTTCCTGCGGAACATGGATTTTTTCATGAAATGACATCATCAATATCAGCGGGATATTTTTGAGTTTCTCACTTTGTTTGATATGCTCCACAACCACAATAGCATCCATACCGAGATAAATGTTATTGCTGACCAGAATTGCGTTTATGTCTTCCAGTTTTTCCAGCTGTTTAACTACTGATTTTGCTATGTCTGTTATCTTTATGATATCTTGCGATACTGCGACTAAGCTGGTTCTAAGTTGCAGATTGTCAAAAAATTCTCCGAAAACCCATGCTGAAGTTTTACTGTTTTCAACGAAGGCAATTTTTCTGCCGGCAATTTCCTGCTTTTGTTGTTCGTAAATATTCGGTTCGATGATGTTCGATTTTTTCATCGGAATGGTGAACCAGAAATTTGATCCTTCACCTTGACTGCTTTTTACTCCGATTTCGCCATCTATTAATTCAACCAGTTCTTTGCAAATTGAAAGGCCAAGTCCAGTGCCGCCGAATCTGCGTGTAGTTGACATATCAACCTGGGTAAAGGCGGAAAACATTGATGGCAATTTTTCCTGCGGAATGCCAATACCACTGTCTTTGATGTTGAAATTGACAAAAAGTTTATCGCCTTCTGTTCTTTCAAGCAGAATCTCAACAAAAATCTGTCCGTGATAGGTGAATTTAATAGCATTGTTGATCAGATTGGTCATCACCTGTCTTATTCTTGACGGATCGCAGATCACGGAAGGTGGAATTGCTTTATCAATGTAGGTGATAATTTCGATATTTTTGCTGTTGGCATTACCAGACATCAGCTCTGCCACATCTTCAACCAGATCGCACAGGTTAAAATTTACATTCTCAATGGTAATTTTTCGCGCTTCGATTTTGGAAAAATTTAGAATATCATTTAAAATCACCATGAGAGCATCAGCCGAACGATATATGGTTTCAGCCTGATCGAGCTCTTCTGCCTCCAGTTTTCCTGAATCGCGCAAAGCCTGACTCATGCCGATTACACCATTCATCGGTGTTCTGATTTCATGCGACATATTGCGCAAAAACTGGCTTTTGGCAACGTTCGCCGCTTCGGCACCTTCTTTTGCAAGCACCAGTTCGCGCAGAAAGGGATTAATTCTGATGTTGCGAAAGAAATGAAGCGTAACCGCAAAAATTCCGGCCACTCCCAAAGCCTGTCCCGATGTTACCAGCAGTTGGAATAGCAGATTTTTGATGGCTTTTCCAACCGGATATCCGGTTAGTATGGCTAGCTTATATTCATCGGATTTGATGAAATGGGTAAAGTGGCATCCGCCAAGACCGATATTTTTTGGCAAAGGCTGTGCCACGCTTGGATAAGTGTAGAAATCGTCGATATATCCAACTTGTCCGCTTTTTTGTATTTTTGTTTTGTCATAATTTTCGCGTAGGAAACTTTCTGAATTGGCAATTAAATTCTGATCTTTGTCGATGAGTATGAAGCAGATAGCTTCATCATTGAAAACCCAATCTATTTGTCGTTGGATTACATCAAATGGCAATTGTGTGACAAAGCTGCCTATTGGTTTGAAATCATCGGTGTCAATGTAGAGAGCAACTGGGAACATGTCGAAAGCGGTGATTTCATTTTCAAATCGTGATTTGCTACCGATTTTCATTGACCAGGCTTTGTTTACAGCTGCTCTTACCGTTAATTTATAGGGGTCAGATAAATCATGTGGTTTTTTCAATAATCCCTCTTTGCGCGTGGCAACAATTTCTTCGTCAACTACAAAATCAATCATCAGCCATGAAGCTACATTGAGACGGTCTATGTCTCTATTTTGTACTCTTGCCAGAAATTTGGCGATAATGCGCATGTCATCCTGTTGTCCTAGAACCAGCAGACGATCTCCCATGTAATTCAGATGACTATTGATCGAGCTGATCAAGGTGGTAACACCTTTCTCAATTACACTGCTTTGGACTTTAATCTTATAAATAGTGGTTTGATAAAAATTGAGGCAGACCATGAACAGATTTATCAGGCTCCAAAAAAATATCAGGCCAAAGATAACGCGAGAAAGAATGTTATAAGAGTGCCTCAAATCAACATTCTTCACATTGACGCGAACGCCGAAAATTTTCTCATATCTTTTGCGAAGCTTTCTGAAACGTGCCGGATAAGTCGGATCAATTTTGCTGCGTTGGGTGATTTTATTATGGTAATATTCGTTGCGTCCGAAAAGTAATATTGCGAGGTAATAGAAGAATCTGCTGACTTTGGCGAAGATAAGGCTTTTTATCTTTTTTCGTAGAATTGCGATCTTTGGTTTTAAATTAAGCATGCTAAATGGTTAACATTGCTGTATCATTTTGAGACAGATCAATTTTCGCCTGAAATTAAGCCATTTTAACCATTGTCTCTTTTTGGGACAGGTGCTTTTGTGCATGAACAAATGACATAAGTTTGCGCGCTTTTTATTTTGCGACCAAGCGGTGTCAAATGGTTTTTGGTTTTAAAATTTAGGAGGTTTTATGGAGAATGTGCCATTTAAGTCTGAAATGGTAGGAAGCAGCCCGAGTTGTTTGGATGTTGAAGGGGTGGTGCTGATTAGTAAAGGGAAAGTGTATGGTTATGGGTTAAACAAACATGCTGGTTCTGGTGCAAGTCAGTTTGATTTTCTTGGTAAGCTCAATTTTAATAAAAATAAATCTGACTTGGCGGTAGATAATTTGCTAGAAAATGTAGTAGCTGATGATTTTAATCCGCGCAACCAACCTCTAATAATTGATTTTCCAGAAACTAGGCAAAAGCAGTATAGCGAGGTTGAAGTGTTTTTTACGAAGGATAAAAAATTTTTGAAAGAGTATTACAATTTGCGTCACGAAACTTATTGCAATGAAAATGGATGGCAAAATTATGATGGGTCAGAAAGTCAACATGATACCAACGGAAGAGTTATTGTTGCTATTGAAGATAACGAGGTAATAGGTGGTATACGCGTCATGTTTTCAAATAAATGTCAATATTTATCTAATGAAATTCCCGGAACTCAATTTGAATATAAAAAACTAATTGCAAAATATGATTGTAGAAATGATCTAATAATAGGAGAAATTTCTGCTCTTGTTGTGAAAAGTGGTAAAAGGGATACAAAAATTGCAACTTTAATGATGGATATGGCATTTAAAGAATCTGTGCTACAAGGTTGTCAATATGTCTGTGCAGTTGCCGTTGCAGCTGTGTGCAGAAGTGATCGTAAGACATTGAGAAAGCTCGGATATGATGTAGAAATATTTATCAATTATCCATGGAAACAGAAGACAACATATAATTTTGCCTCTATGTTTCCTATGTATTCTCGACTTAAATAAGGACTTTTATGATTAGAATAATATCAAGATCACTTTTACTTCTGTTTTTTCTGTTATTAGGTTCAGCACATGCTGCAAATAAAGGCGCGGAAGAAGATGAATTTGGTTTTGATCCGCAAATTTTTTCATTGTCAAAAAAGAAAGAAAGCGCTTTTGATGCGCCGTCCGCAACGTATGTCTTATCATCTGAAGATATTAGGAGATCTGGCGCTACTTCTATCCCTGAAATATTACGTTTAATTCCAGGAGTTCAAGTATCAAGGATGAATGGTCATACATATGCTATTACAATTCGTGGTTTTAACCGTCAGTTTTCCAATAAATTATTGGTAATGATTGATGGCAGAACTGTTTATACCACTCTTTTTTCCGGTGTAGCTTGGGATATTCATGATTATGTCATTGAAGATATCGACAGAATAGAGGTTGTCAGAGGTCCAGGAGGAACAGTTTGGGGTGCAAATGCTGTTAATGGTATAATTAATATTATTACCAAAAATTCTGCTCAGACACAAGGTGTGTATTTTTCTCAGATTGTTGGAAATCAAGATAGGTCTATTACCGAAGTACGTTATGGTGGTGAAAATTTTAATAAAGATAGTTACAGATTATATGCTAAAAAATCAGTGAGAGGAGGTCTTGATCAATACGACAATAAGTTTGAAAATCGTGATGGTAATAAACAGGAGAGGGCTGGTTTTAGGTATGATATGACATCAGTTAAGGATAATGCTTTATCGATTTATGGTGATGTGTTTAGTGGTAAAGCGCAAAATTTCTTTACCTCCCTTAATAATCCTAATCGAAATGATAAAGAGTCGGTTGGGGCCAACATAATAGCTAATTGGAGTAAAAAGATATCAAATAAATCAAGTATAATGTTAAATACCTATTTGGACTATGATAAATTTGATATTCCAGTTTTAGAAAGAAGTGCCAAAACTTTAGATATTGATTTTCAGCATTTCTACAATTTTTCTAAAGGTAATGATTTCATTTGGGGTATTGGTTACAGGCAGATAGAGGACAATATAGTAGAAAGTACAACCCTAAACGGGTCTATTCCGATTAATTATTCTCCTGATAAAAGAAATGATCAATTATTTACAGCTTTTATCCAAGACAAAATGGAGCTTACGCCAAGTTTGTACTTAACGCTCGGTTCTAAATTTGAAAAAAATGATTTTACCGGTTTTGAATATCAGCCAAATGCTAGGTTAGCATATTATCCAACGCGCAACCAGACTATTTGGACATCAGCTTCTCGAGCTGTTAGAACTCCCACTAGAGCAGAAGATGATATTGATTTAAAAGCAGACAATACTTCCATAACAATTAATAGAGGAAGCGACACATATGAATCGGAGAATTTATTAGCATATGAACTCGGCTATAGAATTAAACCAAACCCCAAACTCATAATTGATGCCACAACATTTTATAACGATTATTCAAAACTAAGAACATTTGAGCAGACTGGTAGCGGTCCAACCGCTCAAAATCTTGGTCATGGTGAAACATATGGTTTTGAAATAAATGGTAAATGGCAGGTGAATAGTGATTGGAAGTTGGAAGCGAGTTATGAATATTTAAAATCAAATTTACACATTAGTGATAATTCTACTGATCAAAATGCTACGATAGTTGGTATCCGTGATAGATTAGAAATGGCAGAAGACCAATCTCCACAGAATCAGATAAAATTCAGATCTTTCTATAACATTACCCCAAAGATTGAGTTTGATAATATCTTGTACTATGCTGACAATCTACCAAGCGCTTCTGGTGAGACGATTGGCAATAGAGGTATTTCTTCTTATTTCAGATTTGATACTAGATTAGGATATCTTCCAACGCGAAACATTGATTTGAGTTTTGGCATTCAAAATTTACTTGATCAACGTCACTCGGAATTTAAGAAAGCTCTTTACAATAGACGAACCGAAATTGGCCGAACATTTTATTTTAAACTGGTTTGGCAATACTAGAGTTTGAAAACAAACTTCTAGGGCGAAAGAGTTTTGATGCGTTACGTAATTTTTTATTTTTTTTTTGTTATCTTTTTTGCTTGCAATGCGTTGGCAGAAATTGCCGGTTATGACGAAGCAAAAGCTTATGCCGTCTTTATTCAGAAAATGGCCAATAGCGCTGAAACTGAAAAAAATAAAATATTTTGTATTGTTGGTGGTGATGAAGTTTCTAAATTTTTTGTTAACGACAATATTGATGTTAACCCAAAAAAATATGACCATTGTAAAGTGGTCTATTTGGCACAGGACATTAAAAAAATCTTCCGTATTGAAGTTGATAAATTTAACAAAAAAAGAATTCCAACCATCGCCGTTTTTGACAATTTTGTTGAAGGTGGCGGCACTTTCCGAGTTGAGTTGGGACGTCGTGATTTTGAAATCACAATGAACTCCAAAACCGCAAAAGATTTTAGCGTCAAGCTAAATTCAACATTTGTGACTTTGGTTATTAACTAACCTAAATTTTAAGCTATGAATAAAAACGATAATAAAACTACCACTACCATTCCAACCTACAAAGTTGGGGTTGATGCCACTTTTCTGCATGGCATCATTGATGGCGATAAGCAATTTGAAAAAGAGTTGCTGAATATTTTTTGTGAAAATGCCCATCGCAATATGGTGAGAATGCAGGAATGCATTAATAATAACGATAATAATGGGTGGTACATGGCAACGCATGCTTTCAAAGGAGCTTCCGCTTCGATTGGCGCTTTTGATCTTGCCAAAGCTTTAGAAAAGGCGCAAAAACGTCAAGATGCCACTGCGGAAGAAAAAAAGGCAATGCTGCAAGAAATCAGAGATGAATTCCGCTATGTGCTTGATTTTATCAATGAAGAGCTGCTTGGGATGAGTTAAATTTGGGATGAGTTAAATGCTTAATTGCTTCAATAACGCTTAAGAAATATAACTCCTGTCTTGCTTGTCGCGCTATTTGAGAAAAAGGTTTAAAACTTTTAGAAATTGTTACCCACCACCAGCCTCGTACGCAAGAGGGAAGAAGACGTGCTAAACACACGTTTTTGGCGTCGTAACCTCGGTTTTCCCTTCCTCCTTGTGTCTGATGGTTGGGGTGAGGGGTAAATTTTTGATAACGCCAATTCCGGATAAGGCATCAAGCCAATCTCGATTAGTTCCCTCTCCCCTTGTGGGAGAGGGTTAGGGTGAGGGGTATTAACTTTTTTAATCGATTCTTTCCAAAATTTCTGAATTGATGTTTTAAAATTTACCCCTCACCCCAACCCTCTCCCACAAGGGGAGAGGGGAGTAGATCGAGAAAAATTTAGGCAGGTTCTTATCCGGAATTGGCGTTGATAGAATGTGTATTATTTGGGTTAAACAAGGAAACTCATGACAAAGATTATAAACGCAGTTGTCATATTGCTTTTTCTTTCCTGTGCGACTGCACATTCCAAACAGGATACCAAAAATGATTCAAAGCCAATCAATGATATTTTAAAAGAATTTGAGTCTTTACCAATTTTTTCCCTATCAAAAAAGAGAGAAAATGCCTTTGATTTACCATCGGCTGTTTATGTTTTAAGCTCGGAAGAAATCAGAAGATCTGGCGCTACTTCAATTCCCGAAGCTTTGCGTTTGGTGCCGGGGGTGCAGGTTTCGCGTCTTAATGGCCATAGCTATGCTATAACTATTCGCGGTTTTAACCGCCAATATTCCAATAGAATTCTGGTTCTGATTGATGGCAGAACAATTTACAGCCCGTTATTTGGTGTGCCATGGCATATCTACGATTATGTTCTTGAAGACATCGATCGCATCGAAGTAATCAGAGGTTCCGGTGGCGCCATTTGGGGGGCTGGGGCGGTTAATGGTGTAATTAATATCATCACCAAAAGCGCAATTAAAACCAGCGGCGCTTATGTTTCGCAAATTGTTGGTAATCAAGATCAGTCAATTACAGAGGCAAGATATGGAGGAGAAGTTGCCGGTAAGGATTATTACCGTCTTTATGCTAAAAGAGTATTAAGGGATGGAGTAGATAGATATGACACCAAAACCAGAAATGATGATGGCTTAAGAACTGAAATGTCCGGCTTCCGCTACGATACAAAAACTTTTGACGATGGAAGTTTATCGATTCATGGCGATGTTTTTCACAATGTGGCGCAGAATTATTTTACGCAATTGGATAATCCGAAGAAAAATAATATTTCGACCACCGGTGGAAATATTATGGCTAGTTGGGAAAATAGAATTTCTAAAAAATCAAATCTTAACCTACGCAGTTATTTTACCTATAACAAAATTGATGTTCCAATTCTTCAGATAGACGAAAAAATTTTCGATGTCGATTTTCAGCACTTCTACGACTTATCCAAAAATAATAAATTCATTTGGGGAGTTGGTTATAGGCAGATAATTTATGATAGAGATTTTGGTACTACTGCAAATGGCGCAATTCCGATTTATTACTCTTCTAATCATGAAAATGACCAGCTTTTTACCGCCTTCATTCAAGATAGAATTGGCCTAATTCCAGATGAATTATATCTAACTATCGGCTCAAAATTTGAACATAATGACCTCACCGGTTTTGAATATCAGCCAAATGCCAGATTATCTTATTATCCAACTCCAAACCAAACTGTTTGGGCGGCGATTTCAAGATCGGTTAGAACTCCAACCATGGGAGAAGGTGGGAGTCTTGATCTCAAGATTACAAATAAAGCTGATACTTTAAGTAGAGGCAGTACCACTTATGAATCAGAGCAACTGATATCTTACGAGATTGGATATAGAGTAAGACCAACTCAAAGAACTTTAATTGATGCTACAATTTTCTACGATGATTATTCAAAGCTACGAACCTACGAAGCTACTGGTCCAGATAACACAATACCAACAACCGCAAATCTCGGTTTCGGCGAATCTTACGGCTTCGAAATCAATGGCAAATGGCAGGCAACCAATAGATTAAAATTGGAAGCAAGTTATGATTTTGTTCATATTGATTTGCATATCAGCGACAATTCAACAGATCGTTTGAGTTATAGGGGACAAAGAGATGCTTTGGAAATGACCGAAGGCCAAACTCCCCAACACCAGCTAAAACTAAAATCCTTCTACAATCTCACCCCCGAACTCCAATTCGACAATATGGCAATGTATGTCGATAATCTTCCCGAAGCCGGTTCAACTCATGGTGCCAAAGGCCTTCCTTCCTATTTAAGATTCGATACCAGACTTGGCTATCTCGCCACCGATAATCTTGATTTAAGTCTCGGCATTCAAAATTTATTCGATCAGCGTCATCAGGAATTCAAGTCCGCTCTTTACAACAGAAAGACCGAAGTTGGCCGCACCTTTTATTTCAAACTGACTTGGCAATATTGAGATTTAGAAATTTATTCACATTGCTGTTAATTTCCCTTTTAGTCTCGTCCCACGCCTTTGCCAGATCTGAACCTGAAGAATCAGGAATGCATTTTGCCCATTTTATTGAAGTGATTACCGACAATATTGAGAATTTAAAAGCCGGCAGAATATGTATTATCGGCAGTGATGAAATATCAAAATTTTTCCGCCGCCGTCCTCTAACCATTGATATCAAGGCCAAAATAAAAAAATTCGCCATTTGCAATACGATCTATGTATCACAAGACCAACATAAAGATTTTTATCGCCGCATTGATGAATTTACCAACAAAAGAATCTTCACCATCGCCGCTTTTGACAATTTTGTCGAAAATGGCGGAATGATGGAAATAAGGCTGGGACGTAAAAGTTTTGAACTGATCGTTAATTCTGAGTCTTTGAAGAGGGCTGATTTGAAACTGAATACTTCAATCTCTAGCCTGACGCAAAATACTTCCAAAGATAACAAAAAACTCCCTTGAGAAGAATCTCAAAGGAGTTTTAACGTCGGGAGCCACCACCACGCAAACCCGGCGTGTGCAGCTATTCCCTGTAACAGGTGTTGTATTCACTACACTCCCGACAAGCTGAATATTTTTATGAAATTCTTTTCTGCAAGAAATTTGTTAAGAAAATTTCTAAAATTTTTTTCCGTTTCAAAATGGGAAAAAACCGCAATTAATTCTTCACTCATACAATCGTATTCCTAAAGCCTGGGCTCTAGAGCCTGTCTTAAAACCCACCGCGCCTCGCTTTTCCATAAATTTTGGCTCGTTTTTTGGCAAAATTTTTTGCAGTATGTTGAATACAGCGGCAAAATTTTGCCAAAAAGTCGCTCAAAATTTATGGAAAATCGAGACACGTTGGGTTTTAAGACAGGCTCTAATCCTTTGTTAAGCCTTTATTTGATTAGTTTTAGATAAAATGAACATCATCCTTGCCAAGCCACGCGGATTCTGTGCTGGAGTGACGCGCGCGATAGAAACGGTGGAAAAGGCTTTAGCCAAATTTGGTGCGCCGGTTTATGTGCGGCATGAAATTGTGCATAATAAATTTGTTGTTGAATCGCTTCGCAAAAAGGGAGCGATTTTTGTGAATGAAGTTGACGAGATTCCACAAGGTGCAATCACTATTTTTTCCGCTCACGGCGTTTCCAATCGCGTTGAAGAAGATGCGATTTTGCGTGGACTGGATGTGATTGATGCCACTTGTCCTTTAGTTAGCAAGGTTCATCGCGAGGCAAAGAAATATGAGGAAGAAGATTATGAGATAATCCTGATCGGACATCGTGGCCATCCTGAAGTTGAAGGCACTTCCGGCCGCGTTAAAAAGGAAGTTATTCTTGTAACCAGCGAAGATGATGCGCGCAATGTGATTATAAAAAATCCCGATAAAATTTCCTATGTGACGCAAACAACCTTAAGCGTTGATGATACCAGAAAAATTGTCGAAATTCTGGAACAGAGATTTCCCAAAATGCAGCAAGGCCTTGCCACCAAAGATATCTGTTATGCCACGCAAAACAGGCAGGATGCCGTGCGCTTCCTTGCCAAAATTGTTGATATTTTGTTGGTGATTGGTGCAAAAAACAGCTCCAATTCCAATCGTTTGCGTGATTTAGGGGAAGAGTCGGGATTGCCATCCTATCTCATCAATGGTGCGCAGGATGTTAACATAAAATGGCTTGAGAATGTAAAAAATATCGGCCTAACCGCCGGCGCTTCCGCTCCCGAAATTTTAGTGCAGGAAGTGATTGAAAAAATCGGAGAAATTGCGGGAAATGAAATTCAGGTTTCTGATATGAATGGCATCAGCGAGAATGTCTTTTTTGCTTTGCCGAGAAGGGTTAGAAAATAAACCAAATAAACTATCTCGACATCCCTTCGTGGCGCGATTCCACATGTTTTGCTAGCCTTTCGTTATGTATGGCAATGATTTCTTTGGCGATGTCGTGATGAGTGTCATCATGACCTGCAAGAATATCCCTGATTACATCATGTTCGCGATGGGCATGCAGATGAACATCTTTCACATCGCCATTATGATCCAGTTCAACTTCTATATGCAGCGGTTTTTCTTTTGTTGATTCGGTGTGAGGAATCATGATTCTATTGTCTTCAAATTTTATTCCAAGCGCCGAGAAATCTGCTCCGGAAGCCCGCAATTCCTGCACTGCTTGATGTGCTGCTTCAATAACTTCTCTTTCTGTTACGCGATGAGCTCGCATCTGCGTTGATTTAATTGCATCAGCAATGGATTTCTTAACTTGCGCTTCGGCAAAATGTGTGGCGCTGTAAGCAGCGGCAAACTCTTCTACCTGTCTTGTTAGCTCGCTATTTTCAGTTTTAAGAAAAGTTGCGATATTTTTTGTGGCAAATTCATGCATTTCTTCTGCATTTGCACCTTCAGACATTTTAGCATGATAGCTTTCAGCAAAAGCAGTCAGAACTCCATTTGCTCCATTGGTTGCGGTAAAAAATCTTGGATCTGTTAAATCATGAGGAGCTACAGTTGCAAGCGCTGACGATCTTTTTTCTGCGTAATCTTTTTTCATTTCTTCAAATCTTGCCACTGCTTCAGTCATTTTGCGTGCTACTGCTACACTCATTTCATCTTCTTGCGCGCTGAATGATTGCGCCAATTCTTTTGCATGCGAGGCAAAATCATCTGATTGTGTTGTTGTGCCTGTGATTCTCGCTGAAATATTGCTTATTGCCCTTTGCAAAAATCCAGGCAGTGACTCTTGTTGAACTCCTGCAATGCCGCGCAGAAAAGCATCAAATTTTGAAGCAACGCCGGTTTGTGCTTCGATTCTATGCCTGTCAAAGGCGCTGGTGTGAGAAGTTTCAACTTCAAGATATTTTACCAACTCGATTCTGGTTTCTTGCGGAATGTAATATTTTTCAATATCGCGCTTCTCATCCTTTGCCGCGCTTGGCGCTGCTCCTGCGCCGGTGAGGCTTGATAAGGCTTCATGATCAACTCTTGCAGTGCGTTCTTCTGCTCTTGCCGCGCGCGTTTCCTCAACTTGTTTCGCTCTTTCATACAAGGCAAGCAAAGGTGTAAAATCTTTTTCAATCACCCTGAATCTTTCGCGATCTTCATCGGCGCCAAAGCCAAACATAAGCCTGGTTGTGCCGGCCTTGAAAGGGGATTCTTTTTTAAGAAATTCATGAAGATTTAATTTGGCGTTGGCCGCCTTTGCTACAACACAGCGTTCGATAAAAGCCAAAACCGCTTCATCACTTTTTTCATGATCAGTTGAATCTTTAAAATCTTTTCTTCCAAGAGAGCGCAAAAATTCCTGTTTTTGTTTTTCAAAAACTTCCATCACCGGATTAAATTTTCTATATCCAGCCACAACTTCTCCTGCGGCAATTGCCTTTTCTTCCGCTTCAGTTGCAAGACGAAAACCATATTTACTGCCTTCGCCGGCCATTCCTTCTTTTCTTTCGGTTGAAGTGAGGCGCTGTCCATCGCAGGTTATAATGCCAACGCGCCTCATCATGCCGTTAACGGTGAATTTTTGTCCGGCATGTTGCGGCTCAATATCTTCAGCGCCAAAACGCGTTTTTGATGATAATTCGCGCAATTGTTTTGGCATTCTTCCGGTCTCAACTCCGGCAATGGTTTCGCTAACTAAAATTTTGGCAACAAAGCTGGCGCAAATGCAATTATCAACATGTTTTGCATATTCCGGATCCATGAGTCTGGCGTGATTGATTTCAATGCCGTAATCACTTGAGATTTGTGTGCGATAAGTTTCATCGCTGCGAAATCTCAAGACATCGAGAGCTGGAATCTCAACGTCTTTTTGCAGGCTGAAAGAGGAAATTTGCGAGATAGCGCTGCCGACAACATGCGTTGCAAAAGAGGCGATGCCTTTTCTGGTTAATGGATCGAGAGGTGATGCGCCGTCAGCATCAATATGGCCGTAAATTTGGCCGAGTTGTGATGTGAAATGTTCAACTATCAGATCGCGCAGATTGGTATCTTCCTCTCTCACCGCTTCCAGAGTGGTTTCATGTTCGGTAGCAAATTTTACCACATTGGTATTTTTTTCGGTTCTTCTGACCTTGTTAACCTGCGATGCGACTGTTGCCAAAACTGAAATTGCCGTTCCGGCATAAGGAATATATTCAGCGGCCATTTTAACTCCTCCAAGCGCCGCATCAACGGCATCACCTTTCATCTCCACTTTTCCGCTTCGAACTGCTTCGGCTATGACAAACGCTTCCTCAAACCCGCTACCAATTGATTTGGCGAGAATCTGCTCTTTGGTTTGATGCTCGGTTTCTTCTTTTGCCTGTTGTTGCACCACTTTTCTGACTTCCCTATGTATCGAAATTTGATCAGCAAATTCGCCAGTGCCACGGGCAAAGGCGGATAGATCATGTTGCTGATGTTTGGCAATGATGCCGTCGCGATATTGTTCAATATCATGTATAAAGCCTTTAGCTTCGCGCAATTGCGTCTCGCCGCTTTTGATTTGTTGCTCAATTTGCGCGAGATTTTCGCGTAGCTGTTTAATCTGTGTTTCCGTGCTTTCAGTGTTGGTTGGCTTGCCGCCGGAATAGGCGCCAAAGGTGATCGCGCTTAACGCTCTCTTCCACAAAGCTTTTGGCTTTTTTTCTTGTTCAAGCTTTTCTTCCGCTTTTTTTAATTCTTCCGCCAACTTTTGTTTTTGTTGCTGTAATTCCCTGTTTTTAGCGTCGGATAATTCCTGATAACGCGCTGCTTGAGCTTCAGCAAGAGCGATAGTGTGGCCAATCACTGTATCTCTGGCAGTGCCAAAAGCGGCAGAATCATCAGGAATCGGTTCATGTTTTGAAAGTGGCTTGCTTTGATTTGCGATAAAAACAGCGAAAGGCCTGATGTTTTCTTGCAACGCTTCCGCAAGAGATGCCGCCATTTGGCGCAATTGCAGAGAATCATGCGCATCAGCTGAAGCAAGTGGTGTTTCCAGCGATGCGATTGGCGCAATCATTCTTGCCGCAACAGCTTGTAAACTTGCGAGTCTTGTTAGCTCGTCGCTGCGATCTTCAAAATGGGCAATTGATGGTATTTCATTCACCCTTTGCACATCATGTTTCAATAAATCGGAAAGACGTGGAATTGCGGCAAGATTATCGTGAGTTTGCAGGTGGGCGGAAATTTCATCACAATTTGCAATTACGGCGGAAAAATAATGCGCTTGTGTCATTTTCATCGCCACCATGAAGCGATCCTGTTCGCGGATAAAATTGTCGAGCAATTCTTTGACTTGCGCAGGAGTTTTGACGCTGCTGGCTTTTTCCAGTTCCCTGATTTGATTTTCAACCGCAGTGATACGGGAATAAATCGCTGCCAAATCCGGTTCACCATCAGCATCAAGCGGCATGATTTCAGAATCAGGAGCAGTGATCCCAAGCCTTTGTCTTAAGGCCGCAAGCTCTTCATTTACCATCCTTTGCTTTCCAACAGCTTCGCTGCGTACGGAATCAATCGTGACTTTGTGTGATTCGCTTTTGCTCATTATGTGCGTGTAAAAACCTGTCCTAAATCTTTTTTAACCCCATATTTTACCCTGCTTTTGCTTATTTTTTGACAAAATTACTCACCGTATTCTGGGCCCAATAGTCCGCATTAATCTGCTAAACCCGGATGGTTTGCAAGTTGGGGGAGGGGTATCGGTATGTCTTGTTCCAGTTTTTACTTCTCCATAAGTTTCAAGAAGAGAGGCAACAGATTCGACATGTTCGTCTTTGACTGCAACCCCGTCAAAGAGCTCCCTTTTATCGCTTCTGGTAAATCTTCTTAAGCCCTTTTTTTCACCACCATGTAATTCCTCCACTTCGGCTCTTCCGCCTTCTCCAACTTTAAGCACGAGGTAAAATTGATTGTCGCCAATATCAATTGCCGGCATCTTTATTTTACCGCCCGATAAGGCTTCTCCTCCTAATCTGCCAATTCCACCAGCTTTCCTAACCATGGCCCGTGCAAGGGCATCAAGACTTGCTTTGTTTTTATCCCTAATAAAATTCTCTTTGGCTTCTGCAGGCGAAGTGTCGGGGTAATCTATTTCTACTTTTACATCTTCTCTTGCAGCTGTTCCGGCTCTTTCTTTTCTTTGCGATTCTTTCACTAGCCTTTCACCTCTTGTCAGGATTCCGTTGATAATTTTTCTGGTGTCATCAGCCATTATTCCTTTTTTGTCAAATAACGGAATTTCCACACCATCTTTTTCAAACAGTCTGATATCAGCGATTTCACCGGATTCGCTTCCTTTAAAGGTGAGATGATGGTTGGAATTTCTTAAATTTGCTCCGAGATCGTAATAACCAGGGATTTGTCTTGAATTAGTGAAAAGCTGACTTGTCAAGGCATCGTCTCTTGCTATTGCTGCTGTAATTCCTTCGATTCTTCTTCTGATAAAAGCTGATTCTTCCTGTTTTAGTGTTTCGGTTGTGGTGGCAAGTTCGATGATTATCCGTCGCGCTCTATCCGGCGGGGTTCTGCTAATTGCATCATCTTCTCCAGTTGTGTCTGGTGTTAGGGTAAGAGTTCTGATATTTTCATTACGTCTTGCAAGACGCATAGCCTCTTGCGCCATATTTCTGCTTCCAGCTGTTCTTGCGATTGCTCCAGCGTGTCCAAAGAAATTTTTAGACATGCCGGAAAAGTTTGTTGCCATCGCGGTAAAACCAATTGCTTCAGCGCCATGACTTATTGCCGCACAAAATTTTCCCGCAAAAATTGATATCCTGCCTAAAAATGGTGAAGCGCCGGTTTCAGCTATGTCTGCAGTTTCTTTTTGAATTATAACTTCTTCTCTTTGGCGATGGCAAACTACGCGCATCTGATCATGGGTTTTTTGTAAGTAAGCGTGCCTTTTTTCAAGTTCTGCAACAAGATATTCAGTCTCTTCATTTCCGTGAAGACTTTCCACAGACTTTGCCATAAATCTTAATGCCCTCATCGGCGCTTCCTCAAGATTTGGCAATGGTAGTTTTGAGTTTGTCGCATGTTTTAACATGGCTTCGCGATCAGCGACTATTCCTGTTTCAAAAGTTTTCAGTAAACCGGCATATTGGCCTAATATTATTTTCTCCTCGCCGGCGACGTCGGGCATATATCTGACATATCTTTCCTGATCAAAGAGATCTAAAAGCTTCCCATCACCATCCTGCTGTCTTGCTACCTCATCTGTTCTGATTTTGGCGCTTCTAATGTCTGATGTAACAAGACCGGCACGTGCCATATGCAATGTTTTTACACTCTTCATCGCTCTTGATGCTACATCTGCCATGCTATGAGTTATTATGCTTCTTCCTTTGCCAGCTACATCATACATTAGAGTTCGCGATACTTCTTTTAATTCTTGCAGTTCTACGGTTCTTTCCAGACTTTCCAGTTCTTTTAACCCTTCATCAATTTTTTCCAAATCAGGAGTTTCTGAATTGAATTCGCGGATTAGTTCGGAAATTCTTGCGCTATATTCTTTTAAAACCCTTTTTTGCCTGAATAAATTTTCTGATGCTGCGACAGGATCTACAAAAGTTGTAACTTCGCTTCTTTCAAATTCATCAAGCATTGTTGGAAGATCATGTGCCAGAATGATTCTAACTTCCGGTTTTGGCATTTGTGAAAATAATCCTCTTCTTCTTTGCTCTTCATTTAACTCGAATATTTCTTCCACTATTTCTTCCACGGCGCTTGTTCTTGATTCCCATTCCCGCGCAGCTGATTTATGACGTTCCCTTGCCTCGACAAGGTTTTGAGGTTCAAGCATCGGAGTTGAAAAATCTCCTTGCAGGGTTTCAGCGGTTTTTCTGACAAAGGCGGTTTTAAATTTTGTTAGTAAATCGGGCGTGAGTTCCAATTCTGTTTCACCGCCTTCGGGAGCAAGAGAAAATCTTCTGGTAGCTTTTCCATCTTCTATTGCCGGAATATGTAATCTTGGCCTGACTCTAACCGCCTCACCGTCAATTTCTACTTCAACCACAGGCAATTTGACATAAGACAACAGAAAATTTCTGATCAGATTTTGTGGCTGTTCCAGCAGTTTCTTTTTGTGATGTGGATCAAATTCTTCGGCCAGAGCTTCAAAATTTTTCAACATTTCCAGTGTTGTAGGGGAATGTTCGATAGCGTTTTTATGTCTGATGATTCTGTCGGTTTTTTCTGAATATTTTGCAAATAATGCTTCGCCTGTCCTATTTTGCGCATCAACTGCTACGCTTGCTGAAGTTGGGCTATCTTGCACGTAAATTTCCGGAGCTTCAAACTCTCCGGCTTCATCAATATGGTAGGCAATATGGTAATATTTCCCATCAATTTCAATTGCCGGCATTCTATAAAGCTTGCCATCTTTTGTTGATAGATCGACTTTCAGTCTTTGTTGTTTTTTGAGATATTCAATTATCGTCATTATCGTCATGGTTTGAAAGGTTATTCGCGCAATGAAGCCTCGTGAATGGCAATTGTAGAATCAATTATTTTTTTGCTGATTGCGTCAATTTCTGCGGAAGTGAGAGTTTTTTCCTGTGGTTGAATTTTGACGCGCAAAGCCACGGATTTTTTGTCTCCAGCGATATTTTTGCCGGTGAAAATGTCGAAGATATTAACTTCACGGATCAGCTGTTTTTCAGTGTTGCTGATGGTTTTTAGCAATTCCGAAACTGCCAGATTTTTATCAACAATAAAAGCAAAATCGCGTTCGACAATTGGTAAATCATTCAGAACAAATGTCTTGTGGGAAGCTGGTTTTATTTGATTAGGCAATGCATCAACAAAAATTTCGAAAAGGTTTGGACGAGTTTTTAGATCAAATTTTTTTGTAATTGCCGGATGAATTTCACCGAAATATCCGACGATATTTTCTCCCAGTTTCAAAGTTGCGCTGCGATATGGATGATAATATTTTGGCGCTTCAGAAGTGATGATTTGCAGGCTTTCAGCACGTAATCCAAAAATTTCTACCACTTCAAAAAAATCTTTTTTGACGTCAAAAACATCAAAATCCCTTTCATCGTGATAATGATTTTGTTCTTTGTTTTTGCCGGCTCTCAAGCCAGAGATCATCAGCTTTTGTGTTTCGCCAATAAAAACATTTCCGATTTCAAAGAGCGAGAGATTGCAGAAATTTCTAAGAGAATTTTTTTGGTATGATTCAATTAGGCCAATTGCCAGAGTAGGGCGCATGTGATCCATTGCGGAAGAAATCGGATTGGCCAAAATCAGCTTTTCATTTTTTTCGCCAAAAATTTCGACCAGTTTTGAATTAACAAAAGACCAGGAAATTATTTCGGTAAGACCGAGGGAGGCAAGATGTAGGCGGGTTTTGGTTAATTTGCAGTCTGTAGCGGGTAGCGGGTAGTTAACATCTGGCAATGTTTGGGAGTGGATTTTGTTGTAGCCATGGATGCGGATTATTTCTTCGACTAAATCTTCTGACGAGAAAATATCATGGCGGTGTGGGGGGATTTGGATCGTGCTTCGTGCTTCGTGCTTCGTGCTTCGGAATTCTAGTTTGTTTAAAATTTCCCAAACCTTTTCTTCGGCGATTTCGATGCCGATGAGTTTTTTGATTTTTGTGATGTCGAAGGCGATTTCTTTTGTTGTTGATTTTGTTCCGACAAATTTCACTTCACTGGCTTCGCCGCCGCAGATTTCAAGGATTAGTTGAGTGGCAAGATCAATTCCCTGTTCACATGTTGTTTCATCAACGCCGCGTTCAAAACGGTGTCTGGCATCGGATAGGATGTTTAATTTGCGGCCGGAATAGGCGATTGCCGATGGTGCAAAAAATGCTGCTTCAAGTAGAATTTCAGTTGTGGTTAAATCGCAGGAAGAATCTGCAGAGCCAATAATTCCAGCGATTCCAACCGCTTTTTTTGTATCGGAAATTACCAAAATTTTTTCATCTAAAATAAATTCTTCATTTTTTAGCGAGACAAATTTTTCATCTTTTTTTGCAAGACGAATTGTGAGTGGAGCGTTGATTTTAATGGCGTCATAAGCATGCATCGGACGGTTCAAAATATGCATGATGTAGTTTGTCACATCAACGATGGCAGAAATTGAATTAATGCCAACGGCTTGCAGCTTGTCTTTTAGCCATTTTGGTGATTCGCAATTTTTTATGTTTTTGATTATGCGAAAAGCGGCGTAGCTGCAGAGCTGTGTTGACTCATTTTTGACTTCAAATGGAAATGGAAATTTCGCCTGCGTTTTTTTGATTTCAGGATTTTTTAATTGTCCGATGCCAGAAGCAGCAAGGTCGCGAGCGATGCCATAAACTCCAAGGCAATCACCTCGGTTTGGTGTGACGTTGATCTCAATTACTGCATCATTTAACCCAAAAACTTCAGTGATTTTTGTGCCAATTGCCCATTTTTCATCGATTTCGATGATGCCGGAATCTTCATCGCCAAGCCCCAATTCGCGTGCAGAGCAAAGCATGCCATTGCTTTCAACTCCGGCGATTTTGGCCTTTTTAATCAACATGCCATTTGCCGGAATTACCGATCCGATTGGTGCGTAAGCCACTTTCAAACCACTTCTGGCATTTGCAGCGCCACAGATGATTTGCAATGGTGTCGTTGTTCGTGCTTCGTGCTTCGTGCTTCGTGCTTCGTGTGTTGCAGTTTCAACCAGACAAATTTTCAGTTTGTTGGAATTTTCATGCGGTTTTGCTTCGAGGATTTTTGCTACGGAAAATGGCGCCAGAATTTTTGCTTTATCTTCTACCGATTCAACCTCAAGCCCAATGTTGGTGAGGGTTTGACAAATTTCTTCAAGTGAGGCTGATGTTTCGAGATATTCTTTGAGAGAGGAGAGGGCGAATTTCAATGTATTGTTTCAAAATTCTTGAGTGACTTTTCGGTCAGTTTTTCATGACCATTTTGGTCGATGCCAAGATCTTTTGAAAGCAATGACATGGCGTCAAGAATGATTTTGCTTTTGATCGTACGAATTGCTGATTCCTGTTCGGTTTTGATCCTGTCTTGTGCGGCATTGGTTTTTTTCTTGAGCTCTTCTTTGAGGACGTGCTCTGTTTCTTTGATTAATTTTTGCGCCTCAATTTCTGCATCTTTCAATAATTTTTCTGCAAATGTGATTGATTCCTGGTGATATTTTTTTGCATCAGCGAGTAGTTGTTCTGCTTTTTGCTTCATTTCTTTTGCTTGTAAAATTTCTTCGGCAATTTGTTTTGATTTATTGTCCAAAGCCTTGGCAATCAAAGGCCAAACATATTTTATTATTAGCGCAAGAAAGGAAAAAAACGCAATTGCCAGCCAAAGTTTTTCGTCGAAATGAAACATTTAATTTGAAATTTTTGCTTTGATTAAGTGGACCAGATTTTGTACAGCAGCAATTCCCTGCGCTTGCGCTTTTGCAGTGAAATCTTTGATTTCCTGACGTGATTTTTTTGTCATTTCGTCAATTTTTTCCTTCAGTTCTTCTATGGATTTTTCACGTTCTTTTGCTTGGTTGCGGGCGATTTCTTCAATGCGGGATTGATATTTTTCCTGCGCTTCTTTGCGTAATTTTGTGGTTGTGCCATGGATTTCTTCGATTTGAACATCAAATGTTTTTGCTGATAAAATATCAGAATCGACAGTTTCCCTGCGCTTTGCGATGATATCGCGTATTCTTGGCAGAATGACGAAGTAGGTAGTTAAATAAAGCGTGATGAAGCACAGCAAAAACCAGAAAATTTGTGAGCTGTAGGTTGTAAAATCAAATTGAGGCATTTGAAAAAAATGTTCTCAGACCGCTTGAAATCGCTTTCAAGCGGTCTGATGCAATTTACTTAAACATGATCATGAATGCCAAAAGCACGGCGAAAATGCCCATTGCTTCGGCAAGGCCAACAGCGATGTAAATGTATTTTTCAATTTTTGGAGCGGCAGAGGGATTGCGTGCCAGACTATTGAAAAATGAACCAAAAATATTGCCGATGGCAATCGCAGCTCCAGCCATGCCAATTGAGCATAAACCGATGCCGATATATTTGAGAGTGTCGTAGTTTTTTGCTACTTCTAAAGCTGTTTCTTGCATAATTGATTTAAAGTTAAATTACCCATCAAAAAACCCATAGGGAGGGAGTGTTTGACCCGATGGGAGTAGGTCAAATTCAATGTTCTCTAACCGTTTCACCCAAATAAGCGCAAACCAGAACGGCGAAAATATAGGCTTGAAGCACGGCGACGAAAAGTTCGAAGCCGGTCATGACGATGGCGAATAGAAATGGAAAAATGCCAAAAATTATGCCAAGCGAGATGATGAAACCGGCGATTACCTTAAGCAAAACATGGCCGGCAACCAAATTGGCGAAAAGACGAACTGAGAGTGTAATTGGACGAATCAAAAATGAAAAAAGCTCGATGATAAAAATTGCTGGCGCCATCCAAAGTGGCACTCCGCCTGGTAGGAACATATGCAAAAATCCGCCGATGCCGTTGCGAATGATGGCAAAAATTGTTACGGTTAAAAATGCGGTCATGGCTAAAGCAAAGGTGATAATAATTTGGCTGGTTGTGGTAAAGCTGTAAGGCGTCATACCCAAAATATTGCAAAGCAAAATGAAGGTGAAGAGACTAAAAACCAAAGGAAAGAATTTTTTTCCTTCTTTGCCAATGCTGCTTTCAAGCATGTTGCTGATGAAGCTGAACATGTTCTCGGCAATTACCTGCAAACGTGATGGAATAAGTGATTTTTTGCGTATTGCAAAAAGCATGAAAGCGATGATAAGAAAAGTGGTAATCATCATGTAAAGTGCAGAATTGGTGAGGCTTAAATCGATATTGCCAATTTTGAGATCAACAATTTTTTTGACTTCAAATTGTGCCAAAGGATTATGCCCTTCCGCGTTATTATTTTCTTGCATTTTGGTAGGATTTAAAGAGGCGCGGCAAGCTATTTTTAGACGGACAAAAGTCAAGTTATGAGATTCTGGCTAATTTTATTTTTGCTTTTTTCAAAAAATATTTTTGCCCAGCAGTTAGTTGAAAAATTTCACGATTGGAATGTTTTCAAGTCTGAAAGAGGCGATCGTATTGTTTGTTATACAGCATCAACCCCAACCAAGCGTGAAGGCAATTATGACAAGCGCGGCGAACCGTTTTTTCTTGTCACTAATATCGAAGATGATGCCGACGAAATCAGCGCTTCTTCCGGTTTTATTTACAATCAGAATTCCAATGTTGAAGTTTCATTTGCCACAAAAAAATTCTACCTTTTCCCCTACAAAGCCATGGCTTGGGCTAATGATAAAAATGACGATATTGACATCATAAAGGAGATGCAAAAAAGCAGCGATATGATCATCACCGGCATTGCGCGCGATGGCAAAATTGCGGTCGATACTTACTCCCTAATTGGCTTTGCCGCAAGCTATCGCAAGCTTAAGGAAGTTTGTGAGGATTTGAGATGAAGATAGTTGGCACTCTAGCGATAATTTTTTGTATAATTCTAACGCTAATCTTTTTGATTCGCGTGGTTTTGCTTTTCCTCATCAATCAAGCTTATAAGCGCTATCTCAAGCTCAAAAAAATCAGTAAAAAAATTTTACCACGCAATCAGAAAAAATATGAAAAAGAGGAAGAGGAATTGCTGCGAAAGCTTGAAATTCCCCGCGCCCATTCAGCTCTTAAAGCAGAGATAAAAAGCAAAATTGGCCAAGATCAATCCGGAACTTACGAGTTGATTCCTTCAAAAGAGCAGGAAGAAAGCAAACGTCAAATGAATCAAACTGAAATTGTTGATTTCGTTAAACCAATTGGTTTTTGGACAGCAATGATTTTGGGTCAGAAACTTACCTATCTCATTCAATCAGCTCACATACTCAACAAACGCGGTGACAAAGGTTTTTGGGCCAGTATGGTTGAAGCCAAAGAACGTGCGGCCGGAAGGCAGCATGCCCGTGGAAGGTGATGGGAAGGTAAACGCAATTTTTAGCAATTCCTTATGCAAGAACATCTCGATCTTCTTGAAAAAAATTCCGACAAAAAATTAAACAAAATTTCTGCTGAAGAAATTGCGCAGACGAAAAAAATAATTGCCGATATGGTTGGTGAGATTGAGTCTTTACAAGATGCGGAAGAGAAAAAAGTTTTTTTGGAATTTAAATTTGGCGTATTGCAAAACAACATTTTGCATTTGGCGGCGAAATTTTTTGATGATGTTTCGGTGACAAAAATTTTACAGATTGCCGGCAATGATAAAAACTATCTCGATTCCAGAAATCACGGATTTTTTACACCTTTGCATATCGCCGCGCAAAGCGGCGCTGTTGCGGTGGTAAAAATTTTGCTTGATGCCGGTTGCGACAAAAATCCGCAAGCCTCGCAGGAAAACAGAGGATGGGTTCCGATTCATTACGCATCGCAATTTGGCTATGTTGAGATAGCGCAGTTTTTGATTGAAAGTGGCGTTGATAAGGAAACCAAAACCGGATTTGGTCTTACGCCTCTGGTGATTGCCGCAGAATTCGGGCAGGCAAAACTTGTCGAATTTTTGCTAAAAATCGGCGCCGATAAAAATGTGCAAACCATTGAAGATAACCATCGCATGAATGCTTTGCATTATGCCGCCATCGGTAATCATATCGATGTTTTGCTTCTGCTGCTTGATGCCGGAATTGATGTTAATAAGGAAACCGATCAGAGTTTAAATACGCTTGAAATGGCAGCAAAAATCAATCACGCAAAAATATGTTTTATTTTATTGTCATGGGGCGCGCAAAAAATGGAAGAGGCTTTGAAAATTGCCAAACAGGTAAAAGCTGAAGAGGTGGTAAAGGAAATTGAGCTTTACGTAAAAGCGAAAAAAAATTTGTTTGATGCAAAATGGCTCAAAAATTTTGCGCCAAATCTGATTTTAATTCTGGAAAAATTTGATCAAAATAATCTTGGCGAAGCAAAGATAATCATTTCTCCGGAAGTTTCGTTTAATGCTTACGGAATTTTGGCTTTGAAGCAAAGTTTTGGTTTGATCAAAAAAACTGAAAAAACTTTGCTGCAATTTGCCGAAGAAAATAAAATTGCCGATTTGGCGGAAGCGTTGAGAAAAATTCCAAAAAGACCGGCTTGATTTTTGCCTTGTTAGTTTTTAGAAAGCGCGCCCCTCCTCTTTTTAATTCTTTTTAATTTCACAAAAGATAGCAATTTGGTGTTGGCTTGCAAACAGGTTTTGCGGGCTGATTAGCTTTCTTTTGGTAACTAACCAAATAATTTTTAAAAATGTCAAAAACCGAACTTCCAAATTTTTCCATTCGTCAATTGCTTGAAGCAGGAGTGCATTTTGGTCACAAGACCATGCGTCGCAATCCCAAAATGGCGAAATATGTCCATGCTAACCGCAACGGTATCAGCATCATCGATCTCAACAAAACCGCAAATCTTCTTCATAACGCGTTAAAAATTGTCAAAGAAATCGCCAAGAATAATGGCCGTATTCTCTTTGTTGCAACCAAGAAACAAGCTGTTGAAGCCGTTGCCGAAGCAGCGAAAAGATGTGGGCAATATTATGTCAATTTCCGCTGGCTTGGAGGCATGCTCACCAACTGGAAAACCGTTTCGCAATCAATCAAAACCCTGAAGAAAATCGAAGAACAATTGTCTGACACTGAAGTTGGCTATAACAAAAAAGAAAAGTTGGTGCTCGAAAGACAAAGGCTAAAACTCGAACAGGCTCTAGGCGGTATTAAAAATATGGGTGGCTATCCTGATTTGGTTTTTGTCATTGACACCAACAAAGAAGCCATCGCCATTGCTGAAGCAAAAAAGCTTAATGTTCCAATCATGGCCATTCTTGATACCAATTGCAATCCTGATGGAATCACTTTTCCGATTCCAGGAAATGACGATTCAGCAAAATCAATCAAGATTTTTTGTCGACTGATTTCCGATGCCATAATTGCCGGAATCAAGGAGAACATGGCTTTGTCTGGTATTGATATTAGCAAATTTGGTGAAGGTGAATTGCCAAATGCTGGTAATCTGAAAAAGGAAGAAGCAAAAAAACCGCTGAAACAACAAGAAGAGAAAAAAGAAGATGAAGAACAAGAAGAGCAACAAGAAGAACAAAAAGAAGAACAAAAAGAAGAACAAAAAGAAGAAAAGCCGGTCAAAAAATCCATTGCAAAATCTGAAGATAAAAAACCTGCCAAAAAATCAGTCGCTAAAAAGTCTGAAAAAGAAAAACCGGCAGTAAAAGTGATAACAAAAAAGCCGACAAAAAAGGCTGCAAAATCTTAGAAACTGTTTATGATCTTTTTTAACCCCAGATTTTAGCATGTTTTTAGCGCTTTTTTGACAAAATTACGAAGCGTATCTGGAAATACGGTGAGTAATTTTGTCAAAAAATAAGCAAAAACAGGGTAAAATCTGGGGTTAAAAAAGATTATAAACAGTTTCTTAAATCATGTCGAATCTATCTCTTATAAAAAAACTACGCGAAACCACCGGCTGTGGTATTGCTGATTGCAATAAAGCCCTGGCTGAAACCGGCGGTGATTTTGAGCAAGCCGTTGACTGGCTGCGTAAAAAAGGCCTTTCATCAGCAGCAAAAAAATCAGGACGCGTGACTTCTGAAGGTGTTGTCGCCGTGGCAATTGAAGGCGGTAAAGCAGCTGTAATTGAGGTTAATTCCGAAACCGATTTTGTGGCGCGCAATCAAAAATTTCAGGAGTTTGTTACTAAAATTTCCGTAGAGGCTTTGGCTTTTGGCGATGATATTGCCAAATTTCAGGCAGAAAAAGATCAAGAGGTAAAAGCTCAAATTGGCGTTATTGGAGAAAACATCAATATCCGCCGCATTGCTTCTCTTGCGGTTTCCAATGGCGTGATTGTTAACTACATTCACAATGCAATAGCTCAAAATATGGGCAAAATTGCCGTTTTGGTTGCGCTTGAATCGCCAGCTGTGAAAGAAGTTGCGCAAGAAAAATTACAGGAATTTGGCAAACAAATAGCGATGCATATCGCAGCGGCAAAGCCTGATGCTCTCTCGGTTGAAAATGTTGATCCGGCGAAATTGGCGCGTGAAAGCGAAATTTTTAAAGAGCAGGCGCGCGCTTCCGGCAAGCCAGAAAATATCATCGAAAAAATGATTCAGGGACGCATCAGAAAATACCACGAAGAAGTGGTGTTGCTGGAGCAAAATTTTGTCATGGATGACAAAGTTAAAATCAAAGATTTGTTGGCACAATTTTCCAAAGAAAATGGCGAAACTAAAATTTCCGCTTTCAAACTTTTTGTTCTTGGAGAAGGCATTGAAAAAAAGGAAAATGATTTCGCCGCCGAAGTGGCATCAATGACAAAAAATTAATCATGCCAGACAAGTCCGGTTTAAAGTTTAAGCGCGTTCTCTTCAAAGTTTCCGGTGAAGCTTTGATGGGAGATCAGCCTTTCGGACATGACACCAAAGCAATTACCAAAATCTGCAATCAAATAATTTCTGCTCACAAACTTGGCTGTGAAATCTGCGTTGTCGTTGGCGGCGGCAATATTTTCCGCGGTGTTTCCAAAGCCGCAGAAGGTATGGAAAGAGTGACCGCTGATTATATGGGCATGCTCGCCACCTGCATTAATGGGCTCGCATTGCAAAGCGCTCTTGAAAAAAGTGATGTTGATACGCGTATGCTTTCGGCAATTCATATGAACAGCGTTTGTGAGCCTTACATCAAACGCCGCGCCGCGCGTCATCTCGATAAAAATCGTGTGGTAATTTTTTCTGCCGGAACCGGTAATCCATTTTTTACCACCGATACTGCAGCTGTGCTTCGCGCAATTGAAATGAATTGCGATGCCATTTTGAAAGGCACTCAAGTTGATGGTGTTTATTCGGCCGATCCCAAACTTGACAAAAACGCCACTCGTTATGAAAAAATGAAATATCTTGACGTAATCAAACAGGATTTGCGCGTTATGGATCAAACCGCCATCACTCTTGCCAAAGACAATAAACTTCCCATCGTGGTTTTCTCAATCAAAGAAGAAAATGCATTGCAGGAAGTGGTTGTCGGCAGAGGTAAATTTACAATTATCAGCTTATGATTAATGATTTAGCTAACAAAGCGCGCCACAAAATGGAAGAAACCATGAGTTCGCTTAAGCGCGATCTCGATTCCATTTCCACCGGACGCGCTAATCCAAATTTACTCGATGCGATTAAGGTTGAAGTCTATGGCACTTTTATGCCTATTTCACAACTTGCTTCAATTTCTGTTCCAGAGTCCACAACTCTCTCAATCCAGGTTTGGGATCGTGAAAATGTGAAAGCGGTGGAAAAGGCCATCATCAATTCTAATCTCGGTTTTAACCCAACCGTTGATGGCATGGTTTTGCGTATTGCAATTCCCAAATTGAGTGAAGAACGCCGCCATGAATTGGCAAAATTGGCGAAGAAATATGGTGAAGATAAAAAAATCGCTTTACGCAATATCCGTCGCGACATTCTCGACGAATTCAAAAAACACGAAAAGGAAATTGGCAAAGATCAAATCCATTCCTTCACCGATATTGTGCAAAAAATCACTGATGAATTTGTAAAAAAAACTGATGATGCGGTTGCGGCAAAAGAAAAGGATTTAATGAAGATTTGATGTTTTTTTGCGGCAGAAAAAAAATAAAAATTCCGCAACACATAGCCATCATCATGGATGGCAATGCCAGATGGGCGAGATCAAAAGGATTACCATTGCAGATTGGCCATAAAACCGGCGCTGAAAATCTGCGCAAAATTTCTGAAAACTGTCTTGAAATTGGAGTAAAATTTCTCACCGTCTATGCTTTTTCTTCCGAGAATTGGAATCGTCCCAAAGATGAAGTAAATTATTTGATGAATCTGCTTGGGGAATATCTTGAAAAAGAAACCAAACCTTTGATGGAAAAAAATATTAGAATCGTCATTTCAGGCAATCTGGAAAAACTTTCCGTGAAGCTAAAAGAAAAAATTAATCACATTCAAAATATGACAAAAAACAATTTTGGTCTTACTTTGAATGTGGCTTTTTCATATGGCGCAAGGCAGGAAATCATTGATGCCGCAAAGAAAATAGCTCTTGCGGTTAGTAAAGGTGAAATTAGCGTTGACGCAATTGACGAAAAGTTCTTTGCCGCAAATCTTTATCAGCCGGAAATTCCGCCAAAAATTCCAGATCCCGATCTTTTGATCAGAACTTCGGGCGAGTTTAGAATCAGCAATTTTTTACTGTGGCAATTGGCTTATAGCGAACTTTATTTTACCGAAGTTTATTGGCCAGATTTCAGCAAAAAACATTTGCTTGCGGCAATAAAAAATTTTAACCAAAGAGAGAGGCGTTATGGTGCAAGATAAGCTAAAAAAATTAAAAAATATCTTTGAGAAACCGCTGGATTTTGCGGTTAGATGTTTCAACAAAATTATCTCCCATGTTCATTTTCTCGATCCGCGTGAAAACACCAAACAACGTGTTGTTAGCGCGCTGATTCTGGTTCCAATTGCGCTTTATGCGATTTTTTATTCCAAAGGTTTTTTTATCTTTCTTGCCATCGCCGTTGCAATTATGATGAGTTCCGAGTGGCTTGATATGATCAAAAACCAAAGCGATCAGAAAAAATGGCGTATCATCGGTTTTTTCTACATTCTTTTCCCCATTTATGCCGTGATTAAAATCCGCCTTTATGACGCCGATATTTTATTTTGGATGTTTGCTGTGATCTGGGCTACCGACATTTTTGCCTTTTTTGCCGGCAAAAGTCTTGGCGGCGCCAAGCTTGCTCCTACAATCAGTCCGAACAAAACCTGGTCTGGCCTCGCTGGCGGTGTTGTTGCCAGCATGCTGATTGGTTTTATGAGCTCATTCATGTTTGCCGGTGGAGTATTGTTTTTTGTTTTTATCAGCGCTTTTTTAGCCGTTATTGAACAGGCAAGCGATTTGCTCGAATCAAAGTTTAAGCGCATTTGCGGCGTTAAAGACAGTGGCAATATCATTCCCGGACATGGTGGCGTGCTTGATCGTTTGGATGGCATGATGCTAGTTGCGCCAACAGTTCTTTTCCTAATCACGGTTTTTTCTGATAAATTTGGCGGATGAACAAAGATCCACTTCAAATTGCCGGTCGCACTTTTACCTCCCGTCTCCTCGTTGGCACTGGCAAATACAAAGATTTTCAAGAAACAGCATCAGCAATCGAAGCTTCTGGCGCAGAGATTGTGACAGTTGCGGTGCGCCGCGTTAATATTGAAAACAAGGGTGAGCCAATGTTGCAGGATTTTCTCGATCCTAAAAAATATACCTATCTTCCCAACACTGCCGGATGTTTCACCGCTGAAGATGCTGTGCGCACTTTGCGTTTGGCGCGTGCCGCCGGTGGTTGGAATTTGGTGAAACTGGAAGTTTTGGCTGATGAAAAAACACTCTATCCAAAAGTTGTTGAAACTATCAAAGCCGCGGAATTGCTGGTTAAAGAAGGTTTTGAAGTCATGGTTTATACATCCGACGATCCAATTATTGCCAAAGAACTGGAAGATGTTGGTTGTTGCGCCATCATGCCGCTTGCGGCTCCGATTGGTTCTGGTCTTGGAATACAAAATCGCCTCAATATCGAATTTATCGTCGAACAATCAAAAGTTCCGGTTTTAGTTGATGCCGGAGTTGGCACCGCATCCGATGCCGCAATTGCTATGGAACTTGGTTGTGATGGAGTTCTCATGAACACTGCAATTGCCAAAGCGCAAAATCCGGTGTTAATGGCAAAAGCCATGAAACTTGCCATTGAAGCCGGCCGCGCCGCTTATCTCGCCGGTCGTATGGAAAAGAAAAAATTCGCCTCCCCCTCATCGCCAATAACCGGAAAAATTTCATGAAACATAATTTTCATTCCTCAATCATCCGCGCCTATGACATTCGCGGCGTTTACAACGAAACTCTGTTTGACAATGACGCATTTTTTGTCGGCAAATCTTTCGGCAGTTTTTTGCGGCAAAATCACAAGAAAAAAATTTCCGTTGCTTGCGATGGCAGAATCAGTTCGCCGATACTAAAAGAGCGCCTGATTCAGGGTTTGCTTGATTGCGGTTTGGAAGTTTTTGATGTTGGTTTGGGGCCAACACCGATGCTGTATTTTTCGGTTTATCATCTGGATCTTGATGCCGGAATCATGGTCACCGGATCGCACAATCCCAAGGATCATAATGGTTTTAAAATGCTTTTAAGAGAGCGCCCATTTTTTGGCGATGATATTAAAAACCTCGCTGAAATTGCTAAAAAAGGTGATTTTGTGAAAGACTCTGTGAAGGGGGAAAGCAGTCTACAAAATCACGATATTAGCGAAGATTATATTGAACGCATTTTATCCAATTGTGTTTTGGCTGAAAGTGAAAGCCCGCTGCTTGATGATCTCGATGAATTTACGCCAAAGAAAAAATTAAAAATTGCCTGGGATAACGGCAATGGTGCCGCTGGCGTGATTATGAAAAAATTAAGCGAGAGAATTGCCGCCAACCATATTCTGCTTTATGAAGAAATTAACGGCAATTTTCCCAACCATCATCCCGATCCAACAATGCCAAAAAATTTGCAGGATTTGATTGGAATTGTGAAAGAAGAAAATTGCGATCTGGGAATCGCCTTTGATGGCGATGGTGATCGCATTGGCGTGGTCGATAATGAAGGTGAAATTATTTTTGGTGATCAGTTGATGGTATTTTATGCTCGTGAAATTTTGAAAGAAAAGAAAGGCGCAACCATCATCGCCGACGTCAAAGCCAGCAATGTTTTATTTGATGAAATAGCAAAAGCCGGTGGCAATCCCTTGATGTGGAAAACCGGTCATTCTTTTGTCAAAGCCAAAATGAAGGAAACCGGCGCAGTCCTTGCCGGAGAAATGTCGGGGCACATATTTTTTGCTGATAAATATTACGGTTTTGACGATGCGCTTTATGCCGCAGTGCGCTTGATTGACATTGTTGAGAATTCAAAATTTTCTCTTGCTCATATGAGGAAATCTTTACCGAAAACTTTTTCCACTCCGGAAATTCGTATCGAATGCGACGAAGAAAAAAAATTTAAAATCGTTGATGATCTAAAACATAACCTCAAGAAATCCGGCTTGGAATTTAACGATGTTGATGGCATTCGCGCCACAACAGATAAAGGTTGGTGGCTGATTCGTGCCTCCAATACCCAGTCGGTTTTAGTGGCAAGATGTGAGGCAAATTCACAAAAAAACCTGGAAAAACTGAAAGAAAATCTGCGTAAAAATCTGGAATTTTGCCAAGTAAAAATTCCTGAAGAACTGAATTAATGAAAATAATCGGACTTACCGGCGGAGTTGCCTCCGGAAAAAATTTTGTTGCTGAAATTTTTGCGCAAAAGGGAGCGGTTATTTTTGATGCGGATAAGGAAGTTCATAGATTGCTGGATTCAGACAAATCAACGATTTCAAAGGTTAAAAAAATTTTTCCTGAAAGTTTTATTAAAGAGGAAATTGATCGGAAAATTTTAGGAAAAATCGTTTTTGCCGATGAAAAAAAATTAAAAATTCTTGAAAGAATTATTCATCCACAGGTTAGAAAAAATTATCAAAAATTTTTGCAAGATTGCCGTAAAAAAAAGACAAATCTTGTGGTTCTTAATATTCCTCTTCTCTTGGAAACCAAAGGTTATAAATATGATTATGTTGTTGCAATAATAGCGCCAAAATATTTGTGTAAGGAACGCTTTTTGAACAGAGAAAGAAAAAAAGATTTGTGTCAAAAAATTTCCGATTTAGAAAAAAAATTTAAACAAATTATTTCGAATCAACTTCCTGATGTGAAACGAATCACGGAATCTGACTTTGTTTTATATAATAATCAGAGGCTATCAAAGTTAAGCTTTAGTAAGAAGGTTGACCAAATAATTCAAAAAATAATTTAAAAACCATGAAACGCGCTTTTTCTTTAATCGAACTTTCTATCGTAATTTTAATTATCGGAATTCTCATTGCCGGCGTTACTCAAAGCAGCAGGTTGGTTAAGCAAATGCGCCTAAATTCGGCAAGATCATTAACCCAAAGTTCTCCAGTTAATTCAATCAAAGATTTGATCTTGTGGGTTGAGCCAACTCTTGAATCGAGCTTTGATTCCGATCTCGGAAATGGCGATGCGGTGGCAAAATGGAACGATATCAATCCTCAATCTTCTTACAAAATTAATCTTTCTCAGGATTCATCGGGAAACAGGCCAACCTATCTTGCTGAAGGCATCGGAGGCATTCCATCAATCAAGTTTTCCGGCTCGACCGGAACTCCTTTGTATGGCAAAGACATTTATTTTTCTTCGCCAAGCTATACTATTTTTATGGTTTTTAAACCAGATACCGTTTCAGAGTCTGCGCTGTTGGGGGCCTTTTATGATAATGATTCAAATTGGACAAACGAAAGTGGAGAACATGGTATTAATCTTCAAATTAACTCCTCTACCCCGAAATTTAGAGCTTTGCACAGAGGTCCAACTGGAGCAAGCGGAGGTAACTCTAATGTTAGCAGCTCTGATATTGTGGCTAAAAAGGACTACATATTTTCTTATGTAAGAAATTATACAGTGGGAGCAACGTTATGGCTAAATAACGCAGTTGAGATTAATCAGGCATCGGCAAGTGCCGGCTCTTTTGATAAAGCTAGTTTACAGCTAGTCATCGGCACACTTTTTGATTCTTTAACCGCTAGAAAATTCGATGGCCAATTTTCTGAATTAATCATCTTTGACCGCGCCTTGAGACAGTCAGAAATTGATGATGTTGAAGCTTATTTGAGCAAGAAATATTCAGTTAAATTTTAGACAGGTTCTAACTCTCATCAATCACATTCTCAAATTTAGGCTGCTTACGTTCGCCTGGATATTCAAGAGCGCCTTTTCTGCCGCAGGAGTTCAAAAGAAAAAGTGATAATAAAATAAAACAAAAACCTTTTCCCGACTGTCGCAAATTTCTATTTCTTACCATTTTTAAATTCGAGGAGTCCTTGTAAATCAAGGGTTCAGATTTTT
>Ga0155344_117_pt1 | contig 87762 bp, 87 predicted proteins | sample RifCSPhighO2_02_FD_106312 | JGI IMG/M metagenome (GOLD analysis project Ga0155344, IMG submission 106312) | Alphaproteobacteria bacterium RIFCSPHIGHO2_02_FULL_40_34 | reverse complement strand
ATAAATCCTCCGTCTGATTGCTTCGCAATCAGCCACCTCCTTTTTCAAAGGAGGTTAGCCCTCTTTGAAAAAGAGGGTGGCATCGCACGAAGTGCGATGACGGGTGATTTGAAAGAGACAAACTTCAATCCAAAGTTTGTCTCCCACAAATCCTCCGGCGCTTCGCGCCACCTCCTTTTTCAAAGGAGGTTGGGCTTAGCGTCGGAGGATTTTTTTCTTCATTTTTTTAATCACATTAGCAAGCCCGTCAAATATAGCTTCGCCGATGATAAAATGGCCGATGTTGAGTTCGCGGATTTGGGGGATTTTAGAAATTATTTTTGCGGTTTCGTAATTTAATCCATGGCCGGCATGGCATTCTAAACCTAGCATTTCTGCGGTTTTGGCACATTTTCTGATTTTATGAAATTCGGTTTTGAATGGTTTACGGCAAAATTCTCCAGTATGAATTTCAACGATGTTAGCGCCGATTTTTTTTGCCGCTGCGATTTGCTTTTCATTGGCGTCAACAAAAAGTGAAACTTTGATTTTTTTGGCGTGAATTTTTTTAATCATTTCTCGCAAAAACTTTTCATTTTTTATTACATCAAGTCCGCCTTCAGTTGTTACTTCCTGTCTTTTTTCTGGTACGATGCAAACCGCGTTGGGCTTGGTTTTAAGAGCTATTGCCAGCATTTCTTTTGTTGCTGCCATTTCCAGATTTATTGGCAATTTTATTTCTTTTTTCAGACGTTTTAAATCGTAATCGCGAATGTGTCTCCTGTCTTCACGTAAGTGAATTGTGATTCCATCGGCGCCGGATTTTTGCGACAGAATTGCTGCCATTACAGGATCAGGATGAGAGCCGCCGCGTGCGTTTCTAATGGTTGCAACATGATCAATATTGACGCCTAATCTAATTTTTTTGCGAATATTTTTTTTCATAAGTGACTAAAAAAGTGAAATAAAAAACCGTGCTTAAAATCATTGCGATAGGAAAACCCTGTGTGCCAAAAATATCAATTAGAAAGCCGGTAATTAAGCCTCCGCACAGCGATCCCATTGAGCCGATAATTTGGAATGTAGAATTAGCGGCAACCAGTTTTTCTTTTTCATAATCTTCGTTGGTGATTTTAAAAACCGAAACGTAAACGCAAGCAACCGACAATCCAAAAGTGAAATATAGAATTAGCAAAAGCAGATATGATTTGCTGTAGAGAGCGATGATAATGAAGCAATAAATGCAACCTAAAAATCCGATATTTATCATTTTGTAAGGGCTGATTTTTTTTAGGGCGAAACCAACCCAGACATCAAAGAATCCTGTAGCCATGAAAGCAGTGATTAAAAGGCCGGCTGCCTCGTATGACAAACCAATTCTGCTGCCAAAAATTACTGTAAAAATCAACAAACTATAACTTAAAAAATCGAGAAAAAATCGTGTTACAAAACAGCGCGGATTGTTATTAAAAAATTCCTTGAGCGAAATTTTTTGCGATGAAATTTGTGGTGGCGGAGATTTTTTTAGAAATGAGATGCAAAGATATGAAGCTACAACCAGAGCGGCCGAAATCACGAAAGATGAATAATTTTCAGCGCCGCTAAATTTGACGATAATTGGTCCAATTGCCATTCCGCCTGCAATGATCATGCTGAATATTCCGGTTGCGATTCCTCTTTGTTCATTGCTTAAGAGGATGTTCATCCAGGCTTGACGTGTAATGACATAAATGAACCAGCAGCATCCCATGAAAAAAACAAATGCCAGCCAGAGGAAAAAATTTTGGTAAAAGTAAATCAGTAAAATCGAGGTGGCGTAGGCAGATGAGGAGATGCGCAAAGCTCTAATCATACCTGTTTTTGCAACCAGACGGCTTAAAAAAAATGAAGCTAAAATTCCGCCAATCACCTCAGAAACACCGGCGATGCCAATTAAACCCGGGTTGACATTGTTTCTGCTTAAAATGGTGGGGAAGGTAACAAGATCTATGCCAAGAGCGCAGGCAAAGAGGAAGATGCTGATGAAAAGCAAATTGAGTTCTTTGCTGAATTTTAAATCTTGAAGCATTTTTGAGATTTTGATTTTAGATTTGCAATTACTCTATTCTCTATGAGTCATTTGCCCCTCACAAAATATGTCTTCTCAAGCTAACATTCAAAAGTTAAATGACCAAAACTCCTTTACTCAATCAGGTTAAAATTCCTGCCGATCTAAAAAAATTTTCGCCGGAAGAAATAAAAAAACTGGCTGATGAGCTGCGTTTTGAAACGATTTTTGCCGTGTCGCAAACTGGCGGACATTTGGGTGCGGGGCTTGGTGTGGTTGAGTTGACATGCGCTTTGCATTATGTTTTTGATACGCCGCGCGATATTTTGATTTGGGATGTTGGTCATCAATCTTATCCGCACAAAATTCTAACCGGTCGGCGCGAAAAAATGAAAACCATCCGCCAGCCTTCCGGCCTGTCTGGTTTCACAAAAAGAAAAGAAAGCGAATATGATCCATTTGGGGCAGGGCATAGCTCCACTTCTATTTCCGCCGCGCTTGGATTTTCTGTTGCCAAAAAATTCAAAAACGAAAAATCACATGTTATTGCAGTGATTGGAGATGGTGCAATGTCAGCGGGAATGGCCTTTGAAGCCATGAATAACGCTGGTGCGCTTGAGGATGAATTTTTTCATGACAATCGTCTCATCGTGATTTTGAATGACAATGATATGTCAATTGCGCCACCAACCGGTGCAATGTCGCATTATCTTTCGCGCGTTGCCTCATCAAAATCCTATCTGAAAATTCGCGATCTTGCCAAAAAAATTACTGAAAAACTTCCAAATGCCATTTCGCATTTTCCGCGCAAATTGGAAAAGGCGACAAAGGAATGGTGGATGGGCGGCAATATTTTTGAGGAGCTTGGATTTTATTATGTCGGGCCGGTTGACGGGCATAATCTCGATGTTTTGATTCCGATTTTACAAAATATTCGTGATGATCACTCAACTGATCCAATCCTCATCCATTGTGTGACCGAGAAGGGTTATGGCTATAATGAGGTGATGAAAAGCGCGGATAAACTTCATGCCGTTGCCAAATTTGATCCCGAAACCGGAGAGCAGCAAAAGTCCGTGAGTTCTGGCGTCAGTTACTCAAAAATTTTTGGCAGACATCTTGCCGAGCTGGCAAAAAAAGATGAAAAAATTTTGGCAATTACTGCGGCAATGCCTTCCGGCACTGGTTTGGATGAGTTTGCTAAAATTCATAAAAAAAGAATGTTTGATGTTGGCATCGCCGAACAGCATGCGGTCACATTTGCTACCGGCCTTGCAGCTTGCGGTATGAAGCCCTACGTGGCGATTTACTCAACTTTTTTGCAACGTGCTTATGATCAGGTGATTCATGATGTGGCAGTACAAAAATTGCCAGTGCGTTTTGCTATCGATCGTGCCGGATTTGTTGGTGCTGATGGTCCGACTCATGCAGGTTCATATGACATCGCCTATCTCATAAATTTACCGGATTTTGTTTTAATGGCGCCATCAGGCGGGCAGGAGTTGGTGAAAGCGATTAACACAGCAAACGCGATTGATGATCGTCCGTCAGCGTTTCGTTTTCCACGTGGCGAAACAAATTGTGAAATAGATTTTAATGATGATGAAATTATGGAAATTGGCAAAGGGCGCTTGATTCAGGAAGGAAGCGGAGTTGCAGTGATTGCTTGTGGAACGATTTTAAGCAATGTCATGAAAGCGGCAAAAATCTTGCAGGAAAAACATGGTATAAAAATTACCATTGCCGATGCACGTTTTGCCAAGCCTATCGATGAAAATCTGTTGTGCGATTTAGCAAAAAATCACGAAGCGCTAATCACAATTGAAGAAGGTGCAGTCGGTGGATTCGGCTCGGCTGTAGCACAATTCCTGCTTGCAAACGCAATGCTCGACGGCAATTTAAAATTCCGCTCACTTTTTATGGCTGATAAATTCATCGAACAAAATTCACAGGAAAAGATGCAAAATGAGTCGGGAATTGGCGCTGATGCCATCGTCTTAACAATAACGCAGCTTTATGAAAAACTCGTTTGATCATCTTCCCAAATCAAAACAGCTGGAACTAAAAAAGATTGTCAGCTTAATTCGTAATCTTGCCGATATTGAAATGATAATTTTATTCGGCTCTTACGCCAGAGGAAGTTGGCGCGAAGTTAAAGATGTGGTGCCAGACAAGCCGGGTTTTAGAAGAATTTCTGATTATGACATTTTGGTTATCACGGAAAAAAAAGATAAATCTCGATGGCATAAAATTGCTTCAGTATGTCAGAAATTGAAATTAAGTGCTTTGGTAAGAACAGAATTTCATGATATTGGAATGCTGAATATCAAGCTCGCAGAAGGGCAGTATTTTTTTTCTGATATCAAAAAAGAAGGGATCATGCTTTATGATTCAACAAGGTTTAAATTGGCAAAAAAAAGAAGATTAAAACCGGAGGAAAAGCAAAGAATTGCAAGGGATTATTTCGATGAAACTTTTCAGTGTGCACAAGATTTTTTTGAAACTTATAAATTTTGTTTTCGCACAAAGCGTTGGAACAGGGCAGCATTTCATTTGCATCAAACTGCAGAACATGCCTATAAAACCCTACATCTGGTTTTTACCAACTACTCTCCCCACGAACATTTTCTCTCATATCTTGTGCAAGATGTTAACCATCTTCATTCCGATTTAAAAAAACTTTTCCCTCAAAAAACCAAATCACAACAGGATCGTTTTGAACTTCTTGAAGAGGCTTACATTAGTGGCAGATATGATGCCGATTTTTATGTGGCAAAAGAGGATTTGGAGATTCTGGCAAAAGATGTGAAGAAACTTTTGCAGATCACTGAGAAAATTTGTCAAAATAAGATTGGGAGTTGTTTGTAAACTCATAATCATGTTCAACCTTGCAAATTCTGACTTTGTAGGCCGAATACCATTTTTCTTTGCCTTGTTTTTGCGCAAAAAGATGTGTGGAATTTTCTTTCCATTTTTTGATTGATTCAAGATTGCGCCAATATGAAACCGTAATTCCTAAGTCTTCGCGAGCAGATTCATATCCCAAACACCCATCTTGTTTTTGTGCCAATTCAATCATTTTTTTAGACATAGCCAGATAGCCATTATCTTTTGCAAAACGAAGAGAGGTGAAGATTACGGCGTAGCATGGCGCTTGTGTAGTGTTGGCTATTTTCATCAAAAAATAATTTTAACCGGATATTTCGAAAATTTTTTGTCGGGCGTAATGATGGCCATGTGGTTGTTGATGGCTTGTGAAATCAGGAGGCGATCGAAAGGGTCAGAGTGGATTCTTGGAAGTGCAAAAACGCCTTCAATATCTTCTTGCTCAAGATTAAGTAGTTCGGTTTCGCTTTCGATTCTGAAACTTTTAAAATAGTGAATTATTGGTTCTGTTATGCCCGGAATCTTGTGTTTGAGGTGTTTTACCGACATTTCAATTTGTGAAATAATACTGATGTAAATCTTGTTGTTTTTATTTTGGAAAATTTCTTTCACCTCATTCGATAGCTTTTCATGATTAGTTATAATCCAGATATAGGTGCAGGTGTCTAGTAGGTATTTCATGATTATTTAGGGGTTTTTTTGCGTTTTTTTTGTAAAGTTTTTGGGAAAATGTTATTAGTGTAAAAAGAATCAATAATGTCTTGCGATGTTTCATTAAAATCATCCGGTAAAATGATTTTATCTTTACAAACCCCAAGTTTTCTTTTGCTAACAGGCTCTATCGCCTTTAATTCAGCAACCGGAACATTATGGTTGCAAATGATGATTGGCTTGCCTTTTTTGATGGCGAGGTTGAGATAATAAGAAAAATTCGTTTTGATTTCGCTAATATTTTCAGAGATCATAGGTCAGGAAATTAGTTTTGAAAAAGACCATAAAAATGGTCAACAAAATGGTCAATCTATTTTATGAAAAAATTTTTTAACACGCCGCTTGCAGATGCAATGCGTCCGAAAAATCTGGAAGAGGTGATCGGGCAAGAACATCTTTTTTGTGAAAATGGTGCATTGCAGGTGATTATCCAAAGCAAAAATGTGCCATCGATGATTTTATGGGGGCCAACGGGAGTAGGAAAGACAACGATTGCCAAAGCTCTGGCAAAAATTTGTGACGCAGAATTTATTGCAATTTCGGCGATAAATTCTGGTGTGGCTGACATCAGAAAAATTGTTGAAACAGCAAGAAAATATGTTGGCAAAACCATCCTCATGATTGATGAAATTCATCACTTCAACAAAACACAACAGGATCTTTTTTTGCCTTTTGTTGAAGATGGAACAATTACGCTGATTGGTACCACAACTGAAAATCCGTCATTTTATCTTAACTCGGCGCTGCTTTCACGCTGTAAAATTATCACTCTGAAAATTCTTGATGAAAATGCTTTGGAAAAAATTTTGCAGCGCGTTGAAAAACAGATGGAGAAGAAATTGCCGTTAGATTCTGTAGCGCGCGAAGCCTTGATTTCTCTGTCTTGTGGTGACGCGCGTTATTTGCTCAATGCTTGCGAAGAATTAATAAATCTCAAAACAACAAAACTTCTGGATGTTGATGATTTACAAAAACTTATCTCAAAACGTGCGGCAAATTTTGATAAAAATGGCGATGTTCATTTCAATTTAATCAGCGCCTTTCATAAATCTTTGCGTGGTTCGGATGTTGATGCGGCACTTTATTATCTTGCTCGAATGATGGTGGCAAAAGAAGATCCATATTACATTTTGCGTAGGCTGGCACGCTTTGCTACTGAAGATATTGGTCTGTCTGATCCAAATGCGCTTTTGCAAGTGATGGCGGCGAAAGAAAATTACGATTTTCTCGGCTCGCCGGAAGGTGATTATGCTTTGAGCTATGCAACGATTTATTGTGCCACTGCGCCAAAATCCAACTCTGCTTATCTGGCACACAAGGCAGCAATGGAAGCAGCAGAAAATTCGACACAATTAATGCCACCAAAAAATATTTTAAATGCGCCAACAAAAATGATGAAGGAAGAAGGCTATGGTCAAGGCTATATCTACGATCATGACACGCCAAATTGTTTTTCTGGACAGAATTTTTTCCCCGAAGAATTACTAAAAAAATCCCATCCAAAATTCTTTGAGCCAAATGAGCGAGGATTTGAACGAGAATTGAAAAAGCGGTTGGAATATTGGCGGGATTTGAAAAGAGGAAATTGTCTGCTAAAAACTAGTTTTTCATCAATTTGTAAGTGATGGAATCGTGTAGCGCGCGGAAGGAAGCTTCAACAATATTTTCGGAAACGCCGATGGTTGTCCATTTGTCTTTGCCATCGGTTGATTCGATTTGTACCCGAGTTATGGCCTTGGTGCCGGCTTTGGGGGTGAGAATGCGCACTTTGTAATCGGTAAGTTGAACATTTTTTAAGCTGGGATATTTTTTGGAAAGGCTTTTGCGCAAAGCCTTATCTAGCGCGTTTACGGGGCCATTTCCTTCAGCAACTGACATTACGGTTTTATTGCCGATTCTGATTTTAATTGTTGCTTCTGATGTTTTGCCTTGCTCGTCAAGTACGCGGAAAGAAATCAAATCAAAAAAATTCGGCACTGAAGAAAGGGATTTTTTAGCCAGAATTTCAAAGCTCGCATCGGCGGCGTCATAAGCATATCCTTGTGCTTCAAGCTCTTTTACCTTATTTACCAAATCAGTAACCTGGCTCACCTTGATCTTATCACGTAGCTCAATTCCAATCTCTTTTAAACGCTCAATCACATTAGAGCGACCAGATTGGTCAGAAATCATGATTTCACGCCGGTTTCCCACCTTTTCCGGTTCGATATGTTCATAACATTTGGCATTTTTTGCCACTGCCGAAACATGCAATCCGCCCTTATGCGCGAAGGCATATTTGCCAACATAAGGTGCGAATTTATCGCGTTCTTTATTTAAAAGATCGTCGAGAAAATTGGCGGTTTTTACCAAATTTTTCAGATGTTTTTCATCAATGCCGACATTGCATTTCATCTTCAAAATCAAGGTTGGAATGATGGAAGTTAGATTGGTATTGCCGCATCTTTCACCGAGTCCGTTGATGGTTCCCTGAATTTGACAAACGCCGGCAAGCACGGCAGCAAGTGAGTTGGCAATGGCATTGCCAGTATCGTTGTGGCAATGAATTCCAAGATTCTCGCCAGGAATTTTTTTTGTAACTGTGGTGATGATTGCAGAAATTTCGTGTGGCAAAGTTCCGCCATTAGTGTCGCAAAGCACGATCCATCTGGCTCCAGCTTGATATGCAGTTTCGATAACGCGCATGGCAAATTTTGGATTTGCTTTATAGCCGTCGAAAAAATGTTCGGCATCAAACATCGCTTCTTTTTTCTTCTTTACGATTTGTTTGATTGAGTCGGCGATCATTGCCAAATTTTCTTTTTTGGAAATATGCAAAGCATGTTCAAGATGAAAATCCCAGCTTTTGCCAACGATACAAACTGCTTTGACATTGGCATTGATGAGAGCATTTAAACCCGCGTCATTTGCGGCTGAAGTGTTGTTGCGGCGTGTCATGCCGAAAGCAACAAATTGTGATTTTTTTAATGCAGGGAGATTGGCAAAAAATTCATCATCAGTTGGATTGGCGGAAGGCCAGCCGCCTTCGATATAGTCGATTCCAAGTTCATCAATTACTTTTGCAATCTCGATTTTATCGCGCACGCTAAAATTGACGGTGCCAGTTTGCGCGCCGTCGCGCAGGGTGGAGTCGTAAAGATAAATGCGAGGTTTTTTTGTCATTTTATAATAAAAATATTCCCATCCCAAGTGCTGCAAACAAGATGGATGCAAGCCAGAATCTTCTGACAACTTCAATTTCCTTCCAGCCTTTTTTTTCAAAATGGTGATGGATTGGCGCCATTAAGAAAATTCTTTTTTTGCGTAGTTTGTAAGAAGTGACTTGTAAAATTACTGATGCGGCTTCGGCAACAAAAAGCAGGGAAATTATAAAAAAAATAAATTCCTGTTTGATGATGATGGCTATAAGGCCAAGAACCGAGCCAATTGCCAGACTTCCAACATCGCCCATAAAAATTTTTGCCGGTTTTAAATTAAAAGTAAGAAAGGCCAGAATTGAGCCAACCAGTGCGACGCAAAAGAAAATTAATTCACCGGAAAATTTGACATGAGGCACATGAAAACCGGCGGCAAGTTGTGGTGTTGATGAGGCGTAAATCATTAAAATCAGGCAGCACAGGCTGATGATTGCGGGAACCGAAACTAGCCCGTCCAGCCCGTCAGTGAGGTTTACGGCGTTGGAAGTTCCAACAATGACAATATTGACGAACAAAACATAAAGCACGATGCCAAGAGTGATGTAATGGCCGCGGCCGAATGGTAGAAAAACTTTGTTTCTGAAGTGGATTTCATCAATCGAACCAAGCCAGAGAAAGGCGATGCCGATGACGGTGAATTGGATAATTAGTTTGATGCTGCCGCGAAAACCTTTGCTGTTTTTATAAAGTATTTTCATCAAATCGTCAGTTAATCCGATTGCGGCAAATGTCAGAAAAATTACGCCGACAACCAAAATATAGCGATTGTTGAAATCAATGAAAAGCAGCGTGGTTGTAAGAGTGGCAAGGATAATAAAAATCCCGCCCATTGTTGGAGTTTTTTGTTTTGTTTGTATGTGGTTTTCAGGGCCATCACTACGAATTGGCTGAAAAAACTTCGGATTGGTATGAGCAAAACCGATGTATTTTTTGATACTAAAAAATCCGATTATGTAAGATGAAGCAAGACAAACAAAGGCTTTAAGCCACAGATGCTGTGCAAGAAAATCAGTGAGCACCTTTTTGATTAGTTAGATTTTTAATCAACTTTTCCACCAACTTTTCCATCTTCATTCCTCTAGAACCCTTGACATAGAGAATGTCTCCGTCTTGCAGGAGGCTTTCAATTTCAAGGCTTGCTGTTTGTGAATCAGAAAAAGTTTTGTAGGAATTTGTGGGAAGATTTTTGCTGATTTGCGTCATGTTGTTTCCAACCAAAACGGCAAAATCGATATGAAATTGAAGCAGATAATCGGCAATTTCTTCATGCAATTCAACGGATTTTTCACCAAGTTCAAGCATATCGCCGAGCGCAGCAACCACTCTTTTTTTGCCGAGGATTTTTTTCAGGTTTGCTGCATGTTCGAGTCCGGCACGCATGGAAAGCACGCTGGCGTTGTAGCTGTCATCAATGATGGTGAGGTTATTTGTTTCGATAACATTACCTCTGCCATTTGCAGTTTTGAGATTTTTCATCGATGATATTCCTTTGGCGAAATCATTTCCGAGTAGGTCAAGACAGGCAACGGTTATGATTGAATTAAAGATTGTTGCCGGTTGTGAAGTGGCGATTTCGTAGTAGATTTTGTTTCCGTTTTTCAGCTTGGCTTCAACCACTGAATTGTTTGCGCTGCTGGTTTCAGATTTGATGATTTGGTAATCGCAAGGTTTTTTTTCTCCGAAAGAAACATAATTCTTTGCCAGTTTTTTTAAGAGTTCGAAATGCTTATTATCTGCGTTTATCAGGCAAATTCCGCCATCAACAAGGCCGGAAAAAATTTCTGCTTTTGCTTTGGCGATTTCTTCCTCATTTTTGAAAAATTCGATGTGAACTGGGCCAACGTTGGTAATCAAAGCAAGATGTGGTTTTACAAGTTTTGATAGAGGTTCGATTTCTCCCGCATGATTCATTCCCATCTCAAAAATTCCAAAATCAGAATCGCGTGCGAAATTACACAAACAAAGCGGGAGGCCGATATGATTGTTAAGATTTCCTGCCGTGGCAAAAGTTTTTCCCTGACTTTCAAAAACCAGTTTTAGCATTTCTTTTGTTCCGGTTTTTCCAACTGATCCGGTAATGGCGATGATTTTGGCTTTGCTTCTTTTGCGGGAAAATTCGGCGAGTTTGTAGAGGGCGGTGAAGGTGTTTTTTACGAGAATAGTGGTAAGTGGTAAGTGGTAAGTGGTAAGTTTATCGATGATTGCGGTAGTGCAGCCATTTTCTGTGGCTTGGTTGAGAAAATCATGGCCGTCGTTTTTTTCGCCTTTGATGGCGATGAAGAGGCCGTTTTTTGTGGCTTTTCGTCCGTCTATTACAACTTCGTCAATTACAAGATTTTCTGGTAGATTATTTTGTAGAAGCTCATCTCCCAAGGCCGCAATGAGCTCTTCTTTATTCCAAAGATTCATACGAGTTTGAGTTTTAAAGTTTCTTCTTTCTCAAAGCGTGCGCCAAATTTTTGGATGATTTGTGCGGCGAGAAGATTGCCGAAATAGCCGCATTTTTCCAGATCGAAATCATTGACTAAACCGTAGAAAAACCCAGCGGCAAAGGCATCGCCAGCTCCGGTGGTATCAACCATTTTTTCAACCGGTTTTGCTGCAACTTCAAACAGATTTCCACTGTCGAAAATCATACAGCCTTTTTCGCTTCTGGTGACAATTGCGGTTAGATTTGGGTTTTTTGCAAAAGTTTTTCCTAAAATTTCAACGGAAAAATCAGGGCGGGAAATAAGCTCCAAAGCTTCATGTTCATTGGCAAAAACTATATCGAGATCGTTGATTACCAGATTAAGAAAATCTTTTTTATGACGTGCGACACAAAAGGAATCAGAAAGAGAGAAAGCAATTTTTAATCCATCTTTTTTTGCCAGATTTATGGCTTTCTTAAGGCCGGAAATAGTTTCTTCACGATCCCACAAATAGCCTTCCAAATAGAGATAATGGGCATCTTTGAAATTTTTGTCGTCGATATCATTTTCGTTTATTTCGGAAGCGCAGCCAAGAAAAGTGCACATGGTGCGGTGTGCATCCGGTGTTATCATAACGAAAGATTTTGCCGAAGTACGACCATAAGCACTTTCGCCGATGAATTGAGTGCCGGTTTTTTCCAATTCGCTGATAAATTTTGTGCCAAAATTGTCAGATCCAACTTTGCCAATAAAGCTGGTTTTGCAGCCCAATTGCCCCAAGGTTGCAATGGCATTACTAACCGATCCGCCGCAAGTTATTTTTTCCGGTTTTAGCAGCGATAATTTGTTTGCCGTATCGTCGTCGATCAAAGACATTGAATTTTTGATCAGACTATGTTCATGCAAAAATCCATCTTGGACTTTGCATAAAATATCAACGATGGCATTGCCGATGCCGATTATTTTTTTTGTCATAAAATTTAACTCCAATAACGTTTAAGAAACCCAGATTCAAATTTACAGACTCTAAGCTAAATCACAAATCTCACCACACTGTCACCCCGCACTTGTTGCGGGGTCCATCTCGTCAAAGACTTGATTTTATTGGTTGCGACCAAATGGACCCCGCAACAAGTGCGGGGTGACATGCGGGGTGACAGTGTGGTGGAGTTTATTGGTTTTACTCAGAGTTTGTAGACTTAAGCCATAATTCCTTAAGCGTTATTGGGGTTAAAATTTAACTCCAGTTTTCTCCAATTTTGATATCCACCTTCAATGGCACATCAAGATTCATCACGTTTTCCATTTCCGATGTAAGAATTTTTGCGGCGGTTTCAGCTTCTTCCCGCGGCGCTTCTACAATCAACTCATCATGAATTTGCAGAATTATTTTTGAACGCAAGTTGTTTTTGTGAAGTTTGTTATCCAGGGCAATCATCGCTTTTTTGATTATATCAGCCGCGCTTCCCTGAATTGGTGCGTTGATTGCCAATCTTTCAGATTCCTGCCTGATTATGGGATTTTTATCATTGATGCCATGAATAAAACATTTGCGTCCGGAAATGGTTGAAACATAGCCATTTTGGCGCGCCATTTCGATATAATTTTTCATATAATCATCAATGCCAGGATAGGTTGCGAGATATGATTTTATATAATCCGCCGCCTCATTTCGCGCGATGTTGAGTTGACGTGCCAGCCCAAAAGCGCTGATGCCATAAATTATGCCGAAATTTATCGCTTTTGCTTTGTTTCTGATATTTTCATCAACTTCATTTTCTGGAATTTTAAAAATTTGTGCAGCGGTAATTTTGTGGATGTCCTTATCTTCCTCGAAGGCCTGAATCAGAGCTTCAATTTTTGCCATGTGAGCGATAACACGCAGTTCAATTTGCGAATAATCTGCCGCGATCAAAAGATGGTTTTTTTCAGCGATAAAACATTGATGGATTTTTTTGCCTTCAGCTGTTTTTATCGGAATATTTTGCAGATTGGGATTGCTCGAGCTGAGCCGGCCAGTGATGGTTGAAATGGTTGAAAAATTGCTGTGAATTCTGCCGGTCTCCGGATTGATTTCTTTTGGCAAAGCATCGGTGTAAGTGTTTTTCAGTTTGGAAAATTTTCTGAATTCCAGAATTTTTTGTGCAATTGGATAACCCTCTTCGGAAAGCTCTTCCAACACTTTTGCGCCAGTTGAAAGCGCGCCGGTTTTTTTTGATTTTTTTGAAGATGTAAGACCGAGTTTTTCAAACAGAACTTCGCTTAATTGTTTTGTTGAAGCGATATTAAATTCACAGCCGGCAAGCACATAAATTTCCTTTTTTAATTCTTCAATTCTGCCGCCGAATTCCTGCGATAATTCTTTTAATTTTTTATCATCAATCTTGATGCCGTTTTTTTCCATACGCGCTAGAACTGCAAGCAATGGTAGCTCAAAGGAAATGTAAGCATTATTCAGTTTCAGCTCAAAAATTTGGGGGCGTAGAATTTTATAAAGCTTGTAAATGGCAAAATTTCTGAAGCAGAAAAAATCGATTTTTTTTTCGGAAAAATTTTTTGCTTTTTCCGCTTTTGCAAAAATTTCACCAAATCCGCGTTCTTCGAGATTTTCATCAAGATTTATGTTAATTAACTCGCGCAGATCGTTTTTGACGGAAGAGTTGAGGAGGTGGTTGATGAGGGAGACGTCTTCGAGAATCGTGCTTCGTGTAGCCTGTGCTGAACTTGTTTCAGTATGCTTCGTGCTTCGTAGGAATGATTTGCTATTGAAGGAGATTTTTTTGATTGAGTTGTTGAGAAGGAGGTTTTGTAGGTGTTGTGGGTTTGGGGTGAATTCGTTGGTGGTGAAGAGGTCGGTGGTTTTTGTTTCGAAATAAAAAATTTCCTGTGGTGATTCATTGGTTTTGCAAGTTGAAATTGTCAGGAAATCGTTTTGTAGATCTATGATTGCAATGCCGTTTTTTGCTGCTTGTTGATACAATTCGTCAATGGTTTTTTGATTGGTGATTTTGATTTTTTTTACGTCATCGAATGAATTTTTTGCTGTTGCTATGTTGTTGTCGGCAATGGCAAATTCTTTTTTAACGCGCGTAACTAGCGATCTAAACCCCTGTTCTTCCAAGAAAATCAGCAATTTGTGAGGGTCTATTGCTTTGATTTCCAAATCTTTCAGGGAGATTCCAAGTTCGACATCTTCTTTCAAGGTAATCAAAGTTTTGGAAAGTTGGGCTTTTTCAATGCCATCTGTGAGCATTTGTCGTCTTTTTTCCTGTTTGATTTCAGAGAGATGATCGAAAAGATTTTCCAGAGTGCCGAATTGTGAAATCAATTCTGCTGCGGTTTTGGGGCCAATTCCTCTTACTCCCGGAACATTATCAGATGAGTCTCCAATCAAGGCCAAAACATCAAGAAGCTGATTTGGTTCAACAAAAAATTTTTCCTTCACCTCTGATTTGCCGATGAATTTATTGCGCATGGCATCATACATAAAAACATGTTCATCGACCAGCTGCATCAGATCCTTATCGGAAGAAACAATCAAAACTTCATAATTGTTAGCTGCAGATTTTTTGGCGATGGTGGCGATTATGTCATCAGCTTCAAAGCCGATTTTTTCCAGCACCGGAATATTGAGAGATTCCGCGGTTTTGCGAACCAATGGAAATTGCGGTTTTAAATCTTCAGGGCAGGGCGGGCGGTTGGCTTTATATTCGGGAAAGATTTCATTGCGAAAAGTTTTTGATCCGGAATCAAAAACAACGGCGATATGCGAAACATCAAGTCCGGCAAGCAATTTAATCAGCATGTTAGTGAAGCCGTAAACAGCTCCGACTTGTGTGCCATCTGCTCTGGTTAATGGCGGTAGCGCATGGTAAGCGCGAAAAACAAAACCATAGCCATCGATGAGAGCGATTTTTTTGGACATACATTTTAGAATTTAGGATTTAAAAAAGATCATAAACAGGCTCTAAATCATAAATAAATTCTATGTATCGTCTCTACCATCATCCAATCTGTCCTTACTCTCGCAAGGTTCGCACTTATCTAGCGGCGAAAGAAATTGGTTTTGAATTAATTCAGGAAAATTTTTGGGAAAGGCGTAAAGAGTTTATTGCCATGAATCCGGCGGGAACAATTCCAGTTTTGTTTGATAACAGCAATGCCGTTGTTGTGGTAAATAGTTCGGTGATTATTGAATACCTTGAAGAAAAGCACGATGGTAGCAAAAATATTTTGGGCGAATCTCTGACCAAGCGCGCCGAAATAAGGCGTTTGCAATATTGGTTTGATGAAAAATTTTATCACGAGGTGAGTAAACATGTCTTAAATGAGCGTTATTTTAACCGCTATTTGCCAGGCGCCAATTCACCAAGTTCTGAAGTTTTGCGTGTGGCCAGACGCAATTTGAACATTCATTTGAGCTATATCGAATATCTTTTGGAGAATAGAAAATACTTGGCTGGAGATCATATATCGGTTGCTGATTTTGCCGCAGCGGCACAAATTTCTTCCCTCGATTATTTTGGAGATATCAACTGGCATCATTATCTGCCGGCCAAGGATTGGTATAGTTTAATCAAATCGCATAAAATTTTTGGTGAGATTTTAAAAGATCGTCTTCCCAACATCACTCCACCTGAGTGGTATTCCAAATTGGATTTTTAATGACCATTGCTCTTGACGAGAAACGGGCGCGCGAATTTTTGGCAAAACATGGAATTGCCCAGGGAGTTACTGATTGCGGAATAAAAAAAATCGCCGGCGACGCCTCTTTCCGTTCTTACTACCGTATTTCTACAACGACATTTTGTGCCATTTCGTACTTCGATAATCTCAGCCAACGAAGCACGAAGCACGAAGCACGAAGCACGAATAAAAACAATTCCTTCATCTTAATGTTCGCCCCGCCGCAATATGAGAAGATCGAACCTTTTATTGCCATCGACGAGTTTTTGGTTTCGCATGATTTTTCCGCGCCGAAAATTTTTGCGCGCGATGAGAAAGAAGGCTTTTTGTTATTGGAAGATTTGGGCGATGAAACCTACGGAAAAGCGCTTTTATTGGACGTATCAAAAGAGTTTACGCTTTATGAAAAAGCCTGCGATGTTCTGCTCGAATTGCATAAACTTGCGACGCCAAAAAATATTCCAAACTATAACCATTCTTTGCTATTTCGTGAAGTAATGTTGTTTGTTGATTGGTATCTGCCTTTGCAAAAAAAACCTATGAGTTTGCAGGAAAAAGCTTGTTTCAAATTTTTGTGGTTTGAACTTTTTGATTTGTTAAGCAGAGAAAATCAGGTTTTGGTTCTACGCGATTATCATGCCGATAATCTTATGATTTTGCCAGATAGAGTGGGACATAAAACAGTTGGATTGCTTGATTTTCAGGATGCGGTGGCTGGCTCAAAAGCCTATGATCTTGTTTCATTGCTTGAAGATGCCAGACGCGATGTTGATGAAAAAAACCGCCAAAAGATTTTGGAATATTATTTGCAGAAATCCGGTTGTGATGAGGCGATTTTTATGCGCGATTATGAAATTTTATCTTTGCAGCGTAATATAAAAATTCTTGGAATTTTTGCGCGTCTTTCAGTGCGTGATGGCAAACATTCTTATCTGCAACTATTACCGCGTGTGCTTGCTTTTGTTATAGCGCGCCTTAATTCTCAAAGCAGAATTTTTTTTGAAATTTCTGATTTGTTAAAAAGATTTTTATGAGTTCTCTTCCCTCAACATCTCCAACAAAAGTTTCTATCGACATCATCGCCGATCTAAAATTAATCAGCGAAGTTTTTCAAAAAGTTGAAGAAGAAACCGCTGAAGTTGCTGAAATGATTTTTGGTTATTTGATTGATATTGATGATGAGCATATAATTAACGGCACTATTCCCAATCATCAAAATCCAAAGCTTCAGGGTTACATTAAAATCCTTAACCGCCTTTTCCGCCTTTCAAAAAAACGCGCCGATGACGGCGCAATCAATGTGATTATCATCAATCGTAAAGCAGTGCAGGCGCTGGATAAAAAAACCTATGCTATTTCAATGTGTTTTGACGGCGGCGTCTCTCTGGATATTATGTGCGACATCGTCAATGAAGAAAATCGTGCGCGCACTCCGACAAAATCTCCGGTAAAAATCACCATCAAAAAAGCGTTTGGCGAGCATCAAAGAACAAAATAAAAACAAAACAAAAAGGCGGAATCTCTGTTGAGACTCCGCCCTTCCTGACTTGAGCAACCCGCTCTTCCCATTTTTTTTGATTCAGTAAAATCAGGCCTCTGCAAGATATTTTTTCTGATTTTACCGCACTAAGGAGAAGTTTTTTATCTAAAAATGCTGAAGAAATCATATCAAATTCAGGTAATCAATTTTTCCCGAGCCACTGAAATCAAGGCTCCATTTTGCTCAGAAAAAAACGAATTATCTTCAAATATAAGTTATCAACAGAAAAAGTAGAAAAATTGAATAAAAAATAAAAGCCTAAGCCTAGGAATCCGCTCTGTTATTGAATCCAACTATTCTGTCAGGATGCCGCACTAATTTGCTCAACTTGGGAAGCGTTTGGCGAGCATCAAAGAACAAAATAAAAACAAAACAAAAAGGCGGAATCTCTGTTGAGACTCCGCCCTTTTTTACTTTTTAGATTTGTTGCTTACTTATCTTTTTTTCTTTTTAGCAGCTGTTTTTTTAGCTGGTTTTTTAACCACTTTTTTTACTGCTTTTTTCTTAGTAGCCATGTTGCTTACCTTTTTTGTTATTAAAATTTTTACCAATGAGAATGACAATTTCGAAGAGTAATATCAACAAAACTGCCAAACTCATCTGACTTACGACATCAGGTGGGGTAAGGATCGCGGCCGCTATGAAAATAGCCACAATACAGTACCTTCTCTTTTGTCGCAAATCATTAACCGACAAACAATCAACTTTGATTAAAAAAAGCAACAAGATTGGTAATTGAAATGCGATGCCAAATCCAAACAGCATATTTTTGACGAAAGAAAAATATTCACTGATTTTTGTTTCGAATAAAATTGAAAAATTTTGATAGGCTATGGAATCAGTAATTTCAAAGCTTGCGAAGAATTGTAATGCTAGTGGTAAAATAAAAAAATAAGCAAAAGTTGCACCACATAAAAACAAAAAAGGTGCGAAGAAAAAAATCAGCAAAACATTTTTTTTCTCATTTTTGTAAAGCGCCGGAGATAAAAAAAGATAAATTTCAGCAAGAAAAATCGGCAAAGAAAAAAACAATGCTGAATGAATTGAAAGTTTGAGATAGGTCATGAAGGCTTCAGCTGGGCTGGTGTAGATCAATTTACGATTTTGATGATTTCCTGAAACTTCAAGAAATGGTTGCAATAAAAATTGATAAATTTCCTGCGAAAAAAAATAGCAAATAATTGCCGTGATAAAAAAAAATATTACGCAAAAAATTGTGCGTTGTCTTAATTCCAGAAAATGTTCTTTTAAGGTGTGCTGATATTCGCTTTTCTTCACAGTTTTTCAAAAATTTTTAGCAATTTAACATGAATTTGAATACAGGCTCTAACATCAAGAGACCTCGGCCACTAAAGTGGCCAAGGATGGCGGGTGGCGAGTGGGGGGAGGTTGGGGTGAAGTGTTTCACTTTGCTTCAATTCTCAACTGACAAACTGGTCCGAGAGCGTTTTGATCATATTCACCAAATTTTACGCATTTATCATTCTCAAGAATATTCAGAGTGTTGAATCCTGCAGACATAACTCTTCCTTTTTGCGGATTGCCATCATCAATTTTTTTATCAAACATCAGAGCTTCTTTGGTGGTCAAGCTGTTATTGTTGGTGTAGAGACGATCAATGTTGGAAAAAATAAAACCGATTTGATAAAAAGTTTTTCCTTCAGCTCCAAAAGCGACAATTCCTATTTTTTCTCCGATTTTGCTTGTCGGGAAAGTGTTGCCGGTTTTGGCATTTTCATTTTCTGCTCCGTTATAATTTTCATCGAGCATTTTTGATTTTGATAAATGCATCCAGAAATTTACAATCTCGCCATTGGCTTGCAGAATTTTTTTGTTGTAGTCGGTGATGACATTATCTCCATCACCATCAGTGTTGGTCTCTGTTATGCCATATGTTACTGTTCCCACCACATCTCCCGGCAAAGCGTGATATTTTTGCGTGAATGAATTAAGCGCGGCATCGTATTTTTTTATCTGCATCACCAAAGATTTAATGTCGCTTTCTTTGGCAGTTTTTTTAACGAAGAAGATGATGCCAAACAAAGTTGTGATGATGAAAATTACGATTGCCGTTTCCATAAAGGTAAAGGCATTTTTGTTTATCATGTTGTTCTTGTTGATGGTGCTGCCGGTGGAGTAGAAGCAGGTGGTGTTACTGGTTCTGAATGTTCTGGCATTGCATATTCGTGATGTTTTGCTTCAAATCTTTCAAAATCTTTCGCGCTCTTTAAATCAGAATATTCTTTTTCAATGCTGTCGGCCACTTGTTCTTGCATGGTTTCGCCACCTTTAGATTGGTTGCGCCTATTCTCGCGCCATCTGCTAAATTTTTCCCGTATTGTTTTTGGTGCATCGGTTTTGTCCCGATGTGCTTCAACAACCCCTTCATGAGTAGCTGAACGTAGCGACTCCCTGGAATTTCTGGCAGCTTCTCTTGCTCTTTGAACTATTGCTTTTGCGCCGGACATTTTGCTGTCGAATTTTTGTAGATTGTCTCTTTTTTCACGTAAGCCTCTATGTCTTGCTTCAAGCTTATTTGCGGCGGTTGCGGCTTTTTGTTTTCTTGAGTTAAGTTCTGCCAGTTTTGGATCTGATTTTACCGCTGTCAGTTTTTTTCTTACTTCTGCCAGTTCTTTCTTTTTTTCCTGTCTTGCCGCTCTGCCTGAAGCGTTAATTTGTTTTCCCAGTTCTGTTGCCATGGTTTCCAGGCTTTCCATTTCCTTATATTGATCGGAACCTTTTAGATCCTTATCAGCTTCTTCAAATTCTTTGGATGCTGATTTGCGCCCTTCATTAACATCCTTCATTTCCTCTTCTGTTGCGGCAAGTTCAGATGCGACTCTTTCGGCGGCTTTGTTTCTGATTGATTGAAGAGCAGTGCTTCTTGCTTCTGTTCCGAGCGACGGACTTAAATTTCTTTTTCTCCACGCTTCCAATTTTTGTCCGGTTTTTTTCATCAATCCTTCATCCGGACCAATACCTTCAACTTCACCAAGACGCTGTGATTCTCTTTCGAGTTCAGCGACAGCGGATTTATCGCCAGTTTTTAATTCTACTTTTTTTTGCGCGGCATTATTTTTTGCTCTTGCTCTGATCATTTTCTTTTCAGCATCGCTTCTGGTCCAATTGGCTCCAGTTGCCATTCTGGTTACTAACCCTTCGGCTTCTAACTCTTTTGTGGCCTCGTCATAATCACGGTTTTCCTGTCTGTTTTCTTTGGCTGCTTTGCCAATCGCCTTTCCTCCTCTTATCATACCTTCCGATAATCCAAGAGTAGCTAATCCAGCCACTACTCTTGCTGCTGTTTTGGCTTTATTTTCTCTTGCGTAGTCCAGGCTGCTTTGTCCAACTTTCACTTTTCCTTCCTGTGCGGCTGCAACAAATTTTTCTCTTTCTTCTTTGCTCATTTTTTTCAAAGCCTGTTGACCTTCGGAATGGGAGAATTTTGTTGAGACTTTTCTGTCTTCGATTGCCGTTCTTAAGCTTCCACCCTTTGTTGCTGCCTGTTTGAGTGCTTGTAGTCCTGCACCAAATACGTTGGTATCTTCGTATTTCAGGCCTTTATCGGATTTCAGGGATTTTATCTTGTCGTCATCGAGACCGAGTTTTTTTCCTTCTTTTGACATTGCTGCATCTCTTACGCTTGCAAGTTTTGCTCTTTGTTCTTCCCTGCCCATACCGGCAAGCTCTGAAGCATTGCTCTTTTTATATGCGCTGACGGCTCTTTCTCCCTCTCTTGTCATTGCCCCTTTGTTTTTAAGATCGGCAGCATTTTGTTTTTTGCGTGAAAGTCTGGCTTCTTCAGCCATTTTGCCGGAGTCAAACAAAGCCATGTCAAGCCTTCTGACAGCCTGCATGCCGCTTTTATCCCAAGCGGCTTTTGCCTTGCTGGCAGCAAAGTTTTTGGCTTTGCTGGCAAAATCAGCAACGCCGCTTCCAAGCGAGCTGGCTTTTAATCCTCCGGAAATTGTAGCGGCAAGGTTGGTCATGAATTCGATGAATTTTTTCATCAGCGAAGCAATAACCCAGATGAACAAAATAGTGAATAAGGACGGAATTCCTTCAGGGTTGCCGATGTTTCCTACTTCAGATTGGGCGTTGGTGCGCGGCGGCAGAGAGGCGATAGTCCAGAATGACAGCAATGTGATGCGAGTGACGTAGAGGTTCATTGTCCACACTTCATCCCAGCAAATTTTATAGCCGAGCGACATTTTGATGACCTCATACATCAGCATGTTGAAGAAGGCTAAAGTGGTGAGCAAAAAGATCTGTTGCAGCGAGAAGCCAATCAGCTGCTTTAGCCAGTTGTCAAACATTTCCTTGGTTTGGGCAAAAAGGGTGAAGATAAAGAAAATTGGACCAAGAACAAAAAGAATCGAAATGAAGACTTGTGCGGTTAGATACAGAAGTACGGCGTTAGCAACGGCATAGACATATCCTAAAAAGCTTGAGTAGATGATGAGCAAATAGGCCCAACCAAAAATACTGGCAAAGAGCAAAGCGGAGATTTTTTTCTGCACCGCTGATGAAAAGAACAGGCTGAATACCTTGTCAACGCTGGTAAAGAGAATCGATTTATCCTGAAAGGCATTGTTGTTGATGGCATTGGTTAATTCCGGTGAATTATCGAAGGACGAGGCCATCATGAAGGCCAGATAGTTAGTGCCGTCTTTGAAAAATCTGACGACGATTTTATTGAACCATTCCCATCCCTGCTCGCCGACGAAGAGATAAATCAGACCGATTTTAATGATGCGGTTGATGATTTCTGCGTGGTTCAACTCGCTAACGCCGAGAAGATAACCGAAGCCGTAGAAGGTAAACATTGTTACCAGACAGATGTTTAAAATTGCCTTGTATCTGGCATCGGCAATCAACAGCCTGTAAACTCTTTCAGCTTGTCCCAAAGTTGTTTCATTGCCATCAATTACCTCAACAATCGGATTGATCACCGAGCCAACTATACTTGAAACCGCTCCGCCTGATGGAACCTTTACTTTAACATTGACGTAATATTTTCCGGAATTGTTGGCATATCTGTTGGCACAATAAAACTCTTTTTTACAACCGGTATCTCCGGGAATTTCTGATGGTGAACAGGTTGCTCCGGTGTTGCTGGAAGTTGCGGGATCGTAAAATGGGTTTTTCATTTTGATGCCGTCATTTATTCCAAGCAAATTGCAATTGCCGATTTCGGGATCGAGAATTTTAAAGGTGATTCTGAGTTTTGAGATTTCGGAATTAATGGTGTCTTGCTCAGAAGTGCTTTTAGCCTTCAGGTCTGCCGGTGTAAAATAGAGGTAGGTGTGGCAATAAAACAGAGAGCCGGCAAGAGTCGCAACGCCATGTGAAGCTAATGTGCAATCTCCTGAAACTCCAGGCGAGGTAAAACGTGTAATGTTGCCATAGGCGTCAAATTTATAATTTCCGCTCCAGTTTGGAGGCGTTCCTATTGGATCAGAACTACTTGGCGCTGTTATTGAAGTCAAAGTTGGTACTTTGTTGCTGAAGTCGCCAATACTACCACCATGGTTTGCACCTGTGAAGGTGGTTGGGTTTGCGCCCTTGCAAACCGTGCCAGTGTCGCTGGTTTCCTTGCATATTCTGGCTTGAAGCCACTGGCCATTGCTGAATTCAAGCGTGCCGGAAATTTGTACCCTAAAACCATTACTGCCGGAATAGCTACCACCGGCGATGGTGTTATTGTTGGCCGCTCCTGTCTCCTTGAAGCTCATTCCATCAAGCATGATAAATTTTAATCTTCCGGGTGTGGTGAAGGTAAGTGGGATTTTTAGCTGATAGATTTTATTGCTATTTGCGCCATCGGTTGAACCAGAATCTGCAAACTCGGCAAAATTTCCGTAAGAGCCACTGAAGGTGCTGAGCTTGGTTAAACCTTTCGCTTTAGTGGGAGTGTTAAGGAAACCGTCAACGTTTTCGGTGGTTGTTGATGTTCCTGAGATCGGCGGAATATTGGCAATTTTTCCGTTATAGTTGCTGGCGTCATAACATTGATCAATATCGTTGACTGACAATCTTGCTGCAAGTCCGGCAGCAGTTTTCATTAAGCTGAAACAACTTGAGCATGTAGAATTGTTTGGAGCGGAACCATCGCTCGGATATGTGCAGTCACTTGGTGTGGAATAAGATGATGGGCCACAGGCGGTTTTTTGGAAATTGTTGCTTTCAGTGCCTGCGGTGCATGTGATTGTTGCCTGACAAGTTCCAGGACAAAAAGAGCTCGATCCGGAATCATTGCAACTTTCATTAAGTGCTTTGCATCCAATCAAAGTGCCGCTGCTGTTATAATCAAGCGAACAGGCGGGATTGTATATTAAACTGCTTGCTCTTCCGCGACATAGAACTGCTGGACTTGGATCAATCATCATTGCCATGCCAATGCCGCATTTTCTGGTTGAAGCGTCGTCAGTTGTCCATGTGCCATTCCAGCTTTCCGGGGAGAAACGTATTTTTTGTCCTTTGCGCACAAAAAACGAACTTGACCAATTCAATGCGCTAGAAGTTGATGCGCTAACGTTAAGGTTGGCTAATGGATCTACAGGCGAGGTGGCGGCAAATGAATCATATTCATAAAAATCTGCGGTGTAGTTGGGATCTTCGCTGTCGCTATGGCTTCCGCCAGGATTGACAATTCTGCCTTTAATTGTGCAGTTTCCGGATCCGCGAAGAATGGTGAGTTTGACAAAACCTGATTGTTCCATGGTGAGATCGTGATATTTGGTGAATCGAACCCCGATTAGTCTGCCACAATTTATTCCCGAAGAACTTGCGGTGTTTGTGGCAATGACCAGCTTTTGATTTGGTTCCAGCGCGATATGTCCTGATGTCCAAGAGCTATTGCTGATGGCGACATTGGTGAGGTTGTAATATGCTAAATTTGTAATTGAGCCGGTATTGGCGACACGAATGCTTGAGATTGTGATATTGCAAGCGTTATCGCTTGTTAAGGATTTGAAAGAAACTTTATAGGAATCAGAAGTGTTTGGACTTTGTATTTCAATACCTCCGGAAATATCGCCCATTATTCTGCCCTGGGTTGCAGGTATATCACCTATGTTAGTGCATCCGGTGCTGGCATCACAACTCACAGCTGCTGTAGCAATAAAAGGATCAAAATTATTATCCTGCAATCCATCACCATCCCATCTGATGACACCACCATATTTTGTTAGAATTGTTGATCTGACATTTGATTTTATTGGAAAAGCAGCGTCGGCAAGGGCGTCATTGACGTTTGGATATATAGCATGATAGTAGCTATTGCTGCAGGAGGATTGTGTTTGAGTGATTCCGGAATAGCTGCATTGCCATAGGCGCGGATCTGGCAGAAGCGGAACATCTTTTGATCCCTGTTCTTCGGAAGTTTTTGAAGAGTCAAAATCATATTCGCTCGGATGTGCTATCAAAAACGCCACTATTCTTCTGGCGCCGTTGTAAATTTCCGCATCTGAAGCCGTGTTCCCCTGTGAGGAAAAAGCAGTTGAGCCACCGCCGACATAAGTGCTTGCTGATTCTGGCGTGTCTGCTCCATCCTGCCATCTGCCGCTGAATTTTACCATCAGGCTTTGATTGGCTCTGGCGTCAAAAAATACATCACTCCATGAAGAATTTTTGGAATGTGCCATGGGATTGTTTGCCTGAACGTAAATATCGGGATATGTGATTGCTTCGCCAAGCACGACTGAACCAACAGTTCTTATGATAACCTGCGCGCCCGGTCTGATGGTAATGCCAACATTTCTTCCTGAAATTTTTTTATCGGTTGAAGTCCAGTTTGGTTCGGCGCTTGCGGTGCTGCCGGAACTGGCCGCAGCCTGACATTGCTGCACACAGTTTGAAATGCAGAGATTTCTAAATTTGACATCGGTAAATCCTTCACAACCGCTGCCAGCAGGAGTGCTTAATTGTGTAGCGCCGGTTTCATCTGTAATTGAGTGTGTTCCGGAAGTAAGGCATGGTTTTATACCACTGCCATGGGATGGATCAGCTACATCAGGTTTTGAGGAATCAAATGTGCAACTTTCTGCCGAGGCATTGGCCACGACAGTGACGGTTTGTGTTTCATATTCACCAAAATCATCGGCTTCGATACAACCTTGATCAGAGCAGGAAGAAAGTAGAAAAGGCAATAAAACAACTAAAAGATAAGCTCTGATTTGTTTGAAAGATGTTTTCTGCCGCACCAATGAATATATGAAAATTTCCGCGAAGCTAAAAATGCATGAAGAGTTAATCAACTAAAATTTGCTTCTGATCAAAGTGGCAACGCGTTTTGTCTCCTGTAATTTTTTTGGTGAAAAATCTTTCAGTTCAAAAATGTCTTTGGTTAATTTTTTGGCGTAATTTTCTGACGATAAATCCCGATGAAATTTGCGGTGTTTTTTTGAGGAAATTTTTTTCTCGTCAAAAATATAAACCGGTTTCCCGCTTGAACAGCATTCTGAAATCATCGAAACCGAATCGCCGCTGATGATGAAAAAATCAGCATAGCCGATAATGGCGAGATAGGGGTTGTTGTTTTTTACTTCCCGCCAGTCAAAAAACTGAAAATCGCATTTGAGGTTGGATTTTATTGTTTCGCTGATTTCTTCCGAAGTTCTTCTGCTGTTTAAAACCAGCAAAACTGCATTCATATTTTCCGCCAGGTCGGAAGAAATTTTTGCCAGCCTTTCCGCCGATTTTTTTTCAAATTTTGTTTTCTTTGATGATCCGCCAAGCAGAAGAGCAATTTTGATTTTTTCAATATTTCCAAACCATGGCGAGAATTTTTCTTTCTCGCTTGCAATCACATTATCCCTGATTTTGGTTAATGATCCGATGGTGGTAATGACATTTTTGAATTTGCTTTCATCAACCAAGTCATGCTTTGGCAAAATAACAAAATCGAATTTTGTCAAATTACATTCCGGCCGCATGATTTGAATTATTTTGGTTTGGTTTTGTGATTGTTTTTTTAAATGTAGCGCAATTGGCGCAGAGCGTCTGCCGGCAGAGATTATCAGGCTTGGTAAATATTCGGATTCTGTCAGTTTTTTTCTGATATTTTTTGAGAGACGAATAAGCGAATCGCCAAAGAAACAATTTGGCAAAGAGGCAAAAATGCTGTAGGAGAGATTGATGATTTTATATTCAAAACCAATTTCTTCAGCCAGTCCGATTGATTGTGAAACCGTGCCCGGTCTGTTGTCGGCAAGAATCCAGATTTCATCTTTTATATCCATCCCGATTGTTCTTAAAATTTTGTGTATTTTCCTAATGGTTTAAAATTACCGAAGCACGAAGCACGGTGCACGAAGCACGAAACTAACATCATGACTTCAGTTTTTCTGCCAGTTTTTCTGCTACATTTGCTGAAACGAATTTTGAAACATCACCTCCAAGTTTTGCCACCTCTTTAACCAATCTTGAAGCGATGAAATGATTGGTTTCAGAAGCGGGTAGAAAAATGGTTTGGATTGAAGAATCGAGTTTTGAATTCATGCCAAACATCTGAAATTCAAACTCGAAATCAGAAACAGCGCGAAGTCCGCGAATAATTACTTTGGCATTTTTTTTGCGCGCAAACTCAACCAAAAGTCCTTCAAATTTTTCGATAGAAATTTTTGCCGGAAGAGAAAGATTTTTTATTTCTTCTTCAATCAGTTTCACTCTCTCATCAAGAGTAAACATGGGATTTTTGTAATTGTCTTTTGCCGGCGCAATGATCAAATGGTCAAAAATTTCAGCGGCGCGCTTGATGATATCAATATGGCCAAAAGTGATGGGATCAAAGGTTCCCGGATAGATTGCGATTTTCATGAAAATGAGAAATGTTAAATGCTAAATGCTAAATGCTAAATGAATGAGGATTACGATTTTATCAATCGGAAAATTTGAAAATTCCCCGCATCGGCTGGTTTTTGAGGATTATTTGCGGCGTCTGAAATGGAAAGTTGAACTTAAGGAACTGGAATCAAAGAATCCTAAAATCAGTGAAGAAGAGTTGATTTTAAAGGCTCTAAACCCCGCCTCAAAATTGATAGCATGTGATGAAAAAGGCAAACAATTCAGTAGTCGTGAATTTGCCAAAATAATTTCCGATTTGGCCGTGCAAGGTGATTCCAATTTAACTTTTGTAATTGGCGGTGCGGATGGTTTGTCAGAGAAAATTCTCAAAAAATCTTCGCTTAAAATTTCGTTTGGTTTGATGACCTTACCACATCTCATGGCGCGCTGCGTTTTGGTAGAGCAGCTTTATCGTGCGCAAAGCATTATCAGAAATCATCCTTATCATCGAGACTAGAGCCTGTCTTGAGACAGGCTCTAGTTTTTATCCTGAATCACGCTCAACCATCTGCTTCTTGCTCTCAATTTTCTGCTATCAATATGGCCGCGAAGTTTTGCGCCTTTTTCTTTTAGACTGATTGCATCTTGCCATTTGAAAGGTTTGTCGGTGTTTCTTTGTAATGACATTCCTCTTTGCAGAATAGACGATTCTTTTTGTGCTTTTTCGCGTTTGGCCAAAGCTCTTTTTCTGGCGTTGGTGATGACGATGGCGCGGTTGCGATCATGCAGTCTTTTGTGATGCATGATGATGTTGTCGACAAAACGCCGACGTCTTCTGTTGATAAGTTTTCTGATTTCACGACGGTTCAAACCATGTCGGCGATGACGTATGTGGCTGTAGAGTATATGTGCTAAAGCATGTCCGGCAATTTCATGAATTAAAGCTGGATTTGAGGTGAGGAGATTACCTATGTCGAATGTTAGAGAGCCGATTGGCCGACTGATGAAGCTCACGTGATTATTTTTATTTTCCTATACAAAAGCGTGAAAAGACAATGTCCAAAATATTTTCAATATCAACCTTGCCGATGATTTTTCCAATTTCATTTGTGGCCAACCGCAAATCTTCGGCGGCAAGTTCGATGTTTTTTGTAAGTGAAAAATGTTCCAAATTTTCCACAGAATTTTGTAAAGCAGTGCGATAACGCTCCTGTGTAATCAGCGGCGAATTCTGTTTTGGCGCGAGTTCCAAAACTTTTTCTTCGAGTTTTTCAAGCAATGTTGAGGTATTAATCCTATCAGTAAGAGAAAGCTCAATAGCTGATAATTGATGATTGATCATTGATAATTTACTTCCGCCAAGATCAATTTTATTGACCACCAGCAACGTATTTTCATCAATCAAATCCTCGCGCAAAACCGGATTTACGGCATCAAACATGAAGATTTTTATATCGGCTAATCTGGCTTTTTGTAAGGCGCGGGCGATTCCTTCTTTTTCGATTGGATCAGAAGTTTCGCGTAATCCCGCAGTGTCAGAAATTTTTACCGGCATGCCGGCAATTGACAGATGCACCTCAACCACATCGCGCGTTGTTCCTGGAATTTCTGAAACAATTGCCACTTCACTTTGTGCAAGAAAATTTATCAGCGAAGATTTGCCAACATTTGGTGCGCCAATAATGGCAAGGCTTAAACCATCTTTAATTTTTTGTCCGGATTTTTTGTCATCTAGATGTTTCTTAATTTCATTGCGCAAATTTTGAACATTTTCTTCAACTGAAGTGATGATATTTTCTGGCAAATCTTCGTCTGGAAAATCAATTGCTGCTGCAATAAAAGCTGAAATTTCAATCAGGCGTAAACGCCAGTTTTCATAAATTTTACCAAGCTTTCCTTCAAGCTGCATCAAGGCCTGGCGATGTTGTAATTCAGTTTCTGCCGCGATTAAGTCTGGAATTGCTTCAGCTTGAACGAGATCAAGTTTTCCGTTTAAAAAAGCGCGTTTGGAAAATTCTCCCGCTTCGGCGAGGCGACAGTTTTTTTGCGTCGATAAAATTTCGAGAATTTTTTTTAGGATAAAGGGTGAGGCATGAATTGAGATTTCAGCAACATCTTCGCCGGTAAAACTTTGTGGTGCTTTGAAAAATGAAACCAAAACTTCATCGATTTTTTCAGCAGTTTTTGGATCAAAGATTTTTTGAAATGAAATTTTTTGATGTTGTAGCGCGCCTTTAAATCCAAGGTTTTTTAGACATTGCAATGTTTCATCTCCGGAAATGCGGATCACAGAAATTCCGGCACGAAATGGTGAAGTGATTAAAGCAAAAATTGTTGACATTTTTCATGGAAATAGTGGAACAAATTCCAACCCTTCTCTTTCGTCAAATCCAAAAACAATATTCATATTCTGCACTGCCTGTCCAGATGCACCTTTGCAGAGATTATCAATAACGGAAACAATGATGACTTTACCCTTGGTGCGCGCAGCTTTGACGCTCATGATGCAGAAATTAGTGCCAACTACATCCTTGATGTTCGGATCGCCAGAAATCACTTTTACAAAAGGTTCATCCTCATATTTTTTTTCCAGACAATTCTGGATGTCAGAAGCAGAAAATTTTGTTTTGGCATAAATTGTTGAGATGATTCCGCGATTAATCGGCAGTAAGTGTGGCGTGAAATCCACTTCGATTTTTTCACCGCAAGCTTTTGCAAGTTCCTGCTCGATTTCAGCAGTATGTCTGTGTTTTCCAACCGAATATGCTTTTACGGATTCGTTAATTTCACAAAATAAATTTGATTGTTTCACTGATCTGCCAGCGCCGGTTACGCCTGATTTGGAATCGATTATGATATCATGTTTTTCGATCAAATTATTTTGCAAAAGCGGAATTAATGACAGCAAAGCAGAAGTTGGGTAACATCCCGGGCAGGCGATTAAATTTGATTTTTTTATTTTATTTCTGTGAATTTCGGAAAGGCCGTAGATTGCTTGTGGTTGTAGGCTTTGTGCGCTATGCTCATGTTCATACCATTTGGCATAATCTGATGGGTTTTCCAATCTGAAATCAGCGGAAAGATCAATCACTTTTAAGTGAGAATTTTGCGCTAGAAGTTTTTTGAAAACTTCTTGTGAAGTAGTGTGCGGCAAGCATCCAAAGGCGAGATCAATTTTTGTAAAATCAATTTCTTCCGGTGTTTTCAAATCAGGCAGATTGTAGTGAATCAAATGCGGATAAAGTTGCTCGATCTTTTGTCCGGCATTGCTGTTTGCAACCAAAGCTGCAATTTCCACCTTTTTGTGATTAAGCAGAATCCTGACGAGCTCCGCTCCCGTATATCCCGATGCGCCGATGATGGCGATTTGAAGTTTTTTCATTTTTTAATTTTGTCTCGGATTTTCTTTGCGATAATCTTTTGGTAATTGAAATGTGCCTTGCCAGATGCCGATTTTTGCTGTTTGAGCTTCTTTTTCCAGCTTTTCCATTTTTTCGTCTGATTCGGTAAAATTGTAAATTACCGCCATGCCGTTTTTGATGATTTCTTCATTGATTGAAAGTTTGTCGACATAGCATTTGCCAAGATAGCGATCATATTTGTCTTTTATGGCATAAAAACATTCAACCTGTTTTCCGCCGGCGAGACTGATGAGGAAATCGCGGCTTTTCTGGCCGCAGGCATATTCTTTGTTTTTTTCGTTGAAGCATTTTTGGTTATATTCTGGCGCGTCGAGTCCAAAAAGACGGACTTCCTTACCGCCAACTTTTATTGAGTCGCCATCGAGAATAAAAGCGTTGCCAGAAAATTTCTGATCAAATTGTAAATGCGATTTAACGCGAAAATTCCGGCTTTGCGAGCTTGCCGATTTGACTGTTGAAAAGATCGTAACAATGAAAATTGCTACAAAAATTGTGACGGCGAAATTGAGAATTTTTTTTGTCATCAGCTTCTAACCAGTTGATTGTAATCATACATGAGATCAAGCGTTGTCTGGCTTGCTTGTGGATAGTTGTATTTGTCTTCAACCGAACTGATGCGAGTGATTTCAGCAGCGCTGCCGGTTAAGAAGGCGTCAATTGCATCGGCCAATTCTTCCTTCTTGATGTGGCGTTCAACCACTTTAATGCCGCGTTTTTTGGCAAGATCAATCACGGTTAAGCGTGTGATGCCGTTGAGAAAGCAATCAGCGAGTGGTGTGTGCAGCTCACCATTTTTCATCACCAAAAATAAATTGGCTCCGGTTGCTTCGGCCAAGAAACCGCGATAATCAAGCATTAAAGCGTCATTATAACCATCGCGCTCGGCCTCATGTTTGGAAATAGTGCAGATCATATAAAGTCCGGCGGCCTTTGCGGCAGTTGGTGCAGTTTCAGGTGAAGGGCGTTTGTAGCGCGCAAATTTCAGCTTCAAACCGGCGCGACGCGCTTCTTCTGAATAATATGGCGGCCATGGCCAGCAGGCGATAGCGACGTGAATTTTGTTATGTTGTGCCGAAACTGCCATTTTGTCGGAACCGCGCCAAGCAAAGCAGCGCATATATCCATCAACAATTCCCTGTTTTTTTGCCAATTCATTTTTGGCTCTGTTTAAATCATCGCGGGAGTAGGGGATTGTAAAATCCATCAGCTGTGCTGAAGCATGAAGTCTTTTGGTATGCTCTTCGCCTTTGAAAATTTTTCCGTTGTAAATTCTTTCACCTTCAAACACGCATGAAGCATAGTGCAAACCATGATTTAACACGTGAACCTTGGCCTCTTTCCACGGCACAAAATTACCATTATACCAAATAAAACCATCGCGCTGATCGAAGGGGATTATGTCTGTCATAAATTTTGATTTTTAAAAATGAGATGAAAAATTGCCTAAAATCAAAGCAGCAGCCATTTAACTTTCTAGAAAAATTTTCATGAAAATTTCGTTAATTATCACCAGCTTTAATGCAGAAAAATTTTTACCTAAAGCCATCGAATCTTTTTTGGAGCAGAATTATTCAGACAAGGAACTATTGATTGTCGACGACATTTCAACCGATCAAACCCATACGATAATTGCCGATTATCAAAAAAAATTTCCGCAACTTATTTTCTGGATTAAGGAAAAAGATTCAGGAATTTCTCATGCGCGCAATCTGGCTTTGAGGCATGTGACTGGAGATGTGGTTGGCTTTCTTGGTGCTGATGATTTTTTGCATAAGAATTTTTTTGAAGAAATGGCCTATTATGCTAAAAAAAACCCGCAATTCGATGTGATGTATTTCAATAATTATTGCATCGGTTTGCACAATTCTTTTGATGCCAGCGCTACAATTCCGGTGACGGTTAGAAATCTTATCAAACACTGTCCTATCGGCTCTGGTGAGTCTTTTTATTATCGCAGAAAAATCTTTGATGAATTTAAATTTAACGAAAAAAATCGTTATTCAATGGATTACGAACTCAATATGAGTCTGGCTTCACAGAAGAAATATCTTTTTTATCCGGTGAATATCACTGCAGTTTTTAATGTTAACACCGGAGAAAATATTTCAGCTTCAAATGGCTTGAAGCAAAGGCTGGAAACGGTTGCGGTGCAGATAAAATATTCCAAAAATTGCTGTGAAAAATTCAGAATTTTATGGCGGGCAAAAAAATTAATTATAAAAAATCGCCATCAATTTTTACAAATTTCTAAAAATCTTTCTTCATGACAGAGAAGCATGCTTTGATCACAGGTATTACCGGCATGGTCGGTTCTCATCTGACTGATTTTTTACTCGAAAATACCGACTGGGAAATCTATGGCATGTGTCGTTGGCGCAGCCCGCTTGACAACCTTTCACATCTCATTGAACGCATTAACACAAAAGATCGCATCCATCTGCTCTACGGCGATTTGCGTGATTATATTTCGATTCATGATGTGATGAAAAAATCCAGGCCGGATTACATTTTCCACCTCGCAGCGCAGAGCTATCCGCAAACCAGTTTTGAATCTCCGCTTGATACGTTTGAAACCAATATTCAAGGCACAGCGCGCGTTTTGGAAGCGGTGCGTAAAATGCCGGAATTAAAACCGGTGATTCATGTTTGTGCATCAAGCGAAGTGTTTGGCCGCGTGCCGAAAGAAAAACTCCCGATTGATGAAGAATGCACATTTCATCCCGCTTCGCCTTATGCCATTTCAAAAGTCGGAACTGATCTGGTTGGTCGTTATTACGCTGAAGCCTATGGCATGACAGTGATGACCACGCGTATGTTCACCCACACCGGCCCACGCCGTGGCGATGTTTTTGCTGAAAGCACTTTCGCCAAACAAATTGCCATGATCGAAGCGGGTTTGATTCCAGCGGTGGTGAAGGTTGGCAATCTCGATTCATTGCGTACTTTTGCCGATGTGCGTGATGCTGTGCGTGCTTATTACATGCTGGTCACCGTCAATCCAAAAGCCGGAGAATATTACAACATTGGCGGCACTTTTAGTTGTACCATTCGCGAAATGCTCGATTACCTGATTTCAATTTCAGTGATGAAAGGCAAAATCAAAATCGAGACCGATCCGGAAAGATTGCGCCCAATTGATGCCGATTTGCAAGTTCCAAACACTAAAAAATTTGAAAAACACACGGGCTGGAAACCGGAAATCAAATTCGAAAAGATCATGCAAGATCTCCTTGATTATTGGCGTATGAGGGTTGCCAAAGGCGAAAAATTTTTAACCAGGTAAAATGTCTGAACTTTTTCTAATTCGTTCTCGCTCCCCGCTTCGCCTCGGCCTTGCCGGTGGTGGAACTGATATGGAAGCGTTTTATTTGCAGCATGGTGGCTGTGTTTTGAATGCTACGATTGATCTTTATGCCTGCTGCACCATCAAGCCGAAGAATGATGGAAAAATTTGTTTTGTTGCTTCTGACATCAACGAAGAATTTGAAACTGAAATTACCAATTTCATTGAACCGGAAGGCAATCTCAAATTGCACAAGGCAATCTATAACCGCATCGTCAAAGATTTTAACCACAGCAAACCGCTCGGCGCTTTCAAGATGACAACCTATTGCGATTCACCACCAGGTTCTGGCCTCGGCTCTTCTTCAACTCTTACGGTTTCTATTGTTAAAGCCTATGTTGAATGGCTATCAATTCCATTCGGTGATTATGATATTGCGCAACTCGCTTACGATATCGAACGTAGAGAATTGAAAATGAAAGGCGGCAAGCAAGATCAATATGCCGCAACTTTTGGCGGCGTAAATTTTATGGAATTTTATGGTGATGATAAAACCATAATCAACCCGCTTAAAGTGCGTAGATGGATCATGTCTGAGTTGGAGCAATCGCTGATTTTATTCTACACCGGTGTGTCACGCGAGTCGCACAATATCATCGAGGAGCAAAGCAAAAATATCGAAGAAAAAACTGGCAACACTTTGGAAATGATGACGAAGATCAAACAGGAAGCTTATGACATGAAAGAGGCTTTGCTCAAGGGTAATATTATGGAAATGGCGGAATCAATGCGACGTGGCTGGGAAGCCAAAAAAGCCTCATCAACAAAAATTTCCAACAGCAATATTGACCGTATTTATGATGTGGCGATGAATGCAGGAGCAATGGCTGGAAAAGTTTCCGGTGCTGGTGGTGGCGGGTTTTTTATGTTTCTCGTTCCACCATCAAAAAGAATGAAAATTCTGCGCCTTTTTGAACAAGAGAAAAATGGCAGAACCATGCCCTGTCATTTTGTTGATGAAGGCTCGCAAAGTTGGAGAATAAACAAATGAAAAATTACATCGTTTCAGAACTCACCAAAACTCGTGATTTATTCGAAAGAATTTTGACTGACGAAAATCTACAAAAAAATATCGAAATTATCGCCAATGTTTGTGTGCAATCTTTGCAGCGTGGCAATAAAATCATGTTTTGTGGCAATGGTGGTTCAGCGGCTGATTCACAACATTTGGCAGCAGAGTTGGTAAGCAAACTTTCCTATGATCGTCCGGCGTTAAATGCCATCGCACTCACAGTTGACACATCAGCTTTAACCGCGATTGGCAATGATTACGGCTATGTTTATTCTTTCTCGCGCCAAGTTCAGGCAATTGGAAATGATGGCGATATTTTAATTGGAATTTCAACTTCCGGCCGCAGCAAAAACGTCGTTGAAGCCATGAAATCAGCGAAGGCAAAAAAAATTATCACCGTTGGATTTTTAGGCAGAGAAGGACGAGATATCGGCGAAATTTCTGATTACCAAATCAATATTCCATCCGACGAAACGCCAAAAATTCAGGAAGGTCATATCGCCTGCGGCCATATAATTTGTGCTTTGATCGAAGATCATTTTTTTGGCAAATGCAGGCAATAATTTTAGCAGGTGGTTTCGGAACCAGACTGCAAGCGGTTGTAAAAGACGTTCCGAAATCTTTAGCAGATATTTCTGGAAGACCTTTTTTAGCCTATCTTTTGCAAAATTTGCGTAATCACGGCGTGAAAAAAGTGGTGATTTCCGTCGGATATTTGCAGGAAAAAATCATCGGATATTTTGGTGATTCATATCTCGGCATGGAAGTTGTTTACGCCAGAGAAGACAAGCCTTTGGGCACAGGTGGAGCAATTGTAAATTCATTAAAATTTATCGATCAAAACAAACCTGTTTTAGTGCTTAACGGCGACAGTTTTTTAAAAGTCGATTACTCCAAATTATTTTCTCGCTGTGGCAATCTCGTAATGGTTTTGCGTAAAATGGATGATTGCAGCCGTTACGGTCGCGTGATTTTTGATGAAAATTCTTTGATTAAAAATTTTGAAGAAAAGTCGTCAGAAAAAAATCCAGGATTTATCAATGCTGGAATTTATCTTTTAAATCCAAAAATTTTTCAGAAATTCTCACTCCAAGAACAATTTTCTTTTGAGTCTGATTTTCTTGCCAAACACTTGTTAGAAGTTGAGCCACAAGCATTTATTGCAGATGGATATTTCATCGATATCGGCGTTCCGGAAGATTACACAAAAGCAAAAAAAGAGCTGCCAAGCTTAACAAAAAACAAAGCACTTTTCCTCGATCGTGATGGTGTAATCAACATCAATCATGGACATGTTTTTGAGAAAGAAAAATTTCATTTTGTCGACGGAATTTTTGATTTTTGTAAACGTGCACAGGAGCTTGGCTATTTGCTTATTGTGGTCACAAATCAGGCTGGAATTGCTAAGGGTTTTTATACGGAAGAACAATTTCTTGAACTAACTAAATGGATGGAAAATGAATTCCAAAAACACGGCATAAAAATTACTAAAACTTTTTACTGTCCCTATCACATCGAAGCAAAAATTAAAAAATACCGCCAGGATTCTTTCGATCGCAAACCTAATCCCGGCATGCTTTTAAAGGCGATTGCAGAATTTAATATTGATCCAAAAAAATCTCTGATAATTGGGGATAAAGAAAGCGATATGCAGGCGGCGAAGAGTGCGGGAATTGCTTCTAAAATTATGGTAGATAGCTTGTCGGTTAAGAATTTAAATTTTGAAAAATGACTAAGAAGAAAAATATTTTAGTAACTGGAGCTACTGGATTTATTGGGAAGTTCTTATTGAGGCGTTTAGTTGCGCTAGGACATAACGTATCAATTTTAGTGCGCAGAGATTCTAATTTAAGTATAGTTGGAGATGTGTTGAATAGAATAAAATTTTTCTATTTTGATGAAGATTATGATTCCATTGATGTGGCGTTTGGTAGTTCAAATTTCGATTTAGTATTTCATCTTGCTGCTTTTGGAAATTATGAGCATGAAAGCTCGGCAATCTCTCGCATGATTGACTCAAACATAAAGCTTGGAGCATTTATTTTAGAGGCAATGAAAAATCATGGATGTAAAAATATCGTTAGTACTAGCACTTATTGGCAGCATTACGGTGGCAAGAAAAAATATGAGCCAATCGCTCTTTATGCCGCAACTAAAAAATCTTTTGAAAACATAATCGAATATTACGCGATCTCTTCTGGAATTAAGGCTATCACTCTCAAGCTTTATGATGTTTACGGTTACGGCGATCACAGAAAGAAATTTATCAATTCACTTTTTAGTGCAGAAAATGGTGCGAAATATGATTTAACTGAAGGAAGGCAGCTGTTCTACATGGTTTTCATAGATGATGTTGTGGATGGTTATCTGACAGCAGCACAACTTGTTTCTAATAGAGAGTCTGATTTGGATGGATATCACAAGGTCTACGCTTTGCGAGGTAAGGAGAAATATTCTTTAAGGCAGATCGTCGCCATGATTTTCGAAATATCGAAAAAATCCTTTAGTGCTAACTGGGGGGGGAAGCCTTATTATCCTCTTCAAATCATGCGACCATATTCTGAAAAAATATTGCCGGGCTGGACATCAAAAACTTCTTTAAGAGACGGAATAAAAATAATTATAAAAAACAACTCATTATGACAAATTCTAAAGAACTTATCTCGATTGTTACTCCGGTTTATAACGAAGAGGATATAGTCGCTGAATACTATAAGAGGATGTCAAATGTTCTCGATGGTTTGTCTGACGCTTATGATTTTGAAATAATTTTTACCGATAATTGCAGTACGGATAATACCTTTTTTGAGCTAGAGAAGCTCGCCGCAAAAGATCGCAGAATAATGGTTTATAGTTTTTCTAAGAATTTTGGTTATCAGAAATCAATTTGGATGGGATACGCAAAATCCAATGGTGCTGCTGCGATAGAATTTGACGCCGATTTGCAAGATCCACCTGAGATGTTGGCAGAGATGTTAAGTTACAGAAAAAAGGGATTTAAAATTGTTTACGGAATCAGGAAGGACCGGAAAGAAAGTGCTTTTATCAATGGACTTAGAAAGGTTTTTTACAGATTGGTTCGCGGTATAAGTGATTACGATATTCCTAACGACGCCGGTGATTTTATGCTGATTGATAGGGACGTGATTGCGAATTTGAAAGAGGTGAAGCTATGCGATCCTTACCTGCGTGGAGTGATTTTTGGCTTCGGTTATTCGCGTAGAGGGATAGAATATTCTCGCGATCAAAGAGTTGCTGGAGTGAGTAAATTTCCTTTGTCTAAAATGATAAAATTAGCCATGGATGCCATAATCAACACCTCCATTTTTCCACTTAGAATAGCTTCGATAATTGGTGCCGCTGTTGGAGTATTTTCAATGGCTGCTGCCGGATGGTTTATTATTGATAAATTGTTTATGAATCCTGAGTTGCCTAGAGGGGTTACGGCCATACTAGTTCTGGTATTGGCATCGATAGCTATTAACGCTTTTTTAATCGGTATTTTGGGTGAGTATATTGGCAAGATATACAGGCAGGTATCGGCTCACAACGCGGTGCCAATTATTGAAAAAGAAATAAACCACAGGAGCTAACTCATGAAAAGAAATATCGAAGGAATGATAAAATTTCTGGAGCCAGAATTTGTTTTTGAAAATCAGATGGGAAAGATAAGGCAGCTTGTTAGTAGCGGTTGGAGTCAGATTAATTTTATCAACTCATTTCCTGGAAGTATTCGTGGTGGGCATTATCACAAAAATAATCGCGAGATGTTTTTTGTGATTTCTGGAAAATTTAATTTAGTGCTAAAAAAATATGATCGCGTTGAGTCCTTCTTAATAAAGGCTGAAGACATGTTTGTAATTGAAAAAAATGTCTCACATTCTTTCGAGTATCTGGAAGAAGCTTCCTTGATCTCAATGTATGATCTGGGAGTGGAAGAAAAACCAATCGGCAAAAAAGATATTTATCGAGATGAGTAGAACTTTTTTAATAATAGGCGCATCAGGCTATATCGGGTCTTATTTTCTAAAGAATATTTTAGAGACTACTGAGCTAAACATAATCGCGACTAAGACCAAAAATTCATCAGCTTCAATCTCGCACGAGAGGGTTAAATGGCTCGATCTTGACATTTCTGATTTTGCTGAAGTTGATTCATTCTGTGATCAATTATCGAAGCTTAACACCAAGCTCGACGTCATTTACTTGGCGGCTTATCACCATCCAGATAATGTGGAAAAAGATCCGCAATTTGCTTGGGGAATTAACATCGTCGCCTTGGGCAATATCATTAATAAAATTCCCTCAATTCGTACATTTTATTACTCATCAACTGACTCTGTTTACGGCGAGAGTTTTGACGGATATCGATTCAAAGAGACTGATGATCACGTACCATTTAACGAATATGGCAAACAAAAATCCTTAGCTGAGAAAATAGTTTTATCTCGTGGTTATAGCGTGATTCATTATCCGTTCTTAATCGGCCCAAGTCTCGCCAATAAAAAGCATTTTTACGACATGATAGTCGATGATTTTGCGAGTGGTAAAAAAGTGGAAGCCTTCTCTGATTCTTGTCGCAGTTCTTTAGATTTTAATTCCGCCTCTCTTTACGCACTACAGCTCATTGAGCGCGGCGATAATTTTGGCACGGTGAATATTTGTGCTGACATCGGATATTCTAAGCATAATATAATTCTGCGAGTTGCCAATAGGCACGGATTTGGCGCTGAAAATATCAAATCAATTTTAGCCAAAGAATCCAATTGGGTTTCTATCGCCAAGAGGCCTTTGGTAACGCTGTTAGATAATTCTAAACTAAAAAAAATCTTAGCTCTCGAGAAGATCGAGCCAAAAATATAATTTAATCAAAACCTATGAAGGCTCTTCACGATTGGCTTAAGGACATTTTCAGAAAACTTTTAAAGAAGTCGGGAGTCATAACTAATCGCGATCTACTAAAGCGTATTGATACCGCAAATCAGAGTGTGGAAAGACTTGAAGGAATTCTCAGGCACGTGGAGTGGAACATCATTAACAGCAAATTAGTCTTGGCTGAAATTTTTAGTGGTAATGCAATTCTTTACGGAGATGTCATAAGAATTCTCGAATCAAATGGATCGAATATTTTACTCCATAATCGTGAGATAAAACTCATCACTGATCATAGAATTGCCGTTGAAAGCAGTGATCATATTTTTCCAGAATCAACATTAGAGGGATTGGTTAGATATCCAAGATTAGTCAAAAAAGCAAAGGAGATATTCGGAGATAATATGTCCTTTTTGGATATCGGATGTGGAGCAGGGGCTCTGGTTTTTGATTTTGCCATAGAGGGAGTTTTATCTATTGGGATAGATGGATCGGATACTTGTTTAAGAGCTAACAACAATTACTGGCGTAATTTGCCCAAGAATTTTTTTACCTGCGACGTAACCAAAAAATTTTCCTTCGTTGATTCCTCAGAAAAGCAAAAGAAGTTTGATCTAATAACTTCATGGGAAGTTCTCGAGCACATACCGGAGTCCGGATTGAATCAGATGTTAAAAAACATTCAGGATCATCTGACTGATGACGGCTATTTTATCGGCACATGTTCTTTGTTGGAATATTCCAATCCCAAGACTGGCGTGATTTATCACGTCACGCTGAAGAGTAAGGAGTGGTGGTCGAATCTTTTTAGAGAGGAGAATTTACAGATTGTTGAAGACGGACACCTATTTTCTTTCAATGATTTTTATCGTGGTGTTGGGGGCAGGTATGAAGATCTGCATAATTATTCAGATGATCCAAGCGCTGGATTTCAGTTCGTTGCAAAAAAATTAATAAAATAAATGACAGTTTACTATCAAAGACTTGAGGCTTCGTTGGATAAAATAATCAGGCATGGCTTCGTTCTATTTTGTAAGCATAAGATGCTCGTAGTTTCTGCAATCTTTACCACTTTATTTTTCTTAGAGTCTTTGCGCAAAGAAGGTGCGGACGCGAGATTTGCCTTGATTGGCGATAATGTGATATTGTGGGTTCCGCAGTTGATAAATGTGATATCTCAGTTCAAGAGTCTGAATTTTTTTGGTGTAGATTTTTATACTTGGGGCGGATCTTCCGAGTTTTTTCTCAGGCCAAATCTGATTATTTATAATCCATTTATAATCCTCTGCGCGGCGATTCCGATGAAGTATTTAACGCCGGAAAATACGATCTTCATCATGGTGATCATGTTTTACATCCACGCCTTTTTGTCCTGCTATTTTCTGCAAAAGCTCTGCGTAAGATTTTTTAAGTTTAACTACACAACTGCCGTCTTTGTCGCGGTTGGTTACAGCTTTTCCATATATGTGGTAAGGGCTTTAACGTTTTTTACGTTCCCTTTTTATGTTTGGCTTTTGCCAGTCGGAATTTATTGCGCTCTATCTCTTGGAGAAAAATTTTCTCGTAAAAATTTCATACTATCTGCAGCGACATTCATACTAATTTACACCAGCGGATATGTGACTCTGTCGATGGCTACGCTTATATTGATTGGTATTTTTGTAACATCTTATCACTACTCATATTTTAGCTACGATGTTGCGATAAGAAAAATATTTACAGCGCTATCACCGGCATTCCTTGCCACTCTTATTGTTCTGCCTTTTTACCTAGCTGTTCACAAATTTTTTATTCTTACCAATCCGGCGGGAGACTTTGGTTTAAATGGCTCTGCTCATGCTTTAGCAGATTCTCCGCTCTTTTTATTGCGAGCAATTTCTCACAATATTCACCTAAAAGATGCGCCGGTTTATGAATCAACTTTGATACTCGGCATTCTATCAATAACTATCGCATTGGTGTTTTTCATAAATTTGAAAAAAGAAAAATTTAACTCGGAGTATTCTTTCAAAACATTTGGCATCTCGCTAATTATTTTTCTTATCAGCGTCCTAATTACATTTGGAAATTCTACCGCTCTAAGTGACCTATTTTATTACCTGTTAAGGCCGATCGGCGGGATGCACATTTATCAAAGATATCTGATGCTCACCAATATTTTTGTGATGATTGCTGTAGGTGCGATGTTGCAATATTTCACTAAAGATATTGATGGTTTGAGTAGCGTTAAGAAAGTTTTAGCAATTTACGTGACTCTCTTGGCTGTAGCTCTCTGCGCAAATCAATCAGGATTACTTGCTTTAAGCGGAAGCCTTGTTTTTGAATTTATCGCGGTTCTGATTTTTTTATTTTCTTTGTGTTTTTTCAGCGGAAAAACAGCTCAAGTTTTGGCGATAATCGTGATATTTTTTGTTCCGCTGAACGACATGTATAACTATTCCAGAGATCAGCAAATATTGTTATCGTCTAGAGCTGGTAATGTCATTCTTGATCATGCAAACGAAGTTAAGTTAAGAAATTATTTCGAGTCCAATTCGACCAAAGCTCTAAGCAGATATATTGATATTGTTCCAGAATTTACCTCCTACACATCGAAGAACTATCCTTGGATTTACAACTCAAATAGTGACTCTGAAAACAAGATATCTTCTTACCTTGGTTACGAGGCTCACATCGCTACAATTTTGAGCTACAGAGATATTGTGAAGTTGCGGAATCCAACCCCGGGAGCTTGGGCTTTTTATCCAGATATTAATTTCCTCAAAGCAACCGGCGCTGATTTTATTATCTACGACAAGGCCAGTCCCTACAACGATTCAGAGCTTTTGAAATATATCGATAACTCAAATCCAAAAAAGATTTTAGCGCTAAAGGATAATATTGTTGTAGCGCCCCTCAAGATCGCGAATTCGGTGGAAGAAAAATACAATAACGGCTACATTAAAATTTTGTCCGATGGCGAGGATGTTGATGTCAAAAACTTCAAAACTAATGGCGCCAATAAGATTCAATTCTCGACTAGCTCCAATAATAAAATTTCAATCAGTTACCTGTTTTGGCCGAATGAAAGAATCCGTTTTTACGTCGATAATAAGCCGGTGAAATATGAGCTAAGTGACGAGGGTTTGATGAGGATTAATCTCGACGCCGGATCACATGAGATAAAGATCAAATATAAGAACGGCGCGCTTTATTACTTCTTTGCGACTTACTCAATTTTCGTCATTAGCGCCGTCATAATTTTATTAAGGAGAAGAGATAAATCATGTTAAGCAGCTCATCAAAAAATTGTTTCGCACTTTTATGCGATTGGCCTCACGCCAAAGCTGCAGAGAACGAAACCATAAAAAGAATTTCCAGCGCAGCGAAATCTCTTAATAAAAATGTGTTGGTCATCAATCGAAAAGGCGAGGTGATCGATCTTGAAAATGACATTCATGCTTCGGATCGAATTATCACAAACGACGATGTTGATTTTGTCATCAACCTGCATTTCACATCACCACGCGTATATGACGGCTTCTCCTATCTGTTATTGTGGAATCCTCTAAAGTTTCTTCACGATTGGAATTATGAAAGATACGCCGCCAGCATGGCCTCAAACCATGATTCAATTTCTTGTGGCTCAAGTTTTGCTGACGAGTGTTTTTACAGATACAGCTTTTGCCAAGGCTATCAGCATCTATTTCCGCAGATTAGATTAAATCACACCAATTCCGGTCCATATTTTGATTTTTACGATGGCAGATCTGGTGTGTTTTATTGCGGAATTGGCTGGGACAAAAATAATGCAAATCCACAACAAAGATTTCATGACGTTTTCACAATTCTTGACAAGAAATCGGTGCTAAAAATTTACGGCCCTAAAAAACTAGGAAAGTCTGAGCCATGGAAAAATTTTGCAAGTTATCAAGGCGAAATAGCCTTTGATGGAACATCACTATTCAAGACTATTTCACAATCTTTGTTAGGTCTTGCAATCAGTCATTCAGCACACTTAGAAACAGAAATTGCCACTTCTCGTATTTTTGAAATCATCGCCGGTGGCGCTTTACCGCTTTGTGACAACAATAGTTTTATCAAAAAGAATTTCGGCGACAGAGTTTTGTATATCGATGGAAAAACTCCCGAAGAAAAAGCCTCTTCAATTCTTCAACATCACGAATGGGCATTGAATAACAAGCCAGCGGTGAAAACTATGGTGGAAGATTTACAAAATTTGATGAAGGAGAAATTTGATCTAGCGGTTCAGCTAAAGAAATTATACGAGCAACATTTCGTCAGAAGAAAAGAGATCGAAGAAATGTATTTTGCGCGATCTGAGAAAATGCGCGTAAACATGATCTATTTTCTCAATCGCAGAGAAGATGATTTAAGCACTCTGATAAGGTCATTTAAGGCGCAATCATACGGCAATAAATCTCTATTTATTCTCAGCATTTTCAGCGATTTCGATTACTCTTCTCTTGAAAAAGAAGGCATAAATTATCACCTGTTAAAAAGTGATAATGTGAGTGATGAAACTCAATTTGGTCAAATGTTGCAATCGGCGCGAAATCAATTGCCAAGCGGCGAGAATGAGCGTTACATGGTTTTTACCAAAAATTCCCTGATGTTTTACGATCACTTAACTTCGCTAGTGAGGGTTCTTGAGGATGATGGTGAAGTTGAAGTGGCAGATTTTTTGGCGGCAAGATTGCTCGGTAGTGGCGAAACTTCTGATGCTATACTTATTGATGACGAGCTTTTGATCAAAAAGGGAGGCGCTATTTTATGTAAGCCATTCTTACTAAGAGATCTCCCGCCATTTTTTATTCTTAATAGTTTGAGTCTCAATCATTTTACTGTGGTAATTTTGGCATTTTTTAAGAAGAAAAAAAATACAAAAAGAACGACTTCTGCCGAGACTCCTCTCGTGACAAAACTCACTTCAAAAAAGTTGGTCAATTACAATGATCTATCCTTGTTTTGCGACGTAATTCTGCTAAATCGCGATATTCCCAATATTCTTGAATATGATCTCAAAGTAACCAAAAATGATATTTACAAAATAATGAAAAAGATGTCCGTCTTTAAGCCACTAATGTGTGTTAGAAAATTTATTTTAAAGATTCGCAACTCAATTCGCGGAATTGTTAGATAAATATAGTTTCCAGTTTTTCTCGATTAAGAAGCCCCCACTGAAGAACCAATTTTTCGCTTTCAGCATTTTTTTCAAATCGATAGAATCTTGGGCATAATTAGTCCCCCCTGAAGAACCCACTTCCCACTCTCAACAATTCCCAAACCGATAAGTTTTTGGCAGAAAAATCTCCAGCAGTCGAAGTAAAATTTGGATTAAAAAATTCTTTAGTTTTCCAAGTTTCAGCAACTTCCTGATGTGATTTAGGATCAGCTGGAGATTGTGTCCTGCTGCGGTTAGGATGGCATTGATCTGATCACCAATAATCCCTTTAAGCCTACAGAGGCCCAGCTTCCCTTCTTGCTTCCACTCTTCCAACAATAGTCCTCAAATGCTTGATCGCCTTCCTTGTGCGCTTCATTTGTTTAGCGTGAAGATATCCTGAGATTTTACGCAGAAGAGTTTTGGCGACGAGGTTGTAGTTTTGTCTGAGTTCAATTTCGTATTTGGAGGCAAGCTTGACCAATCTTTTTCGAGCTTTGTCGTAAAGCTTTGAGTCGGTGGGGAACTTGATGTTCTTTGGCATCACGGTGGTGTCGACATTCACCTTTTTTAAATCTTTCACTTTTACTGCTTTTGATTCAACGGCTACAGAAACAGTTAGGGAAAGGATTTTTTCCATGCGATTGGCTCCAATCCTATTTCTGAAGCGAGTGAGAGAAGATGGGTCAATTGGGAAGTTCCATTGCAGAAAGTCGTAGCCACAGAAGAATTGCCAGTAAGGATTTTCTACCCAGCCACACACAACTTGTTCATCAGAAAGATTGTGCAGATGTTGCAACAAAAGAATTCCAATCATCAAGCGGATTGGCTTTGGAGGCTGACCGCCGACACTTCCATTCGATTGGTAAAGATCAGAAAATTCAGACTCCAAACTATCCCACGGAATCAGGCGGGATAAAATCATCATCTCATGTTTGGGGTTGAGCTCGTTGCTCAATCTTCCCCTAAAAATATCTTCCTGACGATTATCGATTTTAGTCGGCTGCATGAATTTCTGTTAATTTTTACTGAATTTATTTGCCAGAAAATGAGGGGCGACCACTCGATTTCTGGTAAAAAAAGATAGTTAAAAAGTCTTGTGGAGGCAAGTGGAATGTGGGGTTAGGAGGTATTTCAGGATGGACTAACTAGAGCCTGTTTTCAAACCCAGCGCGTTTCGATTTTGCCCAAATTTTGGCTCGTTTTTTGGCAAAATTTTTTGCAGTATGCCAGATACAGCGGCAAAATTTTGCCAAAAAGTCGCACAAAATTTGGGCAAAATCGAAACGCGCTGGGTTTGAAAACAGGCTCTAGATGTGTGGTTTTTAATTTCAATCATACATAATGAAAGTGCGATCTTTGTTGGTGTCGAGATCGTGCAGTTGAATTTCTGTGCCGCCGGCAGCTGATTGCATGAACAGCACTTTGGCGGTGTGATAATTGTCGTCTTTGTTATCGTAAAATTGGATCATCAGACCTTCGCGCACCAGATTTCCCGGTCCGATATCAACTTCAGTTTTGTTGTCATAATCATAACCGCTCCAAGCCATTGCCGAAATTGATTTGAGAAGGATCAGAGTTGCGCAGAAGAATATTTCTTTCATGGTTTTTTGGAGGTTCCTTTGGTCGGGGCGGAGAGATTTGAACTCCCGACCCTCTGGTCCCAAACCAGATGCGCTAGCCAGACTGCGCTACGCCCCGAGAAAACGGCCTAAACGGCCGTTTTTGGCATGAGATCTAAAAGCTATGGCACTTAATTTTAGGAGCAACGCGTGTCGCACCAACTAAATGAAAGCCTTAGAACCTGCTCAAAATCTCTACCTGCGATGAGCCAGAAATGGCGAATTCCCTGCGCTTCGCTCCTCACGTATGTCTGTGATACGCTGCGGTGCGATGCTCGTGAATCCGCCATTTCTGGCTCATCGCAGCGAGATTTTGAACAGGTTCTTAAACCTATGAAAAAAAGGGGTGCAATCAAATTCAATGTTGAAAAAAAGTCAACTTGGTCTTTCTTTCTTTTCAAAAATTTCTCCGCTGCCAGCATTTTCATCAAACATCACAATATCCTTTACTACCTCTGAATTAATTTCTCGAAAAGCGTTTAAAGCGTTGTTGATTTCCAAGCTGCTAGTGCCAATTGAAGCCAGAGCAGCATGGCTTAATTGCAGGCCGGTTTCGAGATTTTTGGAAACCACATAGCTGGCGCCAACTTTTTTGAAACGGTCGGCATTGTTGATAGTTTCCGATTTGGTGATCACCGCGATATGCGGAAAATTTTCATGGATGAAGCGAGTGATTTTCATGCAGGCGATTTCATCTTCCATTGCAACTACCACCGATTCGCAGCGCTCAATGCCGATATAGCGCAGAATGTCGATATTCATGGAATCGCCATAATAGATGTTATAGCCGTTATTTTTTTCGATGCGCACGATGCGGTGATTATTTTCGAGCACGATGTAGCTAATTCCGCGTTTGCGTAAAATGTGTGAGACGATGCGGCCAGTTTTAGAAAATCCGATTACGATGATATGTTTTTCAATATCGCCGATTTCTCTTTTCAGCTTGTTATCGCGCAAAATTTCTTTGGTGTAGAGTTGTGCTTTGAGCTTACGTCCCAATGTTGCAAGCAAAGGTGTGAGCGCCATGGTGAAAGTTGTGACGGTCATCAGAAATTGTGATAGATCGAGTGGAATCAGCTTTTGATGCACTGCCATCAAAAATACCACAAAGGCAAATTCGCCACCTTGTGAAAGCAGTAATCCAGTGTGAATTGCCGGCGCCAAAGGAAAGCGGAAAATCCGACACAAAATGATGATGATTGAGGATTTGGTCGCGATCAGCGCCAGTGAAGCCAAAATGATGTATGGCAGGCTTTTAAGCAGCAAATCGAAATCAAACGACATGCCAATTGTCATAAAAAACAGTCCCAAAAATAGAGATTTCAGCGAGAGAATTTCATCTTCAACGCGGTATTTATATTCGGTTTCAGCAACCATTAGGCCGGCGATGAAAGCGCCAAGCGCATAGGATAATCCAAAATAATCGCTAAAAAAAGCCGCGCCGAGAACGACGATTAAAGTGAAGCTTAAAAACAGGACATCGCTTTGTGATTCAGCAATCATGCGGTAGAGTGGGCGTAGCAGCAAGCGTCCAATGGCAAAAATTATTGCCATTGCTATCGCGGCATTAAGCAATGCCCCGCCAAGTGCGCTTGCGATATTGAGATGAACTTTTGAAAGAAGAGGCAGAAGAACAAAAATCGGAATTACTGCCAGATCCTGCATCAGTAACACTGAAAAGGCCAAACGTCCGACGCGCGTTGATTGCTCGCCATGTTCAGAAATCACCTGCATGACGATTGCCGTTGAAGACATTGCAAGCGCGCTGCCGATTATTATCGAAGTTTCGGCGGAAAGATGGATGAAACGATAACAGATGAAGGAAATAAACGAAGCGGTTGTGATGATTTGCATACCGCCAAATCCCAAAACATATTTGCGCATAGCAAGTAGTTTGTCGATGGTAAGCTCAAGTCCGATAGCAAAGAGCAAAAAAACTATCCCAAGCTCGGCAAGAGATTTTGTGGTTTCAGTGCTGGTTAAAACGCCGAATCCGAAAGGACCAATTGCCGCGCCAGCCACGAGATAACCAAGTGCCGGACTCAAACCCATTTGTTTGAAGATAATGACAATGGCGACGGAGGCAAATAGAAGGATTAGGATGTCGTGTAAGTAGGAAATGTCGTGCATGAATAATTTACGGATTGTTCTTAAAATTTTGTGTCTTTTTCGTGCTCCGTGCTCCGTGCTCCGTGCTACGTGGATTAAAATTATCGAAGCACGATGCACGAAGCACGAAATATTCCAGACACAGAATTTTACTTAACAACCAATTTACGATTTACGATTTACGATTTACGATTTAAGAAATTGCAACTCGTAAATCGTAAATCGTAAATCGTAAATAGAAATGACAGTCCTTTCCGACAAATCAATCGCTGCACTTGCAAAACAAGGCATGATCGAACCATTTGCTGAAGAACAGATTAGAGTTGATAGTAATGGCAATAAAATCATTTCCTACGGCAATTCATCTTATGGCTACGATGCGCGCGTTGCGAATGAATTTAAAATTTTTACCAACATTGATTCGGCAATTGTTGATCCAAAAAATTTTTGTGAAACCAGCTTTGTTAATCGCACAACCGATGTTTGCATTATTCCGCCAAATAGCTTTGCTCTAGCGCGCACGGTAGAATATTTTCGAATTCCCAAAGATGTTTTGGTTGTGTGTGTCGGCAAATCAACTTATGCGCGTTGCGGTATTATCGTTAACGTAACCCCATTGGAACCTGGCTGGGAAGGACATGTGACTCTGGAATTTTCCAACACAACTCCATTGCCGGCAAAAATTTATGCTTTTGAGGGTGTTTGCCAGTTTCTGTTTTTCAAGGGTGACAAACCGTGTGAGATTTCCTATGACATGAGGGCAGGGAAGTATATGGGGCAAAGAGGGGTGACGTTACCAAAGGTATGAGGGTTTACGATTTGTTATGCAAATTTATGTCTGGCGTATTTCGTGCTTCGTGTTTCGTGCTTCGTGCTTCGTGGTTTAAAACTACCGAAGCACGATGCGCGATGCACGATGCACGAATAAAGACACGATTTATGATTTACAAATTGCTGGTTTTTTTATTCATTTCTTTACCTCTTTTGGCTGACGAAACTCCAAAGGAAATCTACAGTAACGAAGAAACCAAACCCATCGCTTTGCCTGAATTTACTGACATTCAAGGTAAGGCGATGAACACTTATTCCAAAGAAGCGCCATCGCTTTTTTCGCCGCAAACTCCAACTCCTTCACGCTTTTTTGCTGCTGATTTGTCAATGCCGGATGTTTTTGCCACCACCAACAATTTAGCCAAAAAAACCGGTTCATTTTATCGCGCTTTTGGTGAAGTGATTTTTGTTCAGGGAACGATCACCGACTCTTTCGGTGTGCCGATTCAAAACGCAGTAGTTGAAATTTGGCAAACCAATGCCGCGGGAAAATATCACACTTTGCTTGAACCAAATAGCGAATATATCGACAGATTTTTTAGCATGTCCGGACGTGCCATTTCTGACAATATCGGCAATTATCACTTCATCACCATAATGCCTGGAGGCACGGCAGGACGCTCTCCGCACATCAATATGAATATCTACCATCCAAAATTCGGCAAGCTTGAAACCGAAATGTATTTTGAAAATCATCCATTTAACAAAAGCGATTACCAATATCTCGCCTACAGCCACGAGGAGCAAAAACTACTCACCGCATCAGTGCACCATTCCGATATTCTTAATCCACAATCAATCAAGCTTTGCACCTTCAACATCGTGTTGCAAGGTGTGCATCAATACAAAAAGTTCTAAATGAAATCCCAACGTCAACTTCAAATCGGTGAAAATATCAAACGTCTAATGTCGGAAATTTTTTTGCGTGATGATATTTTGTCAGTGCCGGGAAGTCTGATAACAGTGCTTGAGGCCGATGTCAGTCCCGATGCCAAGAATGTCAAAATTTTCATCGATATTTTTGGCAATGAGTCGGCGCATGAAAAAATAACACAGGCCTTGAACAATGCAGCGCCGCATTTTCGTTATGAGTTGGCAAAAAAAGTAAAATTAAGAATTGTGCCGGAGATCATTTTTGCGCTTGATAAAACACAAAGAAAAGCGGTCGAGCTTGAAGCCCTGATTGATAAGGAAGCCAAACAATACAAGCCAAAATACAAACCTGGACGCAAGTGAAGAAAAAAATTTCCATCTTTGGATCAACCGGATCAATCGGTAAAAACACCATCGAGGTGATAAAAAATTCACCAGATGATTTTGAAATTATTGCCTTGGTTGCAAAAAATGATGTTAAGACCCTGATCTCGCAAGCCTTGCTGTTCAAGCCTCGCTATGTGGTTATCGAAAATGAAAAACATTTTCCCAAACTGAAATCCAGCTTAAAAAATTGTGAGATTTTGTGCGGTTGGGAAGCGATTCTGGAAGTGGCAAAAATCAAATGTGATCTGTTCGTTGCGGCAATTGTCGGCTTTGCTGGTATGCTTCCCACGCTAAATGCTATCAAGGCTGGATCAAATATCGCTCTTGCCAATAAGGAATCTCTGGTTTGTGCCGGAAAATTTTTGATGGATGAGGCAAAAAAGCACAAAGTAAAAATCATTCCGGTTGATTCCGAACATAATGCCATTTTCCAAATTTTTGAAAATGAAAATTTGGCGATGATTGACGACATTGTGCTCACCGCATCAGGCGGGCCATTTTTCAATTCCAAAAAAGATTTTAGAAAAATTTCCGTTGCGGAAGCGCTCAAACATCCAAACTGGAAAATGGGCGCCAAAATTTCCATCGATTCAGCAACCATGATGAATAAAGGTTTGGAGATGATTGAAGCCTTCCATCTTTTTCCGCTCAAAAAAAATCAGATAAAAATTCTTACGCATCCGCAATCAATTGTGCATGGTATGGTTAATTATCTTGATGGCTCAAGCCTTGCCATGATTAGTCTGCCAGATATGAAAGTGCCGATTTCCTATGCTTTGACATTTCCCAACCGCATGAAAATCAGGCATCAAAAGCTTGATTTAGCCAAGTTACAAAAATTGGAATTTTTTGCCGTCGATGAAAAAAAATTTCCTGCCGTTAGAATTTGCCGTGAAGCTCTTGAAATTGATGGAAGTGCGCCAACTGTGCTCAATGCCGCTAATGAAATTGCAGTTGCAAAATTTCTTGATGGTGAAATCACTTTTGATTGCATCAGCAAAATTGTTGAAAAAACACTAAATAAAATTTCTCACAAAAAACTTTCCTCAGTTGAAGAGGTGATTTTTTTTGACGAAAAAGCTAGAGCCTGTCTTCAAACTCATCACAGCTCGATTTTTCCGCTGTATCTTATCGGGATTCGCGCTTTGCGCTCATGCCCGTTTTCGCTAAAATCGCTTCGCGATTTTTTAACGCTCAAACACTGCAAAAAATTTTGCCGGAAAACGAGCCAAAATTTGTGGAAAAGCGAGCTGTGATGAGTTTGAAGACAGGCTCTAGACGCATAGCAACCAATCAAAACAACTAAATGGCACTCACTCAAATAATTTTACACAATCTGTTTTCCTTTATCGCAATCATCTCACTGATTGTCTTCATCCACGAATTTGGCCATTTTTGGGTGGCGCGTTTGTGTGGTGTCAAGATTGATGAATTTGCTATTGGTTTTGGCCAAAGGCTTTTTGGATTTACTGATAAACACGGTACTTTGTGGAATTTCCGTCTGCTGCCTTTTGGTGGCTATGTCAAAATGTATGGCGATCGCAATGGCGCTTCGATGCCGGATTTGGAAGCAATTGCCAAAATGTCTCCTGACGAAAGAAAAATTTCTTTTATTGGCAAAAATGTTTGGCAGCGCATGGCAATTGTTGTGGCGGGGCCAATTGCCAATTTCATTCTGGCGATTGTCATTTTTACGATTCTGTTTCGCCTAAATGGCATCACCAACGTTGCGCCAATTATTGATGAAGTTTTGCCAGATAGCGCGGCGTTTGAATCAGGATTGCAAAAGGGTGATGAAATTCTCGCTATTAACGGCGCTGAAATCAGCGATTTTAGTGAAGTGCGCGATAAGGTTGTAGGAAATATTACCGGTCAATTGTCGTTCAAAATAGCGCGCGGCAATGATGTTTTTGAAATTTACATCACTCCCAAAATTGCAACCAGCAAGGATATGTTTGGTGATGAGGTAAAAACTGCCATGCTTGGCATCGCCGCATCTAAAACCGATCACCGCGATTTAAATTTGGCACAAAGTTTTGTTGAAGCGAATAAAGAAACCTACCGCATTTCCATTGCAATTTTTCGCGTCCTTGGCGAGCTAATCACTGGCCAACGTTCAGTTAAAGAGCTCGGAGGGCCGGTTAAAATCGCCAAATATTCCGGCAAAACTGTTGAGATGGGTTTGAATGTTGTTCTGTGGTTTATGGCGATGATTTCAATCAATCTCGGCGCAATGAATCTTCTGCCAATTCCGGTGCTTGATGGCGGACATCTGTTTTTTTATTTGTTTGAGGCAATTCGTGGCAAGCCTTTATCACAAAAGATACAGCAAATTGGCTTCAGATTTGGTTTAAGCTTGGTTTTGGCTTTAATGATTTTTACTACGGTTAATGACATCAGGCAGTTGTTGCATTAGAAAACATTCATTTGTATTACATTGTAGAGCTTACTATACCAAGCCTAAGATTTGGCATAAACGGAGTAGATATGACAGTTATTTCTATTAGAATTTCCGATGATTTAAATAAACATCTGGATCAGATAGCCCATGAAGAAGAACGTTCAAAAACTTTTCTGATTCGTAAGGCAATCGAAAATTATCTTGAAGATTTTCAAGATTATCATTTGGCAGAAGAAGGTTATAAAAGATATCTGGCTGGTGGCAAAAAAGGTTACACAATTGAAGAAGTTGCAAAACGCCTGAATATTAACCCCAAAGAATTGGCATAATGTGGAAAGTGGTTTTTGAGGAAAAGGCTTTAAAGCTTTTATCCAAGCTTGATAAAACAGTGCAAAAACAAATTCTTAAATATCTCAATCGTGATTCTTTTTTAAAAAATCCAAAATCTTTTGGAAAAGCTTTGTTATATGAAAAACGCGGCAATTGGAGGTTTCGTGTTGGCGATTATCGCGTTATTTGCAGATTGGAAGAAAGGCAATTAATTGTTTTGGTTTTGGATTTGGGACATCGTCGTGAAATTTATAAAAAATCATGAGAACCTGTCCTGAATCTTTTTTAACCACAGATTTTAGCATGTTTTTAGCGCTTTTTTGACAAAATTACGAAGCGTATCTGGAAATACGGTGAGTAATTTTGTCAAAAAATAAGCAAAAACAGGGTAAAATATGGGGTTAAAAAAGATTTAGGACAGGTTCTGAGTCAAATTTTTCAAAGTTTTTAATGCCGCTCCTTTGTTAATTATCAAATTCGCCAGCTCAATTCCTTCGCCAATTTCCCTAACTTTTCCTGCCAGTTTCAAAGCAAAAGCAGAGTTTAAAACCACAATATCGCGATAGGCTGATTTTTCTCCTTCAAGAAGAGCAATAAGTTTTTGTGCATTATATTTCGGATCCGCTCCTTTTAAGGCTTCAAGTGCAATTTTCTTAAAACCAAATTTTTCGGGATTGATAATTTCCTCATCAAAAATTTTGCCGTTTTCAAGGCGCAAAAGGTAAGAATTCGTAGTAAGCGTTATTTCATCCATCCCGTCAAAGCCATGAACAAGGTAAGAAGAAGTGATAAGCGTTAAGTGATAAGTGGTAAGGGTTTTGGCCATTTTGCGCATTACATCATGGCGTGAAACTCCGATGAGTTGGCGGGTTGTATTTGCTGGATTTAAGAGTGGGCCGAGGAAATTAAAAATTGTTGGAATGCCAAGGGATTTGCGGATTGCAGCGAGATTTTTTAGTGATTCGTGAAAGAAGGGGGCAAAGAGAAAGCAAAGATTTTTTTCACGCAGGTTTTTTTCAATTTCAGAAATATCAGAAGAAATTTTTATTCCCAATTCGGCAAAAATATCGGCCGATCCTGACTTTGATGATATTGCCTTATTACCATGTTTAGCCACACAAACTCCGGCTGCAGCAACTACAAAACAAACGGCAGTTGAGATATTCAGGGTGTTTAATTTATCACCACCGGTGCCACAAACATCAATTGCTCCTTCGGGCGCAGCAATTTTTTTCATTCTTTTTTTGAGGGCAGACACAGCGCCGATAAAAGAATTTTGCGGAAGATTGGCACAATTGAGATCAAGCAAAAATTTTTTGACTGAATCCTCATCAACTTTGCCATTGAGAATTTCATCAAAAATTTTTTCAAATTCCTGTGCGGAGAAATTATTTAGATTTTCCATTTAACTTCGAGATAATTTCCTGCAGCTTGCCGATTTTTTCAATCAACCACAAAAGCTGCTCTTTTCTGATGCGATAGACGATGTTGTAGCGTGCTTCGATATAGGCGAGCAAAAGGAGTTTATACCAATCTTCGGGATTGTCGCTGTTGTAAAGCCGGTCTATTTCTTTCTTTTGGACAAGGCGATGCGGTTCGTAATCCAGAGGTTTGCTGATTCTTGGAAAAATTTTTAAAAATTCGTCAGAGTAAACAGCACAAAGTTTTCGCAATTCTTCAAGATCATGGGTTTTTGGTTTATAGCCAGTTTTGTGTAGGAGAAATGAGTGGTAAAAGGATTCGGTTGTTTGATGAAGATGAAAAGCGGCATGCGCATATCTATTCTCGCTCATTGCATGAGTAGAATCTGATAAAAATCCTTTGGCGCTGTTAAACCAGTGATTTCCTTCCTTCTTGTTAAGTTTTTCTATTTCTTTCTTGTCAATATTTTTTGTCTTTGCCAATTCGAATTCCTTCGAATCATAAAGCAAAATTCCTTCCTTAATGATATCGGAGAAAAAATATTGTGCCTTCTCAAGCTTTGAATTTACACGCTTTATCGATTCAATCACCAAAGTGGTCGGATGTTCGCGATCAAGATGATTGCGATGAATTTCGGCTTTGATTTTTCTCCATAACTCAAATTCCGGCTTTTTGTTCAAATATTTTTTGGTGATAATCAGGAGATCATAATCGGATGAATAATCGTAAGTGATGCCGTGTTCTTGATAAATATCCTGAACCCAACTTCCCTTGGCGAAAGATCCAAACAAGATAATAAAAGCCACTTTATTTTTGGCCTGTTCCAGAATTATATCAGTGATTTTTTTAAGCTCGTAGAAGTGAGGCTGGGAGCGTTTAGGGAGCGAGGTTTTCATTTCATTTTTTGCTATCGGACTTCAATATTTTATGCAAAAATTCTGGAGCTAAATCAAGGTCATCTCCCCAAGTTATGGTGTGGGAATCAATAACAAAATTTTTGAAATAGGTTTTGTCTTTTAACCTTGTGAAAATTCCGCAATCCTGGTCAAAAAGAAAGTTTTTCAAATCAACAATTCCACTTTTTCCATCATCAAAAGTCAGGAATATTTTGTAGTCATTTTTGTATTGTGCAGTTTCTACATTAAATTTGTGCATAGCTTTAAACTAAAGGTTTAATACTTTTTAAGTTTTTTAATTCTTTTGCTTTGTTCCAATTGTCAAGAAGCTCGTTTTTGTGTAGCGAAGCCCATTCTGTTATCAGGCCATGAATTCTCGGAGGTAAGTTTCCTTTTATGATTGCGAAGTCTTCCATATTTATACTTGCTGTATATTGACCATACTCAACATGAAAATGCGGAGGATTGTGATCCTGAAAATACATTTTAATTACAATTCCCAAGAAGCGGCTGATTTCAGGCATGTTTGGTTAAATTTGTTTTATTTTTTGTCTCTTTTTTCAGCATTTCATACAAAAATTCTGGAGCAAGATCAGCGCCATTGTTCCAGGATAAAGTGTCATTTTCTATTTTAAATTTTTTGAAATATTCCATGTTTCGTAGTGGCCTAAAAACACCGCCTCGATTTTTTAAACTTCTGGTTAAATCAATTTCTCCAGCGCTGCCATCATCAAAGGTGAGCCATATTTTATAGCCATCAATGTGTTTTGCTTTGATTACGGATTCAAACATAACTTACTCCAAAGGTTTTATTTTATTTAAAGGCACGTCTTTAAGCGCCAATTTCCAGTTTTGTAGCAATTCTTTCCTGTGAAGATCATACCAATCAAGCACTGCTCTCAAAGCTCTTTTTGGAAATTTACCGCTGGACAATGCCAGACTCAATTTCAACAGAAATTTTATATCTTCCATATTTTGCATGGAAATGCGGTGGATTGTGTTCGTTGTAATACATCGAAATTACAATTCCCAAGAAGCGGCTGATTTCAGGCATGTTTGGTTAGGTTTTAAATTATTTTCAAAAAATTTTTAATGATTGTGTGGCCGTGTTCTGAGGCGATTGATTCTGGATGAAATTGCACACCAAAAATTTTTAGTTTTTCGTCGGCAATTCCCATGATTATTCCTTCTTTGGTTTCGGCAGTAATCTGCAAATTTTTCGGACAGGTTTTTTTTTCAATTATTAGTGAATGATAGCGTGCTGCCTTAAAAGGCGAGGGCAGACCTTTAAAAATATTTTTTCCTTGATGAAAAATTTCGCTGACTTTTCCATGCATTGGATAAGTCTTTACAACCTTACCGCCAAAGGCTTGACCAATAGCTTGATGACCAAGGCAAACGCCAAAAATCGGAAAAATTCCCTGCAATTTTTTAATGATTTCCAAACAAATTCCTGCGTCATTTGGAGTGCATGGGCCCGGTGATAACACGATACCGCGCGGTTTCATTTTTTTGATTTCGGCAACGGAAATTTCATCATTACGCTTAACCACAACCTGCTTTTCACCGGCTTGAATCAAGTAGTGGTAGAGGTTGTAGGTGAAACTGTCATAGTTATCTATCAGCAGAATCATATTTTTTTATAGTCTTCAAGCGAGTATTCATCGACTTGCATAGCGTCCAACACCGCATTTTGCACATCTTGCAAAAGATGTTTTTCTTCAAGATTTATAATCGTTTTTTCAAATGCCAATTCAACCAAATCTTCCAAACGCTTGTGTGGCAAGGTTTTAGACTTGATTGCTGATTTGATTTTTTCACGCACATTTTCGGATTTTTCTTGCAGGAGCAATGCGTTTTCAAGGCGTCCGAGATTGTCGTTTTTGTCTTTGGCAACAAAAATTCCATGAGTGATCTCGCTACGCAGTTCGCCGTTTTTGATGAAGTTTTTTACTATCGCATGTCCAAGATTATCATCGGCAGGGCATGAAAAAGCATTGAAACGCGCCCACATGGCAAAAGGCCAGAGCAGCATTTTTCCAACGCAACCAAAAAGATTTTGATAGAGCCCGTCAATAGCATTTTGCGCTTTGCCGAGTTGTTCTTTTATGGCATGTTCAACCAAAGGAATTTCTTCTTTTTTGTGGCCATTTTCGTCAAATTTTTTCAGCACACAAACCGCGATATACATGGCAGAAAGCACATCGCCAAAACGTCCGTTAATTTTTTCTTTACGTTTCAAATTGCCGCCGAAACGTGCCAGAGCGACGTCAGCAAGCAAAGCAAAAGTTGCAGAACACCAGGCAATTTTTCTTTCATATTTTGCGATGATACCGTTTTTGAAAGGCTTTCTGAAATAGCCGCGAGTGAGTGATAAAATTATCGAACGTACAAAATTGCTTATGAGATGATTGATATGGGCAAAAAATTCATGATCAAAAGCTTTGAGGTCATTTTTTTCCAAAGCGGTGATTTCCTTGTAGGCATGAGGATGACACATTATCGCGCCCTGTCCGAAATGGATCAGGCTTCTGGTCATGATATTTGCGCCTTCAACCGTGATTGAAATCGGTGTCGAAAAATAAGCATTGGCAAGAATGTTGCGTGGCCCGCGAATGATGCCGCGTCCACCCATGATATCCATGCCGTCATTGATGTTTTGGCGAAACATTTCGGTGGCGTGATATTTGGCAATTGCGGTGATGACTGCCGGTTTTGCGCCGGAATCAACTGAACCTGCAGTGAAGCTACGCATGGCGTCGAGCGCATAAGTTCGTGAAGCGATTCTGGCTAAAACCTCTTCCACACCGTCGAATTTTCCGATGGCAACACCGAATTGCTGACGAATTGCCGAGTAAGCGCTGACAGTGCGCGCCACTAATTTTGAGCCGCCGGAAGAAGTTGAAGGAAGGGAAATTCCGCGGCCTGCGGCCAAACATTCCATCAGCATTTTCCAACCTTTGCCAAGTCCGTTTTGTCCGCCAATTACGGCATCTAAGCCGACGACAACATTTTCGCCATTAAGTGGAGAATTGATGAAAGGAGTGGCGAGCGGATCATGTCTGCGGCCTTGGCGCACGCCTTTGGTTGTGTGCGGAATCAAGGCACAAGTGATGCCGACTTCTTCATTTGCAAAAAGAATTTTTTCTGGATCACGCAATTGAAAAGCAACGCCGATGATGGTGGCATAAGCACCAAGCGTGATGTAACGCTTGTTCCAGTTGAGGCGGATTTTGATTTCATCAGCGTCTTTGAAAAGAGTGCCATTTGCAATTATTGAAGTGGCATCAGAGCCGGCAGTTGGTTCAGTCAAGGCAAAGCAAGGCAATTCACGACCATCAGCAAGGCGTGGCAAATAGTGATCACGTTGTTCTTTAGTGCCATAATGCAGCAATAATTCCGCAGGTCCGAGCGAGTTTGGAACCATGGCGGTGATGGCGAGTGGAACTGAGCGCGAAGAAAGTTTTTCAATGACGCAGCTATGGGCATATGCCGAAAATCCGAGTCCGCCAAATTCTTTGGGAATGATCATGCCGAAGAATTTTTTCTGACGTAAAAATTCCCAAACATTTTCCGGCAAATCGCGCAATTTTTGCACTTCGTAATCAACACAGATTTTGCACAGCTCTTCAACTTCATGTTCAAGAAAGCTATGTTCTTCAGCTGTGAGCTGCGGATATTTTTGGCTAAAAATCCATTTGAAGTTGGGACGTCCGGAAAATAATTCGCCATCAACCCAGATTGTGCCTGAGGTGAGGGCGATTTTTTCAGTTTCAGAAATTTTTGGCAAAAGTCCGAGTTTTTTAATCAGACAAATCAAAGGTTGGGTAATTACGATGCGGCGCGCTAACGGAAAGGTCAAAAAAGTTGCGATAAAGGCGTAGCTTCCCCAGAAAATCAAACCGTAATCATGTTTAAGAAAATAAACCGTTAGAACCAGCAGATAGGGAGATGCAGAAAATTTTTTGTAGGCAAATAATAGGCAGAGCAGGGCAGTTATACAGCCCAAATGCGGAATCTGATCAAGAAAATTTTCAGTGGTGCGAAGAATTGATACTGGTTCAAGATAATCCATAAATTCAAGATTGATTATTTATTAATTCGCAAGCTGCCTTTACCAAAGTGCGAATTTGTGCGATGTAGGAAGCTCTTTCGTTAACCGAAATTGCGCTTCTGGCATCAAGTAGATTTAGAAAATGACTGGCTTTAAGCGCTTGTTCATAAGCTGGAATTGGTAATTTTTTTTCTGATAAAAGTCGCGATTGCGCAACGCTTTCGGCAAAATTTCTAAAAAGAATTTCAAGATTTGAATGCTCAAGAATGAAGGAGGAATTTTCAATTTCGGCCTGTTTGAAAATGTCGGCGTAGGTAAATTCCTCGTTCCACTTGATGTCGAAAACTGAATTGACATTTTGGATATGCATGGCGATGCGCTCCAAACCATAGGTGATTTCGCCGGCAATCAAATCGCATTCAATACCGCCAACTTGTTGCATATAGGTGAATTGCGTGATTTCCATGCCGTTAAACCACACTTCCCATCCCAAGCCCGATGCGCCAACCGACGGATTTTCCCAATCATCTTCAACAAAACGAACATCATTTTCTTTGGTGTTTAAACCAATCAGATCGAGGCTTTGCAGATAGAGATCTTTGATGTTTTTCGGTGCTGGTTTTAGCAAAACCTGGAATTGGTAATAATGCGAAAGGCGATTGGGATTTTGTGCATAGCGTGCGTCAGTTGGTCGGCGCGAAGGTTGAACATAAGCCACTTTCCACGGCTTACTTCCCAAGGCATGCAAAACTGTGGCTGGATGTAAAGTGCCGGCGCCAACTTCAATATCAATTGGTTGCAGAATTGCACAGCCTTGCGCTGCCCAAAAATTTTGAAGGGTGAAGATAATTTGTTGAAAAAACATGGGATAATTTAAACGCTAAATGAACTGCCGCAGCCGCATTTTGCCTTGGCATTCGGATTATTCACTTTGAAATATGATGCTCCGAGTTCTTTTACAAATTCAATTTCTGCGCCATTTAAAAATGGTAAAGAAGTTTCATCGGTGATGGCGATGTTTTTGACGATTTCAACATCATCTTTGTGCCTTTTGCCATCAAGTTCAAAAACATATTGGAAACCGCTGCAACCGCCGCCGGAAACAGAGATGCGCAAAAACTTTTCCCGATTTTCTGGTTTTTGTTTTATCTCGTTAATGCGTGCTAATGCTGTGTTACTCAGAGTTATGCTATTCATTTTAACATGTTGATGATAGATCCTGAAACAAGTTCAGGATGACGTCCTACCACGCTGGTCATCCTGAACTTGTTTCAGGATCTATTTTTATTTCTTTTGTGTAATTCTTTTAAAACTTCATCAAATTCGATTTGTTGTGAAGTCAATAAAACCAAGGTGTGATAGAATAAATCGCAGACTTCGCCGATTAATTCTTTGCGGGTTTTTGTGTTTGAATTTTTTTGGTGGATGAAGCTTGCAATCACCACTTCCAAAGCCTCTTCGCCAATTTTGCGTGTGATTTTTTCAACACCTCCTTTGACAAGCTCGTAGGTGTAGGAATTTTTTTCTTCGGCAGAAATTTTTTGTTTAAGAATGTTAAAAAGTTCTTCGATTGTCATGTTTGTTGAAATTCAAGTTTCAGTTTCTAGCTTGCCGCGCCTCTTTAATTCCAAAATTCAAATTTTTTAAATTATGGCTATCGAACTGACTTTATCCATCATCAAGCCCGACGCAACTAAAAGAAATCTCACTGGCAAAATCAACGCAAAATTTGAAGAGTCTGGTTTAAAAATTGTGGCGCAAAAAAGATTACAGCTTTCAGAAAAAATGGCTGGTGAATTTTATGCCATTCATCGCGAACGTCCATTTTACAAGGATTTGGTGAGATTTATGACATCCGGTCCGGTTGTGGTACAGGTGTTAAAAGGTGAAAATGCTGTGGCAAAAAATCGTGAAATTATGGGAGCAACAAATCCAAAAGATGCAGTTCAAAGCACAATCCGCAAAGAATTTGCTGAATCAATCGAAGCCAATTCCGTTCATGGTTCTGATAATTTAGAGAACGCTAAAAACGAAATCGCATTTTTCTTCGCAGGCTATGAAATTGTTGAATAGCCATTCAGCTTCTTTCGCAGGTTTAAAATCATATCCCGCACCATCTTTTCTAAATCATATTCAACCTTCCATCCCCACTGTTTACGCGATGTGGAATCATCGATTGATCTTGGCCATGAATCGGCAATTTTTTGGCGAAAATCAGGTTGGTATGTGATTTTAAAATCAGGAATATGTTTTTGAATTTCTGCGGCAAGTTCGGCGCAGGAAAAGCTCACTCCCGCGAAATTGAAATCGGAATGGTTTTCGAGTTTTAAAAATTGCGCTTCTGCCAGTTCGATTGTGCCTCTGATGGCATCAGGCATATACATCATCGGCAAGGTTGTGTTAGCTGATAAAAAACATTGATAGGATTTTTTCCTGATCGCTTCGTAAAAAATTTCTACCGCATAATCGGTTGTTCCGCCGCCAGGCAAAGTTTTGTAGCTGATGAGACCAGGATAGCGTAGGCCGCGCACGTCAATGCCGAATTTGGCAACGTAATAATCGCACAATAATTCCCCGGCGGCTTTGGTTAAGCCATACATGGTTTTTGGCAAAATCACTGTTTCTTGCGGAGTGTTGTCGCGCGGCGTTTCCGGCCCGAAAACTGCGATTGAACTTGGGCAGATAATTTGCTTCAAATTCAATTCTCGCGCCATTTCCAAAACATTGTGCAGGCCAGTCATATTCACGTTCCAGCATAAATTATGATTTTTTTCTCCGGCGGCGGAAAGAATTGCCGCAAGGTGATAAATTACTTTGATATCGTGTTTTTTTATGATCTCGGCAAGTCGAGATTTATCTAGCACATCAAGTTTTTCATAAGGCAAAAATTCTTCAGGAATTTGTCCTTCACGCACATCGGAAGTGACAATATTTTTTTCGCCATAATTTTTTTTCAGTTCTGCCGTAAGTTCGGAGCCAATCTGACCAAGAGCGCCGGTGATTAAAATTTTCATTCAGTAGTAAAAGTGATTGAGAACCTGTCTAAAATCTTTTTTAACCCCAGATTTTAGACAGGTTCTGAGGAGCTATAAGCTGAAGCTCATTGTCAGCAGGTGCGATTTTTTTCTTTCGAGGAAGGCTTTGAAAATTTCTTCATAATCATTTGGAAGAGCTTTGCTCAAAGAGCCGCGAGTGATGATGCCTTCAACATAAGCGGAAAGGCTTTTGTGAAGATCAAAAATTTCCAGAGTAAATTTTTGGTCAATGAAGGTGAGGGGTTTGAAGGCTGAGGCAAAAAAGATATCAACCAAAGAAACTTTGTCGCCTTCAAAATAAGGATTGAATTTTAGATGCTTATCAAGAGTTGCCAGTTTTGTTGAAACATCAGCCTTTTTTATGTCGAATTCTTCCTGATTTTGCGAAAAAATAATTCCAAAAGTTCCGGCTAAAACTGAGCTGCTAACTTCCATCCAGGCGCGGTGAGCCGCTTTAGTCAGAGGATCTTTGGGATGAAGAGGGATTTCTAAAAATGTCTCCTCAAGATATTCACAAATGGCGATTGATTCAAATAAAACTTTTTTACCAACATAAAGCAAAGGAGCTTTGCCAAGTGGCGAATCTTTTACAAACCAATCCGGCTTGTTTGCGAGATCAATTTCCTGTTTTTCATAAGGAATATTTTTTTCGATTAGAACCATCTCAACACGATGGCCGTAGGGGGAAAATTTGGATGTGACCAGTTTTATTTTATCAGCCATTTTTGCCTCTAATAGATTGGAAATTGTTTACATAGAGCAACGACTTCAGATTTTATTTTTTGTTCCAAAGCGCGATTGTTCTCCTCGCCATTTTTGACGAAGCCTTCGAGGCAATCGCAAATCATATGGCCGATTTTTTCAAACTCTTTTTCTTTAAAGCCGCGCGTGGTTCCTGCGGCTGTGCCAAAACGGAGACCGGAAGTTATGAAAGGTGAGCGCGGATCATTTGGAATAGCGTTTTTATTGCAGGTGAGGCCGGCGCGCTCCAGAACTTTTTCTGCTTCTTTTCCGGTTAAAGTTTCAAGTGGAGTGAGATCAACAACCATCAAATGGCAATCAGTGCCATTGGTGGTGATTTTCAAACCGCGTTTGACCAAAATTTCTGCCAGAATTTTAGCATTTGCCACGATTTGTTTGGCATAGATTTTAAATTCTGGCTTCAACGCTTCGCCAAAAGCAACGGCTTTTGCTGCAATCACATGCATCAATGGTCCGCCTTGTAATCCGGGGAAAACGGCAGAATTTATTTTTTTTGCCAATTCTTCATTGTTAGTCAAAATCACGCCGCCGCGTGGTCCGCGTAGAGTTTTGTGAGTTGTGGAAGTGACAATATCGGCAATCCCGATTGGAGATGGATAAATTCCTGCAGCAACGAGGCCGGCAATATGCGCCATATCAACCATCAGCAAAGCGCCAATTTCATCAGCGATTTTTTTGAAGCGTGTCCAATCAACAATGCGCGGATATGATGAAATTCCGGCGACGATCAGTTTCGGTTTATGTTCGCGTGCCAGATTTTCTGCCTGTTCATAATCAATCAAACCATCATCAGCGCGAATTCCATATTGTACTGACTTGAACCACATTCCGGAAATTGTGCGCTGTGCGCCATGAGTTAAATGACCACCGGCTGCAAGAGACATCCCTAGAATCGTATCGCCAGGCTGTAATAGCGCGAGATAAACCGAAAGATTTGCCGAGGCGCCGGAGTGAGGTTGAACATTAGCAAACTTTGCGCCAAAAAGCTGGCAAAGCCTGTCAATTGCGGTTTGCTCGATTTCATCGGAAAATTCACAACCGCCATAATAGCGCTTTGCGGGATAGCCTTCGGCATATTTGTTGGTAAAGACTGAACCTTGCGCTTCAAGCACCGCGCGGCTCACGATATTTTCTGACGCAATCAGCTCGATTTGATATTTCTGACGATCAAGTTCTTTTTGAATTGAAGAAAAAATTGTTGGATCTGTTTTTGAAAGTTCAGAGGAAAAAAAAGTCATAAGTTTGCTTGTGTTTTTTTTTTATTTAGGCAGATTGCCAGCCTATTACGATGAGGGGATTACCCGAAGAGTTTCGTCTCAAGGCGACGCCCCTTTTGGGGCTGAGTCCAAAAGGTTTTATCCTGAGGATTTCAGCCTCTTTTTTTATGTTTTTGTAGCTTATCTTTTAGACCTCCCAAGAAACTTATCATGCCGCGTTTATAAAATTCTTTGAAGAGAATCGAATATTTGTTTTTGTTTGGGACAATTAATTTTTCTAATTTTTGATTTTCTTCCAAATATTCAACAAGGCAATGGAAGTCTCCGTCTCCACTTACAATCACAGCCTTATCGTAGTTCTCATATTCAATCATTGTGTGTAAAACCAGTTCGGCGTCAACATTGCCTTTAACACTACCATCGTCCAAAACCAAGGTTGGCTTAAAAACAACAACATATCCGGCTTGTTGCAGTTTTGTGTAAAGACCTTCATTTCCCGGCATATAGCCAATAAACAAAAAGGCTTTTTTGACTGAAAACCGATGGCGCAAATAAACCAAAAATCTTGCAAAATCCAGCTTCCAACCATGACTTTTTATGCCGAGATGCAGATTTTGGCTGTCGATAAAAGCGAAGTTATTTCGTGATGTTTTCATGGGTTAAATTCCAAAATGGTTAAATTTAATGCGCTCTTCAAGCTTGATTATCAAGCTTTCGGCGAGATCGGACTTTTCGGATAGAAAACTTTTTAGCAATCCCTTTTTTGCTGTGATTGGTATGATTTCCACCTTGTTGCCGAATTTTTCTTTAAGCTTTTTTCGCATATCACAAACCTCATCAATAAGCCCTAGTTCAAATGCCTTTTTTCCCGACCAAAACGCGCCGGTGAAAATTTTTTCTTCTGCTTCCTGCAATTTGCCATTACGCCTTGATCTGACAAGTTCTTTAAAGCTTTCGAAAATATCACGCTGGGCGTTTTTTAATATCTCAATATTTTCTTCTTCTTCCGGAAGAAATGGATCAAGAATCGCTTTGTTTTTGCCTTCAGTATAAATGCGACGATCAATGCCGATTTTTTTGATGAGATCAACAAAGCCGAAGCCGGAAAAGATTACACCGATTGAGCCGATGATTGAGGAATTATGGGCATAAATTTCATCGCCAGCCAAAAGAAGCCAATATCCGCCTGATGCGGCGACATCTTGTGCAAAAGTGAAAACCGGAATTTTTTTTTCGTAAGCGAGTTCACGAATGTAATTATAAATCAGTTCTGACTGAACCGGTGAACCGCCTGGTGAATTAATTGAAAGTGCCACCACCTTGACTTTTTTTACCTCGAAAGCGCGCTTCAAAAGCGGCGCGACATTTTCAAAATTTAATCCTGAAGCAATTTTTGAATCCTTGCCGATAACGCCATGCAGATTAACGCAAGCCACGACTGGTTTTTTTTCGCGACAAAAAATGTTTTTAAAAAATCTATGAAGGGACTGTCGCAAATCCCCGTTTCTCACCATTTTCAAACTCGACGAGCCCTTGTAAATCAAGGGTTCAGATTTTTTAGAAAGTTGATTTGCGACATGGCTATGAAGAGCGCAATCACGCTTCTGACAATTGCTCATTTTGATGTTTGTTGAAGATTGAAAAATCGGCTAAAGTTAATTCTTTGCGTATGAATTTTTGTGAATAGTTGAAGCAGCAGAAGAGCAAGAAGAGTAGTAGAATTATCATAATCGAAATCCACAAACCGGATGCCCCGAGGTTTTTCATGATGATGCCTGTGGTTAAAAGGCCGCAGATATTTCCGGTCAAACTTACGCGCGAGAAGGCGCTATTTACTGCAAGCCGTTGCGTTGGTTTGTATTTTTCGTTGATCAAAACGATTGCCGGAAGTTTGATGCCAGCAAGGCAGCCAAACATCAAAAACAGCAAAGTATAAATTTTTTGGATGTCATCGTTAACATAAAGGCCATATAGGCAAATTAACGAAAGAATTGTTGAAAAAATCATCATCATTCTGCGGTTTAAGATGTCGGAAAGATAACCAATTGGGATATAAAGAATTGTGCCGAAAAGCAGCACTGACAAAAGCAGAGAAGCTTCGTTGTTTGGCATGCCGATTTTAATGCCGTAGATTATCGAAAAGGCGCTTGCGGATGACATTGCATAGCTCACAGCAAATCCGGCAAACATGATTTTTGGCGAGTTTTTGATATAGCGCCATATGCTGATTTTCTTTTCTTCGCGCACATTTGATTCGATTTTTTTCAGGCGCGCTAAAGGTAGCATTGAGGCCAGATAACATGAAGCGGCGAATGCGAAAGAAGAAAAAGTTTCTTCCGTTTTTAAAACTCCCAAAATCACCGGACCCAAACTGTTTCCGATTGCAACCAGCATAACGCCAAGAGAAATAATCATCGAGCGCATATGCTGTGGAGCAAGGTCAATCATGAGGGTATTGCGAGTGACGCCGCAGATGAAAAATGAGGTGCCGATGATGTAAATTGTAAAAAGCCAGACGGCATAGCCAAAATACCAATAAAGCAAAAGCGAGCAAATGGCTGATAAAATTGAGCCGATATAAATGCTGTTAATCATGCCGGCTTTTTGTCCAAGTGATGGAAGGAAGCGTGAAAATATAACTCCGGCGCCGATTTGTGCTACGGTGGAAATTGACATCAGAATTTCATCTTTAACATTGGCCTCAAGTTTGAAAGCGATCAATACCATCAATATTCCATAGCCAATTGCCGAAAGAAAAATCGAAGCAAAAACCGCAGCAAGATCTTTGACTAAAGCAACACTCCAATGAAATTTTTGATTATCGGAAATGGATGGTTTTGAAGGTAGTGGTGAAAATCCAGTGCCGGTAAAATCGTAGTTGCGGGTTATTACTTCGTGTTTAGAGCGGAAAAAGACGAGCATTAAATTTACGAATTACGATTTACGGCCATGTCGCAAATCAACTTTCTGAAAAATCTGAACCCTTGATTTACAAGGGCTCGTCGAGTTTAAAAATGGTAAGAAATGGGGATTTGCGACAGTTCCATTTACGGATTTCTTACATCCACCAATCTCCCAGCAATCGCCGCTGCCGCTGCCATTGCCGGACTCATCAAATGTGTTCTGCCTCCTCTTCCTTGTCTTCCTTCGAAATTGCGGTTGGAAGTTGAGGCACAACGTTCGCCGAATTCGAGTTTGTCGGCATTCATAGCCAGGCACATTGAACATCCTGGTTCGCGCCATTCAAATCCGGCGGCGGTAAAAATTTTATCGAGACCTTCTTTTTCAGCCTGTTCTTTAACCAAACCAGATCCCGGAACGATCAGGGCAAGTTTAACATTTCCGGCGATTTTTTTTCCTTTCACCATTTTTGCTGCTTCGCGGAAATCTTCGATGCGTCCGTTTGTACAGGAACCGATGAAAACCTTATCAATCTGAATTGAAGTCAGTGTCTGACCAGCTTCAAGGCCCATATATTCAAGCGATCTTTTAACAGCTTCTTGCTTCCCTTTATCGCTGAAATCTGAAGGTGATGGAACTTTTTCTGTTATTGGTAAAGCATCTTCCGGACTTGTGCCCCAAGTGATGTGAGGAGCAATTTCTTCAGCCTTAAGATGAATTTTTTTGTCGTATTTTGCGAAGGAATCTGATTTCAAAGATTCCCAATATTTTACCGCTTTTTCAAAATCATTTTTTTGCGGCGCCAATGGACGGCCATGTAGATAATCGTAAGTTTTTTGATCGGGAGCAATTAGGCCAGCTTTGGCTCCAGCCTCAATCGACATGTTGCAAATGGTCATTCGACCTTCCATCGAAAGCGCTTCAATTGCGGTTCCGGCATATTCGATTACGAAACCTGTTGCGCCGGCGGTGCCGATTTTGCCGATGATGGCAAGTATGATATCTTTTGCCGTCACGCCATTTCCAAGCTTGCCATCAACTTTAACGAGAAAATTTTTGGCGCGTTTTTGGATTAAAGTTTGGGTGGCTAAAACATGCTCAACTTCAGAAGTGCCAATGCCAAAAGCCAAAGCGCCGAAAGCGCCGTGAGTTGAAGTGTGGCTATCGCCGCAAACAATTACCATTCCTGGCTGTGTCAAACCTTGTTCAGGACCAACAATGTGAACGATACCCTGTTTTTTGTCGTCGAGATCAAAATAGCGAATGCCGAATTCGCGGCAATTTGCTTCCAAAGTTTCAACCTGAATTCGGGAAGTTTGATCTTTAATTCCGGAAGTGCCATGGCCGCGATTTGATGTAGTGGTTGGCACATTGTGATCGGCCACCGCCAAATGTGCTTCCGGCCGGCGCGGCTTGCGATTTTTTATGCGCAGACCTTCAAAAGCCTGTGGTGAAGTGACTTCGTGAATGAGCTGGCGATCAACGTAAATCAAGGATGAAGAACCATCATCATCAACCAAATGCGATTCCCAGATTTTATCGTAAAGTGTTCGTGTCATAGTAAAAAATGAAGTGGTCAAAATTTTCTTCTTTACAAAATTTGCAAGGATTAAAACTATGAAGAGATCAATCAATTCATACAATCATGGCTACAATAATTTCAACAGTAATGGCTCTTGCCGAATCAGAAAAATTGGTTGTTGTCAAAAATGTTGTGTCTCTAAAAATAGATCCTGAAACAAGTTCAGGATGACATGTTTTGGAACCATCTTTCCCTAATTGTCATTTTTCTGGACACAAAATTTTAAGAACCTGTTCTAAATCAAATGGCCGGACATTCACAATTTGCTAACATCAAGCATCGCAAGGGCGCACAGGATGACAAGAAGGCAAAAATTTTTACCAAAATTATTCGCGAGATTACTGTTGCGGCAAAAACCGGACAGCCAGATCCAGAGTTCAATCCACGCTTGCGCAATGCTATCATTGATGCGCGCACCAACAACATGCCGAAAGATCGTGTTGATGCGGCGATAAAAAAGGCCACTTCCGGCGTGGCAGGAGAAAATTTTGAAGAAATTCGTTATGAAGGCTATGCGCCTGGCGGTGTTGCCATTATCGTCGAAGCTCTAACCGACAATCGCAACAGAACAGCAAGCGAAGTGCGTAGCATTTTCACTAAAATGGGCGGTGCTTTGGGAGAGACAGGTTCGGTTGGTTTTATGTTTGATCATGTTGGCATAATTCAATTTGAAGGTAGGGTAGCAAGCGAAGAACAAATGTTTGAAGCCGCGATTGAAGCAGGCGCGGAAGAGGTTGAATCATCTTCTGAAATTCATGTTGCAATCACCAATCCTGAAAATTTCAGTGCCGCGCGCGATGTGCTAATTAAAAAATTTGGCCAGGAAAATATGCTTTCAGCAAAACTTGACTGGAAAGCCAAAACCATTTCCGAAATTTCCGATCTCGAACAGGCACAAAAATTAATCAAATTAATTGATTCCCTGGAAGATTGCGATGATGTGCAATCTGTTACTGGCAATCATGTTTTTGTGCAGGAAATTTTGGAGAAATTATAAATTCATGAAAGAAATCGAAATTACTCCCAAGCTAGTTGAAGAGCATAATCTCGCCGCAGAAGAATATCAAAAAATTCTCGAAATTTTGGGTCGCATTCCAACTATCACCGAGCTTGGAATTTTTTCAGCGATGTGGTCGGAGCATTGTTCTTACAAATCAACCAAAAAATGGCTGAAAACCATGCATACCAAAGCGCCATGGGTAATTTGCGGGCCAGGAGAGAATGCTGGTGTCATTGATATTGGTGATGGGCAGGCGGTTATTTTTAAAATGGAAAGTCATAATCATCCTTCCTTCATCGAGCCATATCAAGGCGCAGCAACCGGCGTTGGCGGAATTTTGCGTGATGTTTTTACCATGGGAGCTCGTCCGATTGCCAATTTAAATGCATTGCGTTTTGGTGATATCAATCATCCAAAAACCAAGCAACTAGTGAATGGGGTAGTGTCAGGAATCGGCGGTTATGGAAATTGTGTTGGCGTTCCAACAGTTGCCGGTGAAGTGACGTTTGATAAAAGCTACAATGGCAATATCATTGTCAACGCCATGACTGTCGGACTTGCCGATAAGGATAAAATTTTTTATTCCGCCGCATCACAAGTTGGTGCAAGTGTGGTTTATGTTGGATCAAAAACTGGTCGCGACGGCATAAAGGGCGCGGTGATGGCCTCTGATGAATTTAAGGAAGGTGATGAAGATAAACGCCCAACAGTGCAAGTTGGCGATCCTTTTACCGAAAAACTTTTGCTCGAAGCTTGCCAGGAGTTGATGCAGTCCGATTGTATTTTATCAATTCAGGATATGGGAGCGGCTGGTTTGACTTCTTCTTCATTTGAAATGTCTGGCAAAGGTGGAACCGGAATTGAACTTAATTTGGAAAAAGTTCCACAGCGCGAAACCGGCATGACGCCTTACGAAATCATGCTTTCCGAAAGTCAGGAAAGAATGCTGATGATCATCAAGCCGGAAAAAGAAGATTTTGCGCAGAAGATTTTTGAAAAATGGGGCTTGGATTTTGCCGTGATTGGCAAGGTGACAGATAGCGGACGCGTGGTGGTAAAAATGAATGGCAAAATTTATGCCGATATTCCTTCAGCGCCTTTGTCAGAAAACGCTCCGGAGTATGATCGTCCTTGGGTCAGTTCATAAAGCGCAATTGCTGCGGCTACCGAAGCATTTAGGCTTTCTACCTTTTTATTGATTTCGATTTTTGCCAGAATATCGCAATTTTTTTTCACAAGATTACGCATTCCTTCGCCCTCTGATCCAATGACAAGAGCGATGTTTTTGTAATTTTTGATTTCACTTAATTTTGTTGTGCCACAAGCATCGAGGCCAATGCACCAATAGCCGATTTTTTTGAGTTTTTCGATTAGATTGTTGAAATTTGTAACGATCACCAAATCAACAAATTCAATGGTTCCAGCCGATGATTTTACGATTGTAGCATTTTCCTTTGGTGCGTTGTGTTCACAAAAAATTATTTTTTTTACGCCAAAACTTGCCGCGCTTCTGATTATTGCTCCGACATTATGCGGATCAGAAATTTGATCTAGTAAGAGTAGTGTAGAAAGCTTTCCTGCCTCTTGCGCCAGGTGAAGTTCTTCAAGTAAATCAAACTGATTTTGTGTTGGTAATTTTGACGCGCGAATAGCAAAACCTTGGTGAATCTGGTTTTTGCCGACAAGATTTTCAATTGCGACATTGTCGACTATCTTGATCTGGTTGTAAGAAAGCTGGTTTTCTTTAAGAAAATTTTGCAGTTCCAAGATGGTATTTTTTGTGACAAGGATTTCAAAAATCTTTCGTCTTTTTCCTTGTAGAGCTGCAAAAACGGGGTGTTTGCCGCAGAGCCATAAATCCTGTTTTAAAGCGGAATTTAGGTTGGTTCTGATGCTACTGTTGTTTTGGTTCTGCTTCAGTTTTTGTTTCTTGTTTTTCTTCCGGAGATTGTTGTTCATTTGACTGTTTTTGTTCTCCTTTCTGTTTGTCTGTCTCTTTTGGTTTGATCAAGAGTTCAACTTTAGCATTTTTGATGATACCGGCATTGATTTCGTTGATTTTATCCTGTGTGAGCTGTGAGCGTATGTTGTCTTTTACCGCCTCAAAATCCAGTGGTTTGGCATCACGCATATCGGAAAATTTCACCAGATGCCAGCCGAATTTGGTTTGAATTGGAGCAGAAACCGTATCTTTTTTTAGAGTTGGCAGAATATCAGCAATTTCTTTTATGACGTTGTCTTCAAGAACATATCCAAGTTCACCACCTTTCTCTGCACTGTCTTGATCAAGGGAATATTTTTTTGCGGCATCAAAAAATTTGAGTGGTTTTTTCCTGTTGTTAAGGTTCTTTAAAATTTTTTCTGCCTCATCTTTGCTTTTAACAATGATATGTGAGATTGAGTATTCCTTTTTGCCAGCAAGTTCATTGGTTAATTCAGCGTATTTATCGTTAACTTTTTGATCGGTGATTTCCTGTTTTATCAGATGATCAATATAAGCCTGGCGCAAGATTTTATCTCTTGCTTCACTGATGCGAGCTTTAGTTTCAGAGTTTTGTGTTACCGCTGATTTTTTTGCTAGCTTGAGCAGTTTTTTGTCTAAATAAATTTCTTTGGTGAGAATCTCGATTACTTCTTTTGGCATATTTTCGATTTCTGGAACTTTTATTGTTTGTTCCTGGCCATCAAAAATATTGCGCAATTTTTGCTCCATTTCTCTTTTGAAAATTTTTTCATTGCCGATTTTTGCAATCGCGATTCCTTTATCTTCTTTGTTGTTTGTGAAGTAATAGGAAAAGGCAAAAATAATCGCGGCAATAAAAGTTGCTGTGGTGAATATTCTGAATGAATTTTTTTTGCGAACGTAGCGTCTCATAACTTTAAATTTGAGATAATAAATTTAGGAAAAATTTGATAATTTTGGCAAATTTCTGTGAGTTTTTTTTCGTCGGCGTTTTGCCAGAATTTTATCTGAAGAGATTTGGCTAAAATTCCGCCGGTGACAAGAATGCTGTCGATTCCAAAGTCATTTGCGCCTTTGATATCTGTTTCCATTCCATCACCAATTGCGATGATTTGGCTTTTTTCAATATGGCCAAAAATTTCGCAAGCCATTTTATAAACTGCTGGAAATGGTTTGCCGTAGTAAAAAACTTTGCCTCCAATTTTTTCATATTCGCGTGCCAGAGCTCCGGCGCAGATCATCTCATCACCATTCTGACGAACTACGATGAGGTCAGGATTAACACAAATCATCGGCAGATCATATTTTTTTGCTGCGATTACTTGCGGCAGTTTTTCTGCCAATGTTGAGGATTCGCCGTCAAAGCCGGTGGTAATTACGATATCAGCATCTTTGGCATCTTCAACTTTGGTGTAGTTTAGGCCTTCAAGAAGATCGATATCTTTTTGTGGTCCGATGTAGAGATAATTGCGGCCAAAATTTTTAAATCCTTCTTCCTGATTTTTTTGCATAGCCAAAAAAGCGGCTTCGCCGGAAGTTAGTATGAAATCATAAAGATCAGCGGTAATTCCAAGTTTTTTGAGTATTTGCACCACTTTGAATGAGCGCCTTGGCGCATTGGACAAGAGGCCAATTTTTTTTCCGGATTTTTTTAAGCGGGATAGAGTTTCAACTACGGAAGGATAGGCTGAAATGCCATCATGCAAAACTCCCCAGACATCGAGGATGAAGTGAGAGTAGTGAGGTGGGAGGTAGGAGAGAGAGGAAAGGGGGAGCATTAAGAATTAAATTATTCCATCAACCTTCCCACCCATTTCAAAAAACTTTTGAATCGGCTTTTTTCATATTTCATTTTTATCATATCTCCGAGCCTGATTGTGTTAGCTTTTTTTTCGTCGTTAATAATTACGAAGCAGGTTTTTGGATCGATAATGTCAGATACTGTGCCGGTTGCGATTATGCGTCTTTCGGTTTCTGTTTCATTGCTGATTGGATTTTCAACTTCGTATTTTCCTATCACTTCGAACTTATCATTTTGTTTTATGCCATCCATTGATCCAAGGTTAATTTTGAAAATTGTTTTACTGCCATTGACGCGTTTTTCGAGAATATAGCCTGTTTTTGCGAAAGCGTTTTTTATTGCTATCTCAACTTCCTCAACAGCATCCTGTCCGGCTCGGCGCACTAGACCATCATCGCGTTCAACACCTTTAACTTTCTCGCCACCGATTTGTAGCATTCCGATGCTTACCCCACCTTTTTGTTGCACATTTTCAGTGCGCGCTCTTTTTCCCTCAAATTCTATGGCTTCAATTACTGTGAGTGATGGAAGTTCGTAAATCTTGATGTTGCCGGCGACGTTTGAATTGTAGATGAATCGCGGCGGGAGTGAAATAACCTGAAAGTTTTTAGGATTGATGTAAGTGGTTCCGCTGACAAATTTGCTTGAAAAATCGGCATTTGCGATAGTGCCGGAAACAGCGTAATCAGCGACTTTTGGGCCTTTGTAGCTTCCAGTATTATGCATTTCTGCCAAAGCTATTTCTTTTTGCAATTTAGTTGCGGCATTACGATCAACCAACTCGGCAAGGCGATGTTTGGCAAGAATATTTTCAACATTATTGGCGATGGAATTTCCGAGTTGCGATTGTTTTGCTGTAGGATTGTCATTTTCATCTAACGGAAAAACTACAATTTTTGGCGCTTTACCATCAAGCCTTTCTGAGCTTGGCATAAATTCAGTGCGCGACAAAAACTGTTTTTGGTAAAGATCGAGATTTTTTATGGTAGTTGAGCAGGAAGAGAGGAGAAAGACTAGAAGCAGGTGTTGGAGTTTCATAATTCGTAATTTTAATTTGTGATTCCTACCACTTTCAAAATTCCTTCCTTTTCGATTTTTTCCTCAAAGGATTTGAGGGCGCTGTGATACGATTCCTTCTCGCTGATAGTTGAGCTGCCGGTGATTTCAACGGAATTACTGGCGAGAATTTTTTCGCCGGAAATATTTTCAAAATCAATCTCCAATTTAGTTAAAAAAGCTTCATAAATTTTGTTGGTGTGGCTTTGGGATTTGATTTTAATTACAATCTGATTGCGATCAGAAGAATTACGGCTTGAGGAGATTTTTAATTTTTCCCTGTTTAAAGCGTTACGGATGATTTTGGCAATTTCCTGTGGCGAATTTATTTCAAAATAAAACTCAATTTTATCGGAAGATTTGTTGAATTGATTTTCGAATTCGGCGATGCGATTTAGTTTTTCTGTAAGGTTAATATTTTCTCCCGTGCCGGCAAGAATGCGGCTTCTTAATTCCAACTCTTTTCCAAGTGATAAAATTTTTATCAGATCATTTCGTTTCTGAATTGGGTTTTTTGTGGCTGAATTTTCATTGAGATCGGCAATCTTTTTTTCCAAAACCATTACTCTTTCCTTCTGATCATTGATGAAAGGTGTGCGTTCGATCGATACTTCAACAAAAAATTTTTCAGCGATTTTATCGCTTCTTGAAACTCTGAAATTGCTGAAGTCAATTTTTTCAATATTCTGCCGCACTTTTTGGCGCATTTCTTCATTAACACTTGTCTGATTTTCTTCGCGAATCAGGCTTGATTCTGCTGAAATGCCGACCATCAAACGGGCTGCAGCATCGGCCAATGCATGTTTTGTTGCTTCCTCGAGAGTGTGGCCCTCAGCAACGCCGTAAAGATTTTCAAAACTATTTTGCTTTGGCGCGATATACCAGGAAGGCGTGTTGGCGTTGAAATTGTTGTTTGAGGCGACACAGGCGGAAAGAAACAGGAGGGTCGCTAAAAGTGGTATGCAAAATTCTGTGTCTGAAATTTTTCGTGCTTCGTGCTTCGTGCTTCGTGCTTCGTGCTTTGAAATTATCGCAGTACGAAGCGCGCTGCGCAATGCACGAAAAAGACACAAAATTTTAAGAACAGGTGATTTACTCATCTAGTTCTTTGAAAGTACCTTGGCTGTTAGATTCGCTAGCATTAATGCGCTGTGATGATGCGGCAGAGCGTCCACTTTTTTCTGCCTCTTCACTCATCCAGACAGCGCATGAAGTTAGATATGAAATTGCTAAAATTATGAATAATTTTTTAGTCATGGCGATAAACATTGAGGTTGAACTCCGCGGCTAAAACCGCGGAGTATGAAATTACATGCCGCGAGGTTTTGATTCTTTTTCTCTTTCTTCTTCGAGTTCTTTGAAGAGTTCTTTGGTTGCAGCTTCAGCTTTGTTTATGTTTTCACGTCCAAAATTTGCTTTAGCCAGACGTGCATCGAAAGTTTTTTGGCTGTTTTCAAGGAATTTGCTGTAATCCTCATTGCCTAGCATCATGTGAACATAAAGCGTGCCATCTTCGCCTTTGAAAATGTTAAGCCTTTTAACGCCGGAAAGTGGTAAATTTTTTACTACTTCTTTGGTTGCTTGAGCGAAGAATTCTTCAACATCATCCTGTTCATTGATGCGCGCTGATCTCAAGGAATCTTTGGTGATTCTGCTGATTTCAGATTGAATGGTTGCGGCGATATTGGCCTTGGCATCAAGTTCGGCTTTAGGAATTTGAAACTTTATTCCACCTTTTGAAGGGCTTGCTATACCAACTGCGGCAACACCTTCTTTCACAGCCGGATCAAGCACCCAGGCTGGAAGATCTTTGAGATCGCCTTTGTTTGTGTTGACTAAAGAAGCGTCTTTTTTTGCGCAGGCAAAAGAAAGTGATAAGGCAATTGCTGATATGGCAATTAGAAGTTTGTTTTTCATAGTATGATTAGTTTGGTTTATGAAGAGGCGGCGAAATCCGCTTTCGGGCGTGAGAATTATTTTTCGAAACTAAAATTACAAGCAGGTTTATAAATTTTCTTTTCGATAGATCAGAAGTGTGCCAATCGCCAGACAGATTGTGGCAATCACCCAGGTTGAAGCGAATATTGAGATTAATCCGGAAGAGCCGAGAGCACTGACTATGCTTGAGATTATGTAGAGTATAAGTCCGATAATTATTCCAAAAAAAATCATCAAAATTGAATTTTGATTGCGTATGTGATTGAGGCCGAAATAGCAGGCAATCATGGTCATTGCCGCAAACAAAATCGGCTTTGCCAGCAGTGAATGAAAATAAACTTTGAATTTTGTTTGTGACAGGCCGGAAAGGCGTAATTCGCTTATCAGTTTTGGTAATTCGAAAACGGAAAATAACTTTACGTTTTGGAAGTTATTGACGATTTTTTGCATGACAAAATCAGCTTTCATGTTTGTTGGAATAGTAACGCTCTCCAGGCTTTTATTTAGTGTTTCTCCCTCGTTAATAGTGACGTTTTTAAGCAACAGATAGCCATCCATCATTAGCATTTTTTTGGCGTCCAGTTTTTTGTAAAATTCATTTTTGCTGTTAAAGAACCAAATTGTCACATCAGCCATCTCCAGATTTTCTTTGTAAACTTTCTTGGCTTGTATGATTAATTCTTCGTTTGGATTATCGACGTTGCTCTGTTTAAGCCAAATTCCTTTTTGCAGCGCCACAATCTCGCGCATTTCATTTTTGACATATTTGGCTTCAAGGGAGTGAAATTTTTTTGTCATCAGAATTGAAAGCGGGCCAAAAGCCACAATCCACAAAACGCCGATGACAAAGGCCGATAATGCCGCGGGTCGAATTATCTGCCACAGCGAAAATCCACTCATTCTGATTATTGAAATTTCGCTTTTTGATGAGAGGGAAAAGAAGCAGGCAATTGCAGCAATTAAAATCAGGGATGGTGCTATGTCATTTAAAAAATCCGGTATTTGCAAAAATGCCATCAGAATTGCCGTATAAAACGGACTATTTGCCGCTTTGATTTTGTCGAGAGCATCAAGAAGATTAATAAAAAAAATCAGCAACGAAAATGCCGTGGCAATCTGCAAAAATTTGATCAAAAAATTTTTGGCGATGTAGAGAGATGTAAGGTTTTTCATTCAGTATCTATACTCATTCAAGTTGAAGAAGCCGAACTCTGACTTCGCCTTTTTGGTAAAAATTTGCTCGGAGAATGACGCTGTATCACTTGATACAGCTTACATTCTCCGTCGCAATTTTTCCCAAAAATTCTTCGTCATAGTTCGGCTTCTTCAACTTGAATGAGTATACGCGGTAATTTCCAATAAGAAGCTTTATGCTGATTGCAGAAAATAGCATGAAATTAAGGTAAGGTATTGCCACAAGTGATGACGATGATTCAATGAGGCTGTAGCTTATGATGGTTAAGCCAAGAAAAATTGTTGCCGCTAAAATTGCGATGATGGTGTTGCGTAAATTGCCATAGCGATTGAATTGGCCATGCAAAATGAAAGCCAGAGCCAGAAAGGAAAAAACTAGCGGCAGTAAAGGATAGGTGAATCTTTGATGAATTTCAGAACGAAATTTTTCCAGCTCAAAATGTTCCACATCTTCTTCCGGATCTATCAATTCCTGCAAATAACGTTCTTTTGCTTTCCAGCGCACCTGTGTTCCGCCTTTTTGATTTTCGCTTAAGTTAAAAACATAATTGTCGAAATGTAGGATTTCCGATTTGTTGTCCTGATAGTTAAATTTTTGAACGGTGCCATTTTCCATATAGAGCAAAGCTGATTTATTTTCGATGAGAATTTCTCCGCTTTTTGCGGTGATGGTGATGGAATATTGGTTTGGTCTCTCGTCATGCAATAAAATGCCAAACAGGTGATTATTTTCATCACGATTTTTGGCATAAATTGTCAGCTCTTTTAAGGTTTCAAAAGTTTGCGGGCTGAATGACAGATTGGCATAATTATCCTTGATATTGATGCGCGAAAGACGAAGTTGTTTGTTGGCATAAGGCATAAGAAAAAAAGCGATAACAAAACAGATCAGCGATAAGATTGCAGCTAAACGCAATACTGGTTTACATATTGCCATTTTGGTTAATCCGGAATTTTTCAGGATAGTAATTTCGTTGCTCGAGAGCAGGCGGTTGAAAGTGAGTAAAATTGCCGCAAAAACTGACACCGGAATTATGAATAGAAGCATCCACGGCAAAATCAGAATGAAGAGATAAAAAAACTGCTTCAACTCCACGCCGTTTTCTGTCACATATTTTACAAAAGAAATCGCGCGACTAAACCAGATAAGCGAGATCAAAATTGCAATTATTGCAAGAAAAGAAATAAGAGTTTTTTGAAAAAAATAACGTTGATAAAGCAAAATAATTTACGATTTAAGATTTAGTTTTAAGATCCTGAAACGAGTTCAGGATGACATAAAAGATTGTTGTCATCCTGAACTCGTTTCAGGATCTTAAAACTAAATCTTAAATCGTAAATTATGATCAAAATTTTTCTTAACGGTGAAGAAAAGATTCTCGAATGCGAAATGAGCATTGCTGAGCTCACCGAATCTCTTGCGCTTGATATAAAAAAAATTGCGGTGGAAAAAGATCGGGAAATTGTTTCCTGCGATCAATTTTCGCAGGTGATTTTAGATGAGGGAAGTCGAGTTGAAATCGTGCATTTTATCGGTGGCGGGTAGCTCCTGGCGGAAATAATTGTCCGCTTGGATGATGCGCTGCATTTGATGGTCTTGCCCGTAATTCGGCGATAGTTTTTTTGGTTTCGCTTTGTAAATCGGCCATCATCTTTTCAAGCTTTTTTTGTGTATCAACTTCTTCTCCCCCAAGACTTTTTGATATTTTTGCGATATCTCTTACGATTTCAGGATCAGCAGCGAACATCTTTCTGACAGCCTCATTTTCTTTTTTATCTCCACTGCCTAGTTCAGAGAGCCAACCTTGTAGGTCGTCCTTGCTGGAAGCATCTTTCGGCATTCGATCCAGCCAACCTTCAAATTCCTCCATCTCTTCATCATTAAGACCAAGAACATTGCGATAATGCTCCAATCCCGCTCTCATGATTATTTTTTCGGTATTTTTTGTTTGTGCTGCTCTGCCTCTTAAAGCTGTATAATTTTCTGTATCATCAGAATCGGAGCTATCGCCAAAACCTAGCTCACTTTGTTGTTCAGCAACGGTTTCACCGGCTTTTTGGGCTAATGTTTTAAATCCGTAAATGCCAAATCCAGACCATGTTTTTCCAATAGATCCTTTGAAGAAATCAGCAAAGGCAGCTAAGGTTTTATCATCCCAAAGCTCACTTCTTGCTCCTAAATGTTGTTTAACGAAATGCGAACTGGCATGTTGGGCAAAGCTTGTGACCGCATAGCATGTGCCAAGCACGCATGTGGCAACTGTGGCTACCGGCAATCCAACCATACATGATGCTACGCCTCGTATGAATTTTGCCAGGGGATTGTTTAAAAAAGTTGTTTTGGCCATTAGTCTCTAAAGTTGATGAATTGTAGCGGGATTTCGTAATTGCCACTGCGCAAAAGTGCAATTATTTGTTGCAGATCATCGCGCTTTTTTCCATCGATACGAACTTCATCGCCTCTGATTGAGGCCTGAACTTTCGCTTTGGAATCCTTGATTTGTTTGACAATTTTTTTGGCGATTTCCTGTTCAATGCCATTGCGCAATTTAACATCCTGTTTGAGCATGTTTCCGCCAGCCTTCTCCTCTTTTTGGAAATCAAAAGATTTAACATCAACACCACGTTTTGTAGCAAAAACTTTTAGTGAATCGCGGATGGCGTCAAGTTTATATTCACTATCGGCGCTCAGTGAAATCAGATTTTCTTTTTGTTTTAATTCCAGCGAAAAGACCGCGCCTTTGAAATCATAGCGATTAGTGAGCTCGCGCAAAACCGAATTTACCGCGTTGTCCACTTCCTGCAGGTTGATTTTGGAAACTATGTCGAAACTTGGCATGGCTATTTCAACGCTTGCTTTAAGTCGCTGATCAAATCATCAGCATTTTCCAGACCGACAGAAAGACGGCACATGGTTTCAGTGATTCCCAATTTTTCCTGTTCATCGCGCGTAATGTTGGAGTGAGTTGTGGTTGATGGGTGGGTGATGAGTGATTTGGCATCGCCGAGATTATTGGAAATGTCGATGATTTGCAGGCGATTCATGAAAGTAAAACAATCTTTCTTTTTGCCTTTGATTTCAAAAGCCATCATGGCGCCGCCATTTTCCATCTGTTTTTTGGCAATGTGATGTTGTGGATGTGACTTTAAGCCAGGATATAAAACGCGTTTAACCTTTGGATGTTTTTCCAAAAATTCGGCAATTTTTTGTGCATTGGCACAATGTCTTTCCATACGCAGAGAAAAGGTTTCCAGTGATTTTAAAATTACCCAAGCGTTGAACGGACTCAAAGCCGGACCGGTATGACGATGAAATGGCAACAAAATTTCCTTGATGAATTTTTCCGATCCCAAAACGGCTCCACCCAGCGTGCGACCTTGTCCGTCCATATGTTTGGTGGTTGAATAAACCACTATATCAGCGCCAAGTGGAAAAGATTTTTGGCAAAAAGGTGAGGCGAAAATATTGTCGATAATCAGCGCCGCGCCGTGTTTATTGCATAGTTTGGCCACCATTTTGATGTCGATGATTTCGAGATTGGGATTGGCCGGAGTTTCAATAAAAACCACCTTGGTATTTTTTTTGAAAGCCTTGCTCCACACCTTTTCATCAGTGCCATCAACCAATGTGACATCAATGCCATAATTGGGCAAAATTTTAGTGGCGATGTGAAAACATGAGCCGAATAAAACTTTTGAAGCGATAAAATGATCTCCGGTTTTGATCTGGCACATGATCGAAGCAAAAACCGCTGCCATTCCAGAAGCCATGACACACGTACTTGTCTTAAAATCTCGACGCGTTGCGTCAGGGGCACCTTCAAGCAACGCCAATTTGTCTTCCAGCATTTTCAAATTCGGATTCAAATAGCGCGAATAAACATAGCCCGGCGCTTCGCCATTAAAGCGGCTTTCGGCAGTTTCAGATGAATTATAAGAAAAACCGGAATTCAAAAAAATCGCTTCGGAAGTTTCACCAAAATTAGAGCGAATAGTGCCACCGCGGACAAGTTTGGTTTCAAGATGAAGTTTGGAAAAATCGAGGCTTTTGTTTTTGTAGGACATGAAATTGTTATTTTTGGAAAGCCAATAAAATCTATGCAACAGTTTCTTAATACAAGCAATAAAATTGCCAGAATTGCCAGAATTGATGGCGAGTAAAATGAAAATTTTGAAAAGATTTTTACAACACAAAATTTTTGAAACAGACAGAAAAGGTTGTTCTTGAAATTTTGTGTCCAAGAAAATTAGATCCTGAAACAAGTTCAGGATGACAATCTGGGAAAGATTGGTTTCAAAACATGTCATCCTGAACTTAAAACATGTCATCCTGAACTTAAAACATGTCATCCTGAACTTGTTTCAGGATCTAAAATTTCAGACACAACATTTTGTACAACAACCGGTGTTTATGCTCCCCAAAACTCCAAACAAAACCGCACTGCCACAGCCTGACAATGCTGATTGGACATATGCAGGAACAGAAAAAATAACAATCACCAATGAAGATGGAACAACTCAAACCATCGTAAGAAACATCGGAGCAAATGATGGGGTAATAAACTCAAATGATGCTGTATTCTCCAAACTAAAAATCTGGCAAGACAGAAACCAAAACGGCATCTCTGAAGCAAATGAACTTAAAACCTTAACTGAACTCGGAATCAAAGAAATCAAAGTCTCCCCTGATTCCATCACTTTGCAAAACTACACCCAAAACGGCAATCTCATAATCTCCAAAGGTCAGTTCACTCAGGAAGTTACTAATCCGGACGGAACAAGAAGCGAAGTAACAAAATCCTACGCCAATCTAGATCTCGCAGTTAACCAAACCAACTCATCCTCCTACAGCTACACCGATCCCGAAGGCAACATCATCGGGGATTATAATCTCAATCTCGAGGTTCTGACTCTGCCTATGATCAGAGGCTATGGTGATGTCAAGGCTTTGCCGGTTGTGGCTTCACAAAATCCTGAATTGCTAAATGCTCTGAAAGAATTATCTGCCTTGCCATTTACCACTTACCACCTGTCATCAATCTCCCAAAAAATTGAAGAAATCATCTATCTCTGGACTAACACTAAAGAAATAACCGGCATGAGAGGAAGTTTTGATGCCAGAAAGCTTGCAGTTCTTGAGGTGATAAGAGGAGAAGAATATAAAAATTCTGATGGCGGCAGTAATGTTCCCTTTGCTTTATCTGCACCAGTAAATGAGGCATGGAGAAGTTTCACAGATGGCATTAAAATAAAACTCCTTATCCAATCTACTTTTAAAAATATCTTCTCCGGAACGGTTACGACAGAAACTGACGAAAGTAATCAATTTGACACATCAATTTTTGAGTCGATGGCAAATGGAAATTGTCATTCTAAAAATCAGCTTAATTCATTAAGAAATTTTAATTAATCACTAACTAACAAGGGAGAAAATATGGCGTTTGTAAGAGAAAAAATGTCCGAGGAAAATAAACAAAAATATGATCGTCTTTATTGGACAGTGGATCGTAAGAGAGGAGTATTTTTAATTGCTTCTGAGATTGGCAGAGAAAACGAAAGAACTTTTGAGCTGTATAATCTAAACGATGGAAAATTTATCTTACGAGCTAGGGCAAAAGATAAATCATCTGGGAATCCAAAAGATGGAATTTTGGAATGGTATGAAATTTATAACCTATTCATAGTTGAGGCGATGCGCTCGGAAGAAAATAAATTAGTGAATGTTTTAACAGATGCTTTGAATGAGTATGGATTAAAAGAGTATGCACAAGGAAATCTAAAAAACTGCACCGTCAAAGTAACATTCCCCAATCATAAATTCGGAGGTACCAAATAATGACAATCTACAACAACGCCTCTGAAGTCTGGTCAGCAATAAATGCAGCAACTTCCATTGATCAAATTAAATCAATTTTAAACGACTCCAATACAAGCGATATTGTGCTGGATCCAAATGATTTGAGGACTTTAGCTCTATCTCAATCTGTTGATGTCGGTGGTGCCAAAACAGCAATACTTTACGCCGGCACCATAAATAGCGGTTTGCCTGATACAGTTTATTCTGGAGATATCGCTAGAAATATTGCTAACTCTAGTAGAGGAACTGTTGCGATTATTGATAATACGGCCGCATCAGTTTTTGTAGGCAGTAATGAGTTTAGGGGTGCCATAAATGTGGCATTCAATAACGATGCGGGAGCTATACGAGAATTCCTCAACGGCACCACCACCTCTAGTGGTACTCGTACTTCCCACGGTTTATTCGGCGACCTCTCCGAAAAATTCATCACCCAAAACCCCTTCACCGAAGTAAGAACAATCTCCGCAACTGCCGATCTTGACTCCATCCTCTTCCAAAAGGAAATCTCTTCTATCCTTCACAACTCCGACTCAACAATAACCAAGATTGACGGAATCGAATTATCTGAACTTAGATCAACACTAGAGAACAAAGGATTAACTGATGTAATAGACAATGTTAAACAATCCTCCGGCGCCCACTTCACCTTACTTGAAACCGGGAAAGACATTAACGGCAATCTGTTAATCGGAACCGGAGAATTCTTCAGAAACTCACAAGATGTAGAAATCTCCCATCTCCCAAATGATGCCACAGATATAAAATCCGGTGCCATCTTGTTAGGCAGAGACTCCTCATGGCTCGGTTCCAAACTTCTTTCCGCATCCACTCTAAACAAGTTAGGAACAGCCGGAGACATAATCTCCTTCGCCTTCGCAGCCAAAGAAGCAGAAGCCGCAATAGCAGCCGGAGACAATGCCAGAGCCTCAACCATCATGCAACATTGGACTGCCGACTTCCTCGGTGGTGCTGCAGGAAGCTATGTGGCAGTTCTGGCAGCAACTCCGTTAATCATGACATTAGCTCCAGGAGCAATAGTTGGAGGAACATTGCTAATTGCCTCCGCTATTGTCGGAGGAGTTTATGGCGGACCGAAAGGAGTTTATCTTTTAGAAAAAGCCAAAGAACTCGGAGTTATTATCCAGGATGAATTACGCGATGATGTAGCTGATTTTACTGATGCGGCTAAGGAGCATCTCAATAGCTTTCTTGATGATGTAATTACAATCGGAACCTCCCTCCAATCCGCCCTCAACTCCCTCCACCAAGCAGAACTCCCAATCCCTGTCCGCCGTATTGACCCCCTTACCCTCGATCTCGATTACGACGGAATCGAGTTGGTAGATGTTCGAAACTCCAAGGCCTTCTTCGATCTCGATCTCCGCAGACTCTCCGGGGAAGAATATGAATCCCTAACTAACCCAGAAAGCCAAAGCTACAACCAATCAGCCCAAATCTATTCCTTCAACAATCCCGATGGAACAATTTCTTATTATCTCGGAGACGGGGTAAAGGAACAGGTAGGATGGATAAGTGCTGACGATGGTCTTCTAACTTTAGATAAAAACAACAACGGCACTATAGACAACATCCTCGAACTCTTCGGCAAGCAGGATAAAACCGGGACAGAAGAACTCCGGGAATATGATCTCAATGATGCAGCTGGGGCTAACGGAGTTGCTGATGGGGTAATAAACAACCAAGATGCTGTATTCTCCAAACTAAAAATCTGGCAAGACAGAAACCAAAACGGCATCTCCGAATCAAATGAACTCAAAACCCTAACTGAACTCGGAATCAAGGAAATCAAAGTCTCCCCCGATTCAATCACAAATCAAAACTACACCCAAAACGGCAATCTCATAATCTCCCAAGGACAGTTTATTCAGGAAGTTACCAATCCTGACGGAACAAGAAGCGAAGTAACAAAATCCTACGCCAATCTAGATCTCGCAGTTAACCAGACAAACTCATCCTCTTACAGCTACACTGATCCTGAAGGTAACATTATTGGGGATTATGATCTTGATCTTGAGGTTTTTTTTAATGAATCTAATCAACCATGCTGAGCTTTGTAAAAAAATTGTTTAAACTAGCAGTATATCTAATCGCGCTACTTGGTCTATCTCTCTGTTTTTTTGCTTATCCAAAGTCACGAGTGTTTTTAACTATTCTAGGAGCGGCACTATTTTTTTTGATGTGGAGTTGCGGCAATAAAAATCAAAGATTTTATGAAGTTTTTCAGAGAATTAATCAGATGATTCGTAGAACAAAAATTTATCGAAGATCTAGAAAGATCATGTTTTTAGTGCCACTGCTCATTGGAATAATATTCATTTTATTGGTTAGTAATAGCAACGAATCATCCTATGGAGAGAAGTTGATGCTTTATGGTTGTATTGCGTTTTTGACTTGGTTCTTCTCGCGTGGTAGGTGGAAGATGGCTTATGATATGAAGTATAGAAGGAAGGTCAGGAAGTTTTGGAAAGTGGAACAAAAGAAGCCATGGAGAAAAAGATGGCATCATCCGCAAACTGAGTCTGCAATTGCTATGCTTATTGTATTTTCTTTTGTAGGTTGCATTTGGCCTATGATTATATTCTTTCGCGAAGGTTTGTTTGATAGAAATTGGAACATTAGTTCCATAATGCTTGCACTGATCTCATTTCTTCTTTTTAAGTTCTGCATCCAGTTTTACAAAAAATGAAATTTATTTAACTCAACCTCAACCAACTAATTTATGCCTCAAATCGCAACCTCTGTCTATCGCTACAACACCGAAACTGGTCAAGTAGAATTCAATTTAGAACTAACAAATGGCATTCCAGAAGCTGACCGAGATTTTGTTGGAGAGGTCTCTGTTGAGGTTATTGATGCAGTTGAAAATTTTGTTAATGAGTCGCTTAAAAATGCTGGAGCTGGTGCTGCAACAAGATTTTTTATTTCTAAACCAATCTTTGCAATAGGCTTTACCCTAGAATCTCTACTAGAACTAAAAGCTGAAAGAGACACACATGGCGAACAATCATTCCAAAACAAACTAGCAACTATTGGCCAAGTTGCCGCCAAAAATCTAGTTGCTGGCTCTGCTTTAGAAGCAGCAGTGTTGATAGGCACTGCTGCAGTTGGAGCTCCTGGTATTGCTACCGTGGTTGCTACAGGTGTTGTTCTCAGTCTGATTACCGATGTTGCTTTTAACTCCCACTTCAATGGAGCACTCGACAAAACCCCATCCGAAGCTCTAGGTGATTTTATGCGTGAGTTTGACGGAGGACAATTTGTAGATGATGTCTTTTTCCTAGCAGAAGAAGGGACAGATCTCACAATTGAATCTGCCAAATCTATTTTAGACTCCCTAATCTCCGACTCCCAAACCATCTCCTCCTACCTCCAATCCACCTTCAACTCCTTAACCTCCGCCGAACAATCCACCTCCCGTCCCAGAGTCGACCCCCTAACCCTCGATCTCGAC
>Ga0155344_101_pt1 | contig 104327 bp, 95 predicted proteins | sample RifCSPhighO2_02_FD_106312 | JGI IMG/M metagenome (GOLD analysis project Ga0155344, IMG submission 106312) | Alphaproteobacteria bacterium RIFCSPHIGHO2_02_FULL_40_34 | reverse complement strand
CGTATTTCCAGATACGCTTCGTAATTTTGTCAAAAAAGCGCTAAAAACATGCTAAAATCTGGGGTTAAAAAAGATTCAGGACAGGTTCTCAGAAAAATAGGCTTCAGTAAAGATAACAAAGCCAGCAATCCTCAGATCATGATTGGGCTTCTGGTTAATGATTTAGGCTTTCCAATTTCTTACCGACTCTTTGCCGGAAATAAGTTTGAAGGTCACACTCTGATGCCATCAATTCTTGCTTTAAAAAAGAAATACAAAATCAAGCAAATGACTGTGGTTGCTGACTCAGCAATGATCTCTGATAAAAATGGAGAAGCAGCTAGCGAAGGCAGAGTTTATTTTAAAAACTTCAAGCAAAGCTGAGATCATTAAACGAACTAAATTTCTGAAAACGCCAATTCCGGATAAGGCATCAAGCCAATCTCGATTAGTTCCCTCTCCCCTTGTGGGAGAGGGTTAGGGTGAGGGGTATTAACTTTTTTAGCAGCCGGAAGATTTTTTACTTTCTACTACTCTCCTCTCCTCCACTACTTCCTGCCCCCTCTACCTCTTCCACCCGCCTCATCCAGTCTTCGTGTCTCTGATTCACCAGATTCAGGCGATGGCGATGGTTTGGTTGTTCTGATTCCTTTGGTTCTGGCAACATCCTGATGAGCTTCCGCCGCTCTTTCTCCTGCAACAATAGCTTCCGCTTCTCTTTCATCCCACTCTTCTCCCCCTAGAAGTCTTTCGCTTAGTTCTCTCGTTCTTTCATCTAGTTCTCTCGTTCTTTCATCAGATCTTCCTAGCATTTCGGTTATCGCACTTCGGGCTCGTTGCCCAAACCCTCTTGCTTGTCCTCTTCTTTCCTCAAATTCCCCTTCGGTTGCTGCGGCGCTTCTGTATCTTTGTTCGGCAGTTTGACGTCTTTTTTCTTCTTCAGCTGTATCTGCTCCGCCTCCTCCTCCTGTAGCCTCAAATTCAGTGTCTGATAGCATGTCAGTATCTGCTCCTCCGCCTACTCCTGTAGTTTTTTTTCCCGCTCCGCCATCTCTGGCTGATGTTGGTTTGGAGGGTTTTTTTGATTTGAAGCGTTCTTGGATGAGGGTTAAGGTTGCGGAGATGTTGTTGTTCCAAAGACCAACAGTAAGAGTGTGGTTTTCTCGCAGAGCTTCCGCCATGGCTTCTGCTCCGGTGGAGCCGATATCGTTGAAGCCTAGAGAAAGCTTCGTCAAAGTAGTATTTCCTCGCAGAGCTTCTGCTAGGGCTGCTGCTCCGGTGGAGTCGATATCGTTGCCTCTAAGATCAAGCACCGTCAGAGTCGGATCATTTTCACGAAGTCTTTTTAGGATTTCTTTCATAATCTAGTAAAATTAATTAACTTGGTAAAAGTGGGTCGGGTAATGTTTTTTCGGGATTGGTTTATTAGACACAAGTGATTTTTTATGAATGTCAATTTGACACAAGGAGCCTGTCGCAAATCTGATTTTTCAAAAGGGTTAAACTAACCCCAATAACGCTTAAGAAAAATGTTCCTAACCTTACTCTTCCAGGAACATATTCTACAAATTCATTTCTCACAAATCCCCCCCACATTCGTCATCCTTGGACGCGAAGCGTTGGGGTGGAGGGGTAAATATTATTTTTGTGAGGGGTAATTTTTGTGAGGAGTTAAAATAAAGAAGCAATATCCAGCATTCTGAGTGAAAAAGCCCACTCATTGTCATACCAGGAGCAGATTTTAACCATATTGCCGCCAATGACTTTGGTTTGTGTGGCGTCAAAGCAGGAGCTGTGCTTGCTGTGGTTGAAGTCAATTGAAACCAAAGGTTCATCAACATAGCGCAAAACATTTTTCATTTTTGCTGCGGCATTTTTTACCACTTCGTTTATCTCTTCTTTACTGGTTTCTCTTTTAGCAAGGAAGTTCAGATCAACCATCGAGACATTAGCGGTTGGCACGCGCACAGCGCCGCCATCGAGTTTCCCTTTTAATTCCGGAAGAACCAAGCCGATTGCCTTGGCGGCGCCGGTTGAGGTTGGGATCATTGAAATAGCGCAGGCACGGGCGCGGCGGAGATCTTTGTGAGAATTGTCAACCAGATTTTGATCATTGGTGTAGGCGTGAATTGTGGTCATAAAGCCTTTCTCTATGCCGATTGCATCATGCAAAACTTTCGCGATTGGAGCCAGGCAGTTTGTGGTGCAGGAGCCGATGGAGATTACTTCATCATCAGCCTTTAATATTTTTTCATTAACACCAAAAACGATGGTTTTAACCGAATCTTCTTTTGCTGGAGCGGAGATAATCACCTTTTTTGCGCCGGCTTGAATATGCTGCATTGTATCAGCATGTTTGATGAAAGCGCCGGTGCATTCCATAACCACGTCAATTTTTAGATCTTTCCATGGCAATTGTTTTGGATCGCGGCTTGCAAGCAGTTTTACCTTTTTGCCATCAATCACCAGATTCTCGCCATCAGTTTCAACAGATTTTGTGAAACGACCATGAATTGAATCATATTTCAGCAAATGTTTTAAGGTTTCTGCCGGTGCAGAGGCGTTAACTGCAATGAGCTCAATGTTTTTATAATCTTCTTCAAAGATTGCGCGAGTGACACAGCGGCCAATTCTTCCGAGGCCGTTGATGGCAAGACGGATTGTCATGTTGATAAAGTTAAATTATTTGGAAGCTCTGCTATTGTAGTAGCTCAAAGCGTTTCTGAAATCTTTGAGATTTAGCTTGATAGTGACTTCTTTTTCAGAGCCGCGCACGCTAAAACGCAGATACAAAAAATCACCATTTTTCATTTGTAGAAATAGCGCGTTTTTTTGTGCATCATCAAGCGGAACCATGCCGAAATCCTTGTTGCTGATATTTTTGGAAAGTATCAGATCATTTTGATCGACGCGCAGTTTAACAAAATTTCCGATTTGGATTTGGGGAATAATGATAAAAAACTGGTTGGCATATTTTGCCGAAGGCTGAATGGTGATTACTGAAGAATTGTCAAAGAATTTTGCCGCGACTTTGCAATGAGCAAGACTCATCATATCATCAATTTCGCAAAACACTTTCCATTCGCCAAAAGATTTTTCTTCATTGTGAACATCAATAATTTCAGCTGCGGCATAAAAACTTGTGAGCTGGAAAATGGTAAATAAAACGATCACTAAATTGGTTGCTATGCAAAATCCTGTGTCTTTAGAGTTTCGTGCTTCGTTAATTTTAACCAATGATGCACGACGCACGAAGCACGAAGCACGAAAAAGACACAAATTTTTAAGAACAATCAAATTTTTCTTCATATGGCTGCTACGATAATTTATGGATTGTTGATTTTTCTGTTTTTGCTTGGGATTTGCGGACTTTTTTTCTTTAATGAATATATCAAAAAAATCTCCGCTCTTTCAATTTCCTACAGCAGCTTTTTGGTTCTAACAACGGTTTTGGCGTTAAAAAATTCTCATCAAAATGAGGCGATAAGTATTATGGTGAGCCTTTTGGTGGTGTTTGCGGTTAATCTTTTGATTGGAATAGGAATTGTTAAAAATATTGCGCGCGCTGCGAAAAAGAAAGGAAGCGAATTAGATCCTGAAACAAGTTCAGGATGACATGTTTTGGAACCATCTTTCCCTAATTGTCATCCTGAACTTGTTTCAGGATCTAAACATTATCGAGCTTTAAATGAGTTCTGCTGCTATCAGCGCTTTGTTTAAGCTCTTCCATAATTTTCCTTCTTAATTCAATGGTGTGATTCTCAATGCGATCAAGAATATCAATGATTTGAAGCGCTTCTTTTGAAAGCTCATTAAGATCAATATTTTCCTGAATTGCCGGTTTTGTTTTCATATGTTTGTAATTTTAAGTTCAATAAACCGTAAATTATAAATCATAAATCGTAAATCATTTTTTCTCTTCTTCCTCATCAAACTCTAGAATTGCCTCTCTCCAAACATCATATTTATCCAAAGGAAGATTGCGTAAAGGACTGCATAAATTTAGGGCGCGTTTAACATTATCTATGGCGATTTTATAATTGATTTCCTGCGGATTGTTATAGCGTTTTACATCTATCAACTCGTCAATGTCAGATCCGATATAGCCATCCTGGCTGATGATGACCTTGATGATTACTTTCATTTTGCTGCTTAACTTTGTTTCATCAATGGCGCGCCTGAAGCAACGCTTTAATTGCAAATGAATGTTGAATTTTTCTCGCGCTGAAAGATCCATATTTTCCAAACTATTGGCAAGATCGATGGTTTCATTTTGTGTGATGTTTTTTTTGCTGTTTTCTTCTTGTTCTTCGCTGGATTTTTGTTTGGCGCCGATTTCCTGATTTTGGTTTGGAGTATCATTGTTTTTACTGTCCTGATTTTCGTTACTGATTTTATCTTCCTTGATTCTAGGCGCTTCTTCCTGTTTTTGATCTTCTTTTTCCTGCCGTTGGAATTCCTGAATTTTTTCCTGCGAAAGTGACTTTTTTATGGATTTGGCAGGTTTTGATAAAGTTTCTTTTTGTTGTTTTTCCCTTACCTTATCCTGTTTTGATTTTTTTTGTGATTGAGGTTTTTTTATTTCTTCTTTTGTAGTTTCTGTTTTGGTTTCTTTTTCTTCTTCGTCATTTTTTCCAACGGGTTTAATGTTGGATGCGTTCTCATCGCCATTAAGAGCTATCAGGCTTACCGCTATTTCGGTAGTTTTATCTTCATTGATTTTTTTGAGATTAAAATTGGTATAGATTATGAGCAGCAATATGAAATGCAGAAATAACGAATAGAGAAGGTTTTTGATCATAATTGCGTCACAAGGACGATCTGATTAAATCCCGCTAGATTGATTGTTCTAACCACTTCCATCACGCGTCCGTAATCAAGACTTTTATCAGCTCGAACAAAAATTTTATTGTTTAAATTGTTGCCGGTTAATTCGAGTAGTTTGTTGGGCAAGCTTGTTAATTTCGCTGATTCTTCCTGTAGAAAAATTGTTCCATCAGATTTTATGGATACCGAAATTGGCTGCGTTTTTTCATTGTTTGGATTTGTAGAGCCTTTTGGCAGATCAACATTAATCGCGCTTGTCATCATTGGTGCCGCAACCATAAAGATAATAAGCAAAACCAGTAGAACATCAACGAAAGGGGTGATGTTTATTTCGGAAATGATGCGACGTTTTGTTTTCATTTTAATAGTCAGTGTCCGGCTACCGACTTCTTAACAACAAACATTTTATCCGCAATTGCACTGTTAAAATCAACATTTGAGAGCGTGACGGAAATAATTTGATCGAGATCGTTTTTTACTTCCATTTTAGTAAAATTTAGTGGGTTGGTTGTAAAAATCAGACTGAATTCCCCGGCTTCTTTGCGGTTTTTTTTCATCAGAGAAATTTTGATCTGTTTTTCTGTTTTTTTGATATTGGTGATCTCGACATCTTTGGCAAAGAAGGAAATATTGGGGCGAGTGAGAAATGATGCGGGAGTTGTATTGGTGCTTAAGTGAGAAATTTCATCAAGTTCGACATCATAGTAGGATAAAACTGCGCCATTAACAACAATCAGAATTTTTGGTTGCGCCAGATATTCAACACGCATTTTGCCTGATGATTCATGATTGCGCGAAAGATAGAATTTGCCTTCGACTAAATTTCCGTCTGCTTCCTGGATAAAATCAGCGGAGAGATTAGCAATATTGTTTAGGTAAGATTCTATCTGATGCAGATCGGCGCGGTATTTTTCAATAAAATTATCTGCTGAATAGGAGTGCGATGCTAGCAAAAACAATACGAAGCACGAAGCACACTGAAACAAGTTCAGCGCAGGCTGCACGAAGCACGAATTATTTATCGGAGTAATAAGCCTTTTCATCCAATGCGCCTTCGGTTTTATCTACAATCAAGGTAATCGCGCTATCGCCGGTGATGTTGATGGTTGTTCTAACCATATCAAGAATACGATCAACACCAAGAATTATGCCGATTCCTTCGATTGGCAAGCCAACTGAAGTTAAAACCATGCCCATAAAAATTATTGAACCGCTTGGAATTCCCGCCGCTCCGATTGAACCGAGAGTGCAGGTTAAAATTAGCATCAGGTAATTGTGGTAATTCAAATCTATGCCATAGGCCTGCGAGAAGAAGAGGGCGCAAATGCCGAGATAAATTGCCGTTCCATCCATATTGATGCAAACTCCAAGGGGTAGTAAAAAGTTGGAGTTGGTTTTGGAAACACCCATTCTTTCCTGCACTTGCGACATTGCTGTTGAAAGTGTGGCTTTGCTGCTGCTGGTGGCAAAGGCCAAAGATTGGGTTTGTAGAATTTTACGATAAAATGGAAAAGGAGACAAGCGCGCAAAAAAGAAAATAAAAAAGCCAAAAACCACATATTGAAAAGCGCATGCCGCCAAAACTGCGATGATTAATTTTAATAAAGCTGAAATAATATCCATTCCCTGAGTTCCAATTACCCATGAAATAAAGCCGAATACGCCGAGAGGGGCTACTTTAATGATGATTTCGATCATCTTGAACATCACCTGTGAGGCCGATTGGATGATTTCTTTCAGCGGTTTTGATTTCTCACCAACCATGTTAATCACAATGCCGGTAAAAATTGAGAAGATGATAATTTGCAGAAATTGATCATTGCTCATGGCGTTAATTGGATTAACCGGAATTAATCCGATTAAAAATTCGGAAATTGTTGGCGGCTCTTTCGTTGCTACTACGGTTGATTGTCCGGCTGTCTCTAGAATTGAATGTAGATCAACACCGGCGCCTGGTTTGAATATTGTGCCGGCTGCAAGCCCTATCATTACTGCAAAAATTGCAGTTAGAATGTAGGCGCTAAAACCCTTGATTCCAACTCTGGTAAAATTTCCCTGGCCATGCATTGAAGTAATACCCGCAAGAAGCGCAAAGAAAATCAATGGAACAATTACCATTTTGATCAGGCTTATGAAAATGGTGCCAAAGATTTTTAAGCCAGCGGCTTTTTCTCCTAAAACAATTCCAGTAATTATTCCCAAAATAAGGCCAATAAGAACCTGTTGCCAAAGTTTCATGTTTTGTTTTTATAAGAGTTAGTTGATCTGTGTTGATTGTCTGGAAGTAGTATCTACAAGCTTCCAAAGGCTTCACAAAGTAGATCGGAAATTGAGATTTTTCGCAAACCTATAAACTGCTTTTTTTAATGTCAAAATTTTTTCCAGAAGAAATTTATACCAAAAAACTATCTTTTGACTTTTAAAAATAGCTCTCAATCTTTGAGTAAATATTCATATTTTTGTAAAAAACTATACCAACCTCTTAACCAAATTCGTTTTGCAATGAAAAAACTATTTTCAGCAGTTCTTCTTACGTCTGTTTTTACAGTATTTTCAATCGAGTGTTTTGCCGCCACAAAATATATTTCTATTGGCACTGGCGCCATCACCGGCGTTTATTATCCCGCAGGTGGAGCTATCTGCCGCCTCTTGAATCGTGGCAGAAAAGAGCATGGAATTCGGTGTTCGGTTGAATCTACCGGAGGTTCAGTTTCAAATTTAAACGCTATCAGAAATGGTGCGGTTGATTTTGGTATTGTTCAATCGGACTGGCAATATCACGCTTATAACGGAACCGGCTTTTTTGCCGATCAAAAACCATTCAAGGAATTGCGCTCTGTTTTTTCTCTTTATACTGAAACTTTTGCCATCGCCGTTCTTGAAAAATCCGGCATTAAAAAATTTGACGATATTCTTGGAAAGAGGGTAAATTTTGGCCCGCAAGGATCAGGAATGTATGCCACAATGGAGGTGTTATTGGAACTTAAAGGCTGGAAAAAGCAGGATTTTGCCGCAACCACTTATCTTCAACCTTCAGAACAGCCAAGAGCTTTATGCGATGAAAAAATTGACGTAATGATCTACGCATCAGGAAATCCAAACGGAGTTTTGCAGGAAGCAACTCAATCATGCAAAGTAAGGATTATTCCAATTGATAGCGAAACCGTTGAAAAATTAATTCAGAAAAATTCTTTCTATGTTAAAGCTGTTATTCCGGGTGGCATGTATGCTGGAAATCCTGCCAATATTGAGACTTTTGGCGTAAAAGCTGCTGTTGTTACATCCGATAAGGCCAGCGCTGAAGTGGTTTACAACATGACTAAAGCTGTGTTCGAAAATTTTGATAATTTTAAAACTCTTCATCCTGTTTTTTCCTCGTTAAAGAAGGAAGAGATGGTCAAAGAAGGAAACTCTGCTTTGATGCATCCTGGTGCCGCAAGGTATCTAAAAGAAGTAAAGATAGTAAAAGATTAAACCACGCCTTACCGGCTGAATGAATTGCTCTAGCAACAACGATTGATTTTATGCCATTTGCTTTCACGCAATTGGCGTAGGAAAGTTTTTTTGTCTAAAATTTTTTCTTGTGGATGATATTCTTTTTGGTGATTGATGTAGTTTTTATAGGCAAAATTGCCGTTAAGGTAATCATAGAATAAGAACCTGTCTAAAATCTTTTTTAACCCCATATTTTACCCTGTTTTTGCTTATTTTTTGACAAAATTACTCACCGTATTTCCAGATACGCTTCGTAATTTTGTCAAAAAAGCGCTAAAAACATGCTAAAATCTGGGGTTAAAAAAGATTTTAGACAGGTTCTAAGATCAAAGTTTTCATCATTTTTTGCTCGCTAATTTTCTTACTGTTTCAATTACAACAACCCACAAGATAGCCATAAAACTCAAGGCTAAAATCGAAATTAGCTTTTGATTAAAAATCATTTTTTTGGCGAGATGAATTTTTTCTTCACTTAAAATTCCGCTGTTGATTTGTATCTGTAATTCACTTGCCGCAGCAAGAAAACCAATTTTTATATCCGGCGAAAAAACCTTCTCAATTGCAGCGCTACTGGTGGTGATAAGGATAAAAGCCAAAGGAATTGCCGTAATAAATAAAAATTTTTTCTTGCCATTTTTGGCGATGACAACGCAGGCAAAAGATAATGCAATTCCCGCCAGCATCTGATTCGACATGCCAAAAAGCGGCCAAAGAATATTCACACCTCCCTTCGGATCAATCACCCCAACATAAAGAAAATATCCCCAAGCCGCTACAACCAAAAAACTGGTCAAAACTGACTTACCACTTATTCGTACCTCGTGCAGCTTGCGCTGAACTTGGTTCAGCGTGCCCCGTGCTTCGTGAGTTGAAATTACCGTTTTTGGCAAGCAGGCTCTAATCAAATCTTCAAACATAAATCTCGCAACGCGAGTTCCGGCGTCAAGAGTTGTCAGGATAAAAATCGCTTCAAACATGATGGCGAAGTGATACCAGAGCGAAAGCATATTGCTGCCGAAAGCGGAGGAAAAAATATTGGCCATGCCAACAGCAAGTGAAGGGGCGCCGCCGGTTCTGGCGTAAAGTGTGTTTTCGCCCATTTGGGTGGCCAGATTTTCCATCACTTCCTTTGCCGCTGGAAATTGTTCAACGGCATCTGGCGAATTGATGGCGAAAAAAATTCCCGGCTCTAAAACGCAAGCCGCAATCATAGCCATTATTGCCACACATCCTTCAAGCAACATACTGCCATAGCCGACCATTCTGATATCTCGTTCATCGGAAATAATTTTTGGCGTGGTTCCGGATGCAACTAAAGCATGAAATCCGGAAATTGCGCCGCAAGCGATGGTGATGAATAAAAAGGGAAAAATTTTTCCGGAAAAAATCGGACCGCTTCCGTCAACAAATTGCGTGATTGCCGGCATTTGGATTTCTGGTCGAAAAATCAAAAGCGCGATTGCCAGAAGCGCAATGGTTCCAAGTTTTAAAAAAGATGAAAGATAATCGCGCGGAGCGAGCAAAAGCCAAACCGGCAAAGTGGCGGCGGCGAAGCCGTAAATCATGATGGCAAAGGCCAGGAATTTTGCGTCGCGATCAAAAAATAGTGAAAATTTTTCATCGTAATGCACAAATTTTCCGCCATAAACCGCGAGTAAAAATAAAATCAAACCAAACAGACTCGCTTCCAAAACGCCATTTGGACGAATGTGGTAAAGATAAATTCCAATCAGCATGGCGATTGGAATTGTCATTGAAACCGTGAATGTTCCCCACGGGCTGTGCATCAAAGCCTTAACAACCACCAAAGCCAAAACCGCAATCAGAATTATGATGATGGCAAGAGTTCCGATAAGAGCGGCATAGCCGGCAATGGGGCTAATTTCATCTTTGATCATTTGTCCCAAAGATTTTCCGTCGCGTCGCACTGAAGAAAATAAAATTATCATGTCTTGCACCGCGCCGGCAAGAACACAGCCGATCAAAATCCATAAAGTTCCGGGAAGATATCCGAATTGTGCGGCAAGTGTCGGGCCAATCAAAGGCCCCGGTCCGGCAATGGCGGCAAAGTGATGTCCAAAAACTATCCAGCGATTTGTCGGCACAAAATCCCTGCCGTCTTTTAAGCGATGAGCTGGTGTTTTGCGCGTGGAATCAAGGCATAAAATTTTTGTCGCAATAAAGGCGCAATAAAAGCGATAGGCGATAAGTTGTGTGCAAATGCAGGCTGATAACAACCAAAGTGAAGAAATTTTTTCACCGCGAATCAAAGCAATTCCGCCGATTGATGCAGCGCCCAGGATTCCGATAAAACACCAGATCAAAACTGATGTGAAATTTTTCTTCATTCTTGTTGTAATTTTGGAATTAGTAAAAAAAATCACCGGTAAGTCCGCTTTAATAAATGCCTGTGAAACCAGTAAAATCAACGATTCTCATCCCTCTTCATGGTTGAAAAAAATACTCATTCCATTTTGGAAACTATCAAGAAAAAACTGCATAAGTTTGATCAAAAGCAGGAAAAGAATGCAGTAATGACGGGCATTTCCGATGAATTTGAATATGTAACGCCGACAAAAAAAGAAGAAGTGAAGAGTGAAACAACAGATCAAAAAACTGCGGAGCAAAATACAAAACAGGTGAGTGAAGCGGAAAATAAAAATTTGGAAGATGCAATTGATCTTACGCCAGATTTAGCCACAATACAGCTAGACAAAGCTTCAAAGCAGGAAAATAAGCTCGATGATTTTAATCTCGATGATCTTGATTTGGATAATGAAGGGCAGGCTGAACAGCAATCTCAAGTGCAACAAGCTAATTCAACCACCGCAGAAAATCCGATTTATGATGAATTTGCTGAATCCGATATTGAGGATTACGAGGATGAAGTTGATTTTGCCGAAGAGGATTCTGTTGTGGAGAAATCAACAGCAGCGGATTCAACTGAAGATCAACAAACGGATGAAGATCTGATTTTTGCAAAAGATGATGAATTAAATCTTGAAGAAGAGACGGATAAACAGCCGGAAGAAGAGCAGGCCGATGATGATTTAAATCTTGATGATTTGGAAATCGAAGAAACTGAAGAAGAAATACAAGAACAGCTAACTGCTTCCGATGATGATCTTGATTTGAGTAATTTCGAAGAAGAGCTACAGGAAGAACAAAAAACAGATCAGCAAACAACAAGTCCGCAGCAAGAAAATTTAAAACAGGAAAATCATCCTGACGATCTTGAATTGGAAGATCTGGAAAAAGAGCTTGAAGAGCAGCAAAAAAAGCAGGAAGAAGCAGAAAGGCCAAAAGCAGAGGAAGTATTAAATCCAGTCGCAAAAGATGAAATTGATCTTGAATTTGAAAAAGAATTGATGGGATTCAAACCGGAAGAGACGGTTAACGAAATTACCAAACCGGCAATTCCGACTCCTCAAACAAATCAGACAATTCAACCAATGTCAGAACCGGTAAAAACTATATCAGCAGAACATCATATGATTAGCGAAGAAACAGCAATCAAAACCACTGAATCAATCAAAAAACTAATTGATGCCAAAAATGTTGTTTCAGGAATCACTAGTTTTTCACAAAGTCCGATGTTGCAAGAACTAGCTGTGCAATTGCTTGAACCGAAATTGGAAAGATGGCTGAATGAAAATTTAACGCAGCTGGTTGAGAAAATTGTGCGTGAAGAAATCAAAAAGATTATTCCGAAGGAGTGAAATTTCCTCATCAAGATTTTAGAACCTGTTCAAAATCTCGCTGCGATGAGACAGAAATGGCGGATTCACGAGCATCGCACCGCAGCGTATCAGACATACGTGAGGAGCGAAGCGCAGGGAATTCGCCATTTCTGTCTCATCGCAGGTAGAGATTTTGAACAGGTTCTTAGAACCTGTTGAATGAGTATTGCGCCCATTGTCATTCACATAATCACTTGTCATTTCCGCGTAGGCGGGAATCCAGAAAAACTTTTTGCATTTTCTCAATAGCTTCCATCACATGTTCTTGTGTGATGATTAAAGGCGGCATGATTCTGATGACATTTTCTCCGGCGGGAATTGCAAGTAAGCCATTAGCGATGAATTTTTTTACCAGCTCATTATTCTCGATTTTCTGATTTATTTTCATTCCAAGCATCAGTCCAACGCCGCGTATTTCCTCGATAAAATCAGGAAATATTTTTTTCAGATTTTGTAATTCCGTTTTTAATTCTTCTCCAACTTTTCGAACATTTTCCAAAAAGTTTTTTTGTAAAATTACCTCGAGAACAGAATCAGCAACGGCCATAGCTAACGGATTTCCGCCATAAGTTGTGCCGTGAACTCCAAGAGTCATACCACTCGCCGCATCTTTTGTGGCTAAACAAGCTCCCAAAGGAAAGCCGCCAGCAATGGCTTTGGCAGTTGCGACGATGTCTGGTTTTACGCCAAAAAATTCATAGGCAAAAAGATAGCCGCTGCGTCCCATACCGCATTGCACCTCGTCAAAGGTCAGGAGTAAATTTTTTTCGTCACAGATTTTGCGTAGTTCAAGGATAAATTTTTTGTCGGCAACCTTGATACCTTCTTCACCCTGAATTGGCTCAATTAGAATTCCGGCAGTATTTTCGTTAATGGCATTTTTTACTGCTGCAATATTGCCGAATTCAACATTGTCAAAGCCAGGCAGGGCAGGCTCAAAACCTTCAAGATATTTTTTTTTCGCTGCGGCGGAAATAGTGGCGATGGTGCGACCATGAAATGCGCCGGTAAAAGTGATGATACGATTTTTTTGCGGCTGATTTTTGCAATAAAAATGGCGGCGCATCATTTTGATTGCGCATTCAACAGATTCTGCTCCCGAATTGCAGAAAAAAACTAGATCAAAAGAGGCCGCTTTTGTAAGCTTTTCTGCGTAGTTATTTAACTCATTGCCATTGTAGATGTTGGAAACATGCCATAATTTTTTTGCCTGTTTTGTGATTGCTTTAACCATTTTTGGATGACAATGACCAAGCGCGTTCACCGCAATTCCAGCGCCAAAATCGAGATATTTTTTTCCGTCATTATCAAAAAGATAAACCCCCTCGCCGCGAGAGAAGGCGATGTCGAAGCGTTTGTGAACCGGGAGAAGTTTGGAGGAGGTAGTCATGAATTAATTTAAGATTTAGGATTTAGGATTTAATAAGCTTTACGCACCAATAATCCTAAATCCTAAATCCTATACCAAAACATAAATTTATACTCCCAACCAACAAAGGATTTTTGAGGAAAAATTAAAACTAAAAAAAGCTGCTGTATTTAGACATACTGCTGCTTTTTTTAGTTTTAATTTTTACCAAAAAGACGAAGTTGGTTGGGAGTATAAATTTATGTTTTGGTATAAATCCTAAATCATAATTTTTATGCTTCTTACCTCGCGTAAAACCAAGCAAAAGATTCTGGCTGAATTTCTGCCAATCTGCGTTTTTGAAGGCTGGAGCGATCAAGCTTTGATTATGGCCATGTCGAATTGCGGCATTGATCGGAAGTTTTTGCCGCTGATTTTTGAAAATGGTGTTGTTGATTTGGCGCGGTTTTACATTGAAGAACAAAATCACAAAACAGCAGAAATCGTTGGCGATTTAAGCGAAAAAAAAATTCGCGACAAAATTCATCTTCTGCTTTATGCACGTTTTGAAGTTGAGGAAAAAAACAAAATCGTTTTGCAAAGATTGAAGACTTTTCGCCTTCACGGCTTAAAAGCATTTTATGAAATTGCCGATTTCATGTGGAAAAACATCGGTGATCCTTCAACTGATTTTAATTTTTACACCAAAAGACTAACTCTTGCCAAAATTATTTTTCGTTCATTGCGCTTTTTTTTAAAACATGATCTGGCCGAAACCAAAAATTTTATTGATTTGGAAATTGAGAGGGTGATGAAATTCGAACGACATAAAAAACAGGTAAAAAATTTTTTTGGCGAAGTTTTTTTAAATGAAACCGGCCAAATAAAATCACCGAAAGAAATCATTAAAAACCTACCATTTTTCCGATTAGTAAAATGAATTTTAACCTTCTCGATTTAGTTTTTTTTGCCCTCACTTTCATCTTTGTTCTGACTGCTTTTTTTCGTGGTTTGGTAAAAGAGATATTCGCGTTATTAAACTGGATCATGGCGCTTACTCTTTCCTATCTTTTAACCCCATATCTTTCCGATTTTTTAGCGAAGTATTTTGACAGTAAAGTTGCGCTCGATATCGCTTTGCGCAGCATAATTTTTATCGCAATTTTTATCATTACCGCATTTGCCACTTCTGGATTGCGCAAGAGTTTAAAGGAAAAAATCCCAGATATTTTTGATCGTTCTCTTGGCGTGCTTTTCGGCTTTGCCAAGACTTTGTTGATTTTTGGTTTTGCCTATTCTCTTTATTTCAATCTCTACGGGTTTGTGCTTGGCGGAAAACTCAAAAATAGCGCCATGAAAACTCCGGAATGGCTGCAGGAAGCAAAAAGCTATAGCTTGATAAAATTATCCGGTGAAACCATCGATCCTTTGGTTAAGAAATTTTTTGATGCCATAAGCGCTAATCTCAATCGTGTAATACCAAATTCAAAAGAACTTCTCGATCAAAAAATTGATGATGTTATTCAGGAAAAAATTCAGGAAAATGCTGTGGAAGAAATCGGTAAAGCTTTACAGGATTCTGGCTATAACAAAAAGGACATCGAAAAAATGAACCGCCTTATCGAAATCATCGATAAATAACTTTTATTACCCCTCACCCCAACCCTCTCCCACAAGGGGAGAGGGAGTACGGATTAACCCCCTCTCCCCTTGTGGGAGAGGGTTGGGGTGAGGGGTAATATTTCCCATTAATTTGAGTAAATAACTTCTAAAATTATGTTCAGACTTACAGGAAAAAATGCATTAATCACCGGAGCAACCGGCGGCATTGGAGCTGCTATTGCCAAAGCTTTAGCGCGGCAGGGCGCAAAGCTGGTTTTATCTTCAACCAGGGAAGAAAAATTGCAGGAATTGGCAAATGAAATCAGTGGCGATGTCAAATATGTCGCTTGCAATCTTTCCGATGCAATGGCGGTTGATGCCTTGTTTGACAAGGCTGAAGAACTTGCCGGCGGCCAAATTGACATATTGGTTTGCAATGCCGGTATTACCAAAGACAATTTGATTTTGCGCATGAAGGATGAGGATTTTAATCATGTGCTTGATGTGAATCTCAAATCAACTTTTGTCCTCAATCGCAATGCCATCAAAAAAATGATGCGCCGCAAATATGGCCGCATCATCAACATTGCTTCAGTTGTTGGTATCACCGGCAATCCGGGGCAGTGCAATTATGTCGCTTCAAAAGCCGGCATGATTGGCATGAGCAAATCTTTGGCGCAAGAAGTTGCTTCGCGTAATATCACCATCAATTGCGTTGCGCCTGGCTTTATTCAAAGTCCGATGACTGATATTTTAAACGAACAGCAACGCAGCACAATTTTATCAAAAATTCCGGCTGGAAAAATGGGCGATGCTTCCGACATTGCCAAAGGTGTAGCCTTTTTAGCCAGCGAAGATGCTGGCTATATCACTGGCCATACGCTTCATATCAACGGCGGAATGTTTATGAGCTAATATGGCTAGGCACTGTTAACTATACCAAATAAACTATCTCTTAACCCACTTCCGACTTCGTCTTTTTGGCAAAAATTAATGCTTCTCAAAGCCAAAGTAGATCAGTCTACATTGGCTTTTCAAAGCATTAATTTTTTCCAAAAATACTTTGCCGGAAGTGGGTTAAGAGATAGTTTATTTGGTATAACTATTTTTCCCGTGCTTTTCCGCAAATTTTTGCTCATTTTTTCAAAAAATTTCTTGCAGTATGTTAATACAGCGGCGAAATTTTTTAAAAAAGTCGCTAAAAATTTACGAAAAATCACGAAAAAAATAATTAGTTAACAGTGCCTATTCATTTTGAAAAATTTGAAAATTCTTTGAAGCATTTGGAGCTGCAATTTGAGAATTATCTCGCTTTGCAAAAGCGTGATGAGCTTACCAAAATTGATCGTGAAGCTATTAGAGAGTCCGTAATTCAGCGTTTTGAAATATGTTTTGATTCGATGTGGAAGTTAACCAAACGTTACTTGTCGCAAATAAGCGGATTTCCTGATCTTCCCGCAAGTCCAAAACCATTATTGAGAATAGCTTGTGATAATGGTTTGTTTCGTGATGTAGAAAAGCTTTTGAAATATGCTGATGCCAGGGTAGCGACAAGTCATGATTACAGTGATATAAAGGTTTCAGAAGCAATTAATCTGGTCGATGATTTTATCCAGGATGCCATTGGTTTTTACGAAACTATCAGTGGAAAAAAATGGAAATAAATATCAGCGAAAATGATCGCAAAATCCTGTTTTCTTTATTCAAAAAACATTTGCCCGACATAAAAATTTGGGCTTATGGATCGAGGATCAATCACAGCAATCGTCCAAATTCAGATCTCGATTTGGTAGCTTTTATTGAAAAAAAAGATGCCGCAAAAATAGCTGATTTCAAAGAAATTTGCGATGAAAGTAACCTTACCTTTCCGATTGACATTCATATCTGGAACGAAATTCCGACACAATTTCACGAGGTAATTCTAAAAAATCATATTCAATTACAATCATGACAATTCACAAAACAAAAGTTGCAATTATCGGCTCCGGCCCCGCTGGCTTTACAGCGGCGATTTATGCGGCGCGCGCTAATTTAGCGCCAATTATCATCAATGGAATTCAGCCCGGCGGGCAATTGACCATTACCACCGATGTTGAAAATTATCCTGGTTTTGCTGAAGTTATTCAAGGTCCGTGGCTGATGGAGCAAATGCAAAAACAGGCAGAGCATGTCGGCACAAAAATTTTTCATGATCACATCAAAGAGGTCGATTTTTCCAGGAATCCTTTCAAGTTGATCGGTGAATCAGATGATGTTTACGAAGCTGATGCTGTAGTGATTGCAACCGGCGCGCAAGCAAAATGGCTGGGGCTTGAATCAGAAAAAAAATATCAGGGATTTGGCGTTTCGGGTTGTGCTACTTGCGATGGATTTTTTTTTCGCGGCAAGGAAGTGATTGTGGTTGGCGGCGGCAATAGTGCGGTTGAAGAGGCTCTCTATCTAACCAATCATGCTAAAAAAGTTTATGTCGTCCATCGCCGCGACAAGTTCAAATCAGAAAAAATTTTGCAGGATCGTTTGTTTAAAAATCCGAAAATTGAAGTTATCTGGAATCATGCTTTGGATGAAGTTTTGGGAAGTGACAATCCAAAATCTGTCACCGCTGCGCGCCTTAAAAACACCCAAAACAACGCAATTCACGAAATGAAAATTGACGGAATTTTTATCGCCATCGGCCATAAACCAAATTCCGATTTGTTTAAAAATACCGGCATTGAAATTGATTCAGAAGGATATATCAAAACCAAGCCAAACTCTACGGCCACAAATATTCCTGGCGTTTATGCCGCAGGTGATATTCAAGATAAAATTTATCGCCAAGCCGTAACCGCCGCAGGAACTGGCTGCATGGCCGCCCTCGAAATCGAAAAATTTTTAGCACATTGACGATGTCCAATTCACTTTCACTTAAAATTGATAAAAACGGCGTGGCAAATCTGGTTTTTGATTTGCCGGATGAAAAAATAAACAAGCTTTCCGCTGGCGTAATGTCAGAGCTTGAGAAGGCTTTGAATGTGATTGATGGCAATAAGGCAATTCGGGTTTTAATCATTACTTCAGCAAAAAAAGATATTTTTATCGCCGGCGCCGACATCAATGAAATCAAGGATTTACGCGAGGAAAAAGATGCGATGAAAAAGGTTTCGCGTGGTCAGGAAATCATGAATAAAATTGCGGCGCTAAAAATTCCAACAATTGCGGTAATAAACGGTGCTTGCCTCGGCGGTGGTTTGGAATTGGCTTTGGCTTGCAAATATCGCGTGGCAATCATCAATGCTAAAACTTCCCTCGGTCTACCAGAAGTTAATCTTGGAATCATTCCCGGATTTGGCGGAACACAGCGCTTGCCAAAACTGATTGGCTTGCAGGAATCATTAAAAATAATTTTATCCGGCAAACCAATTGATGCGAGAAAGGCTTTTAAAATCGGGCTTGTTGATGATCTTATCCGCGAAGAATTTCTTGAAGAAAAACTCGGACATCTCCTCACTGAAATTTTAAAAAGCGGAGAAAAAAATATTTATCTCATAAAGCGCAATGAGGCGCGCAAGAAACGCTTTGTTTTTGAAACTCTGTTATTTGGAAAGTTTTTAATTTTTTATCTCACTCACAGAGATCTATATGAAAAAACCAAAGGCCATTATCCTGCGCCATTCGTGGCTTTGGAGGTGATAAAAAAAACCTACGGCATGACTTATGGCATGCGCGGATTTAAAACTGAACTTGAAGCATTTTGCGAGCTTTGTGTTGGTGATATTTCAAAAAACCTAATCGAAATTTTCTTTACTTCGGAAAATCTAAAAAAAGATTCTGGCATTGAAAAAGATGTTGAAGCTCCTGAAATAAAAAATGCTTCATTACTCGGCGCTGGCGTGATGGGAGGTGGCATCGCCTGGCTCTTTGCCAATAACAACATCAATATCCGCATAAAAGATATCACGCAAAATGCGATTGCGCTTGGTTATAACCAGATCGTCAAAATTTTTAACCAGCTCAAGAAAATTAGAAAATTGACGCCGGAACAAATTAATGTAAAAATCTCCAAAGTAAGCACAGGCCTTGATTTTACTGGCTTTGATCGAGCTGAAATTATTGTTGAAGCTGTGGTTGAAAATATCGAAGTGAAGAAAAAGATTTTAGCTGAAACAGAAAAATATGTAAAAAAAGATGCGATAATTGCCTCCAACACTTCTTCACTTTCAATTTCTAAAATGGCGTCGGCCCTTGAAAATCCTGAACGATTTGCCGGTATGCATTTTTTTAATCCGGTGAATAGGATGCCTTTGGTTGAAGTTATATGCGGTGAAAAAACTTCCGATAAAACCATCGCAACTATCGTCAAACTTTCCAAAAAACTCGGTAAAACTCCGGTTGTTGTTAAGGATGTTGCCGGATTTCTGGTCAATCGTATTCTGATGCCATACATGAATGAAGCTTCTTATTTGCTGCAAGAAGGCGCGGAAATAAAACATGTTGATGCTTTGATTGAAAAATTTGGTATGCCGATGGGGCCATTTATTTTGGCTGATGTGGTTGGAATTGATGTTGGTGTGAAAGTCGCTTACTCCTTGCAGGAAGCCTATGGTGAACGCATGAAAGTATCAGATATTCTCGATGAAATTTATCACAATCATAAGGATCTACTTGGTAAAAAATCGGGAAAAGGTTTTTACTTTCACGGCATAAAAAACCGCGTTAATTCTGAAATCGGAACAATTTTATCTTCACTGCACAAACAGAAAAATATCCATCAAACTTACATCAAAGATTCGGAAATTATTGATCGCTGCATCTTAACCATGGTTAACGAAGCGGCAAAATGTCTTGAAGAAAATGTGGTTAAAAATGCGCGTTATCTTGATATGGCAATGATTATGGGAACAGGATTCCCAGCCTTTCGCGGCGGGGTTTTGCGCTATGCTGAATCTTGTGGAATTGAAAATGTTGTAAACAAATTACAGACATTAAATGAAAAACATGGCAAGCGTTTTGAGGTGAGTAAATTGCTGCTTAAAATGGCACAAAGCAGGCAAAAATTTTATCAATGAGAATTATCGGCATTGATCCCGGCCTCACAAAAACAGGCGTTGGAATAATTGAGATAAAAAATAATTCCTTATTCTTTGTGGCCTCTGAAACCATCTACTCTTCACCTTCAGATCCTCTGGCGCAAAGATTGCAACATTTTCATCAAAACATTGTCGAGATAGTAAAAAAATATCGTCCTGATGAGGCAGCGATTGAGGAAACTTTTGTTAATAAAAATCCGGTTTCATCGCTTAAACTCGGTCATGCGCGTGGAGTGTTGATTTTAAGTCTTGGATTGTGTGGCTTAAAAGTGGCGGAATATCCTTCAACTTCGGTAAAAAAAGCTGTTGTCGGAGTAGGGCGCGCGGAAAAAGAACAGGTGCAGATGATGGTTAAAGTTTTATTGCCAAAAGCTGATTTCAAAACTGAAGATGAGGCTGATGCATTAGCAATTGCGATTTGTCATCACAATAATCGGAGGATTGATTGAATTTTTAACCCCAATCGCGCTTAAGAAATCACTATTTACACCACGGACTCTAATCCAAATCACGAATCATCCAACATTGTCACCCCGTCTTCATGACGGGGTCTGTCTTATCAAAGATGAGATTTTATTGGTGGTGGTGAGTAGACCCCGTCATTCGACGGGGTGACAATATGGAGTTCGACGGGGTGACAATATGGAACTAAAGCGGTAAATGTATGGCTTTAGTCTTTACTTCTTAAGTGCGACCGGGGTTGTTTATAACCCACTTTGTCCAGCCCTTACCGCTGGTGTTGTAGTTTTAGTTGTTGCTTCATTTACTTTTGCTTTTTTCTCTTCCTCGCGCTTTTTTAGGAGAGCTATAACTGCTCTGCCCTCGACGATATTGGTAGTGCTCAAAATGAATGTTTGATTCGGTCTTAATTCAAACTCAACTTCAACCTGATTACTCTCATTGATTTTCGGCGCAAATTCTTCTGATTTTCGTCCTGATAAAATTTTCCATTTGCTGATGCTTAATGTCCAACGTAACTTCACCCGGTCTTTTTGCACTGAAGTGGCAAAAAGTTCTTTTTGGTTTTTATTGGTTTCAGAGGTAATTTTTTGATCATTAATCCATACTGCCCAGTTGTTCGGGGTAAAATAAATTACTGATGCCAGATAAATGTAGGATTTTTCGTTCTCTTCCTCTGCTTTTTTTTCTTGCTTGGCTTTGTCTTCTGCTTCTTTTTTCTTTTTTTCTTCTTCATTCAGTTCGCCTTCCTGCCCCGCTTCTTCTTCTTCCGGAACAAAAACCTGATTGTTTTTTAGTGATTCAATAGCGCGGTCAATATTGCCAGTTTGTTCATCATCAAACATCAGAGAAACCGCTTTCTGATTTAACAGAATTGTTTTTAGCGAATCCTGAATTTGGCCCGGGATTGCTATCGCATTTTTTATGCTGCTTTTTTTATCATCTTGCTTTGCGGCATCGGGAAGATTTTTTTCTTCAAGAGTGTTTTTCTCTTGAGCAAATGCCGTAAGTGAAAATAGCGATAAAATAATAATTTTATAAAGTCGGTTTGGGCGCATTTGCTTCAGGATTGTTTTCAGAGGGAGTCGGTTTTGTTTCACCTGTCTTTTTCTCCAGCTCTTTGTAAGCATACCAGAAAAAATCAAGTTTGCCGTTGATGGCGCCCGATGATTTTCCCGAGCTAATATCAATAAAATCCTGTGTTGTATAATCTTTATTCTTCCTGATTTCAAAAGCAGTGATTATTGGATAGCCGGGAAGCGACTCAATAAACTCATTAACAAAGAGAAGCGCTTTGATATCGTTGACGGAAGAAAAAGTCAGATTAACTGTTGTAAATAAAACCTGCACTGTAGCGCGATTAAAAAGACCATCTTTTAAAACTTCCGGCAAAGTTACTCTGATATTGGTTCCGGTTATGTTATATTTTTCCGCCGCTGACACAAGTTTGGCATTGACATCGTCCATCTTGATTCCGCCGGTATTTTTTTTGTTGTCTGTAAGTTTTTTCCACAATGTCTGATATTTTTTGGCTTCGGTGGTTTTGCTTTCCAGCTCTACTGCCTGGGTTTTAAAGGACGAAGTTTCGCTTTTGATTTTATCAACCTTTCCCTGTACCGTGCCTTTTTCGCTTAGATAATAGGACATTACTCCGCCTAGACAAAGTAGTAAAACCCCCGAAGCAGAAAAATTGATTATGATCTTTTTTCTTAAATCAATTATCTTCATTGAGCTTTGTTGGTTACTGTAAAATCAATGGGAAAATTGTAGTATTTTTTATTGAAATCAATGTTGCGCGGTAGCTCGGTGTATTTCACTGAAGCTGGTGTCATTTTGCCTTTTACCTCAATTACCAAAGTATCAAATTCCTTGAACAAATCCTCAATATCTCCGCTTTTATTGATAATTTCACCGCCAAATCCGATATCGTAGCTGGTGTTTGGAGCAGGAGATTTGCTGTTAAAATTCTGCATTGAATAGGAAAATTTGTTAAGTTTTACATTAAAATTCTTGAGAAATTTCAGGCCGATATAAAATTCAGTAAAGTTTGTTTTTGTTGTGCCCATAGTTTCCTCGATTTTACCAAAATCTGTAATTCTCTCAATTTCAATGGTAGTGTCTCCTTCGCTGATTTGTGCTCCTTCAAGGGCAATTTTTTTCAATTTAGATAAATCCTGAACTGCAGCAAATTTTTCAGTTTCGGCAAGTTCGACAAGTTCGGCAATTTTTTCTTGGGAAAGGACGGTAATTAATACGCTAGCACAAATTGCAGCGACTAAAAGCAGATTGAGGTAATATGAGCTTTTGAGGACAGTAAAAAATTTTTCCAGAAAAGTAATTTTTGGAGTGGTGAATTTCAGGATTTTTTTGTCCAAAGCGAAGATTTTTGAAATCAGCAGATCACAAAAATTGCTATTTTGTGGCAGGAGCTTGGGATAGCCAATCTCTACCGCTATTTTATTTGGCGTGTAGTTGATAAAATTAAGCTCGATATTGTTGATTGTTTTTATTTTTGTTAAAATTTCGTCCGGAAAAACATTGACGATATCAAGTTCAGCCATGGAAAGATCTGGAAAGAGGCGCTTTAGATATTCAAAAGTGCTGTAAATATCCTGCTCATATTTTTCTAAAAAATTTTCCTGCGCAAAATCATAATTAACCACGCGAGTAAAAACTATGCCCTGTTCGGAAAACACGATCTGCCTGATTCCGCTAACTTTGTTCTGGATCACAAAGCAGTAAAGATCATTACTTTTATTCTGGATTTTCGATTGAGACTTTAAGTTATCCCTCATCAACTTAAAGAGGTTAAAAGCCTCAATCGGTAACATGTAAATGCCGATGAGATGATTTGTCATATCCAGCAAAAAGGCCATCCATTTATTGATGATTTCCGAATTTGAAGAAGAGATGAAAAGACATTCCCAGCGTTTTCCGACCTGATTTTTACCCGGTTTTTTGGCCGATTTATTGTTAATGATAATGTAGTTTTTGATACTTTCCTTATCGCCATCTGCCGCCATATCGCGCTTGATTATACGCGAAAGGTCGCTTTTACGCACCGCCGGATAGATTTTTTTCTTGTAGCTTTGATCAATGGTATCAAGCATCAGATAAATTTTTGCCGATTTGTTTTTAGCAAAAATTTCCTGCAATTGTTTTTTTGCTTCGTCGGTTAAATCATCGAGAAAGATTTTGTTTTTGATTTCATTTTTTTCGTGCAAAGCAACAACAGCACCATAGTTTCCGATAGTGACAACAAAGGTTTTTTCTGAAAACATTAAAAAAATCGTAAATCGTAATTAATCATGATCCTCGGTGTTGGAATTGATCTGGTTTCTGTTGGCAGAATTGAACATTTGATGTTTCAGTTCAAAGAAAAATTTCCGCAGAAAATTTTTACTAAAAATGAAATTCTATGTGTTGAAAAAGTAAAAAACTATTCATCACTGTTCTATGCCAAAAGATTTGCTGCCAAAGAAGCTTTTGCCAAAGCAACCGGTCTTGGCATTGGCAGAGGAATAGATTTTAAGGATATTGAGGTTGAAAATGGCGAACTCGGCGCGCCGAAAATTAAAATTCTCAACGGCAAAGAAAAGTTTTTAAAACAACATTTTAACTGCAAAAACTTTTCCGTTCATTTGTCGCTAACCGACGAAAATCCGCTGGCAAGCGCTATTGTCATAATTGAAAAAATTTCATGAAAAAAGTTTTAGTAATTGGCGCCGGAGCTTGGGGCACAGCGATTGCCAATCTTATCGCCAAAAATGGCCATCGGGTTTTTTTAAACGTTAACAACATTAAAATTGCAGATGAAATTAAGCAGAAAAATCAAAATGAAAAATTTTTGCCTGGTGTAATTCTTGATAAAAAAATCATCGCGATTTCCAGTTATGAAAAAGATGTTGATTTGGTTTTTGTCGTCACCCCAAGCATTAATTCCGCTGAAGTTTTTCATAAAATTTCTAGCGCCAAGTTCAAAAAAAATTGTGGATTTGTCATTTGTTCGAAAGGTGTTGAACCCAAGTCTTTACTACTTTTGTCCGACGCTTTTGAAAAAATTACTGGCAATAAAAATTATGCCGTTTTTTCCGGACCGAATTTTGCGCATGAAGTTGCAAACGAAGCGCCAAGCATCACCACCATTGCTACAAAAAATAAAAAATTGGCGCAATCTGTGATTGATGTTTTAAATAATGATTATTTTCAAGCCGGATATTTCAACGATCCACGTACTGCCGAAATTTGCGGCGTAGTTAAAAATATCATTGCCATTGGCTGTGGGATTGTTGACGAATTAGGGCTTGGCATCAATGCCAAAGCGGCTTTGGTAATGAAAGGCATTTCCGAGATCAGACTTCTTTGCAAAAAATTACGCGCTTGCGATGATGTAGCAACTGCCGCCGGTTTCGGCGATATTTTTCTTACCTGCTCTTCTGGTAAATCGCGCAATAACTCGCTTGGACGCTTAATCGCGCAGGGAAAACCAGCAGAAAAAAATAAAACTTACGAAGGAATTCTTGCCGCCAAAGCAGTGTCTGCAATGTCACAGAAGCTCAAATTGCGACTGGATTTGTGTGAAGAAATAAACGAAATTTTAACTCACAAATTCCCGCAAAAAGAGATCAGAAAAAAAATTGTTAAGGCGATTTTAAAATAAATATACCCTCACCATAGCCTCTGGAAATGAGGGAAAATGGTGGGTAATTACTATATGTCCAACTCAATCCTCATCATCGATTTTGGCAGTCAAGTGACGCAATTAATCGCCAGAAGAATTCGTGAACTTGGCGTTTTTTGTGAAGTAAAAAATTCCAACATCGATCTTAATCAAATCAAGCAGATTGCTCCGCGCGCCATTATTTTTTCTGGCGGTCCCGCTTCAGTTTATGAGAAAAATGCGCCAACAATTGATAAAAAAATCTTCGATCTATCTTTGCCGATTTTGGGGATTTGTTATGGTCAACAACTCATCTGCCATCTGCTTGGCGGACATGTCGGCAAAACCGGAAATCGTGAATTTGGTTATGCAATTTTAAATATTTCATCATCGAAATTTTTTGCCGGAGTTAAAAATAAACAGGTTTGGATGAGTCACGGCGACAAAGTCGAAAAAATTCCTGCTGGCTTCAAAGTGATTGCCAAAACCAGCAGCGCGCCTTTTGCCGCAATTGCTGACGAACAAAATAAAATTTACGGCGTGCAATTCCATCCTGAAGTTATGCATTCGCTTGATGGCAAAAAAATGATCAAAAATTTCGTTATTAACATTGCCGGTTGTAAGCCCAATTGGAGTATGAAAAATTTTAAGAAAGATGAAATTTCCGAAATCAGAAAAGTTGTTGGCAAAAAACGAGTGATCTGTGGACTTAGCGGTGGCGTAGATTCATCAGTTGTTTCCGCGCTCATTAATGAAGCAATCGGCAAGCAATTAACCTGCATTTTTGTTGATCACGGTTTGTTGCGCAAAAATGAGGGCAGGGAAGTTAAAGAAGTTTTTGCCAAAAAATTTCATACAAATCTGGTTTATGTTGATGCTTCAAAGCTTTTCCTTTCAAGACTTAAAGGCATAACTGATCCAGAGAAAAAAAGAAAAATTATCGGCAAAACTTTCATCGAAGTTTTTGATCAGGAAGCGGCGAAAATCAAAAATGCTGAATTTTTAGCGCAAGGCACGCTTTATCCCGATGTTATCGAATCATCCCATCCAAACAAGGGCGCAAGCCATACGATCAAATCGCATCACAATGTCGGCGGCCTGCCAAAAAAAATGAAATTAAAATTGCTCGAACCAGTTAGAATGCTTTTCAAAGATGAGGTAAGATTATTGGGCAAAGAGCTTGGTTTGCCTTACTCTATCGTGCAACGTCATCCTTTTCCCGGTCCGGGTTTGGCAATCAGAATTATCGGCGAAATTACGCCAGATAAAATCAAAATTTTACAGGAAGCTGATGCAATTTACATTGAAGAAATCAGAAAAGCCGGTCTCTATCAAAAAATTTGGCAGGCATTTTCAGTGCTTTTGCCAGTTAAAACCGTTGGTGTCATGGGCGATGGTCGCACTTACGAAAATGTTTTAGCTTTGCGCGCCGTTACTTCAGTTGATGGAATGACCGCCGATGTTTATCGTTTCGATCCAGAATTTTTATGTCGCATAACCAATCGCATAATTAATGAAATAAAGGGAATTAACCGCGTGGTTTATGACTTCACCTCAAAGCCACCAGGAACAATTGAATGGGAGTAGCATGCCAAAATTCGATCTGCCTTACGCGCAGCCAATTTTTTCTGACAAAAAAATTCTCTACAAAAATGCCCGTATTATCGATCCTGAATCGGGCTATGATGAGCTTGGCGAGCTTTTGACGATCGGTGATAAAATTGCAGATTTTGGTAAAAAAATTTCTGTTACAGATGCTGAAATTATTGATTGCAAAGGTCATGTTTTATCTCCCGGATTAATCGATATTCAGGTTCATTTTCGTTATCCCGGACAAACCCATAAAGAAGATCTTGCCTCGGGAAGCATGTCAGCCGTGGCTGGAGGGCTTACCACGGTTGTTTGTCAACCAAACACTAATCCAACAATTGATACGGTTGAAGTTTTGAATGATCTTCATGAAACCGCGCGCCGCGTGGCTTACTGCAATATTTTATCTTACGCCTGCATCACAAAAAATATGAAAGGTGAAGAATTGGCAGATTTGCCAGCATTGAAAAAGGCTGGAGCTGTAGGTTTCACCGATGATGGTTTGCCGGTTATGAATGCGCAATTAATGCGTCGTGCTTTTGAAAATTCTCGCGATCTTGGCGTGGTAATCGCGCAACATGCTGAAGATTTAAATCTCACTAACAAGGGTTGTATCAATGAAGGTGAAGTATCGCGAAAGCTAGGCGTGCGCGGCATTCCAAACATTTCTGAATCAGTGATTGTTGAACGTGATGTGGCAATTTTGGAAGCGATTGGTGGACATTATCATTTGCTTCATGTTTCAACTCGTGAAGCTCTCGATGCAATTCGACGCGCTAAAGAGAAGGGTTTATCGGCTAGCGTTGAAGTTTGTCCGCATCATTTTTTACTCACTGATGAGCAGATTTTAGAATCGGGAACTAACGCTAAAATGAATCCGCCACTCAGATCAAAAGCTGATCGTCAGGCTTTAATTGAAGGTTTGAGATCGGGATTAATCGACGCAATTTCTACAGATCATGCCCCGCACGACATTGCCTCAAAAGAGAAAACTCTCGCCGAAGCAACTTTTGGAATTGTTGGCGTTGAAACCATGCTGTCATTGAGCTTGTCGCTTTATCATCAAAAAATTTTATCGCTAAAAGATCTTCTTGCCAAGATGACTTGCAACGCCGCGCGCATTATAAATTTTAACGGCGGCGTGATCAAAAAAGGCGCGCGCGCAGATTTAACCCTGATTGATCTTGATTGTGAGTGGGTGATTGATCCGCAAAAATTTCACAGCAAATCAAAAAATTCTCCTTTTAGTGGCTTCAAAACCAAGGGTCGCGCTCTTATGACCGTTGTTGCCGGCAAGATTGTTTACAATGATTTTTAGTTGTTTTCTCAAAGGCATATATCTGGCTTTTTATATCGTGGTTCCAATCGGCGCAATCAGCGTGCTTTATATCAGAAGAACTTTGCGGAAAGGTTTGTTGTCAGGGATTGTTTCTTCTTTTGCCGTAACCACTGCTGAAGGTTTTTATGCCTATGGCGCGATTTATGGTATCAGTCTGATTTCTGATTTTTTACTGCAATATCGAATAATTCTCCAAACCTGCGGAACGGTTTTTTTAGTAATAATCGGCATCAAAACCTTCATGGCCAAGCCGCTTAAAAAAGTCGATATTGGTAAGAAAAATTTGGCTTATGATTATTTTTCCATGCTGTTTCTAACATTAGCAAATCCCATGACTATAATTGGATTTGTTGCGGTATTTGCCGGTTTTGGCGCGCATAATTATGGTTATGATCCGCTTTGCTCTTTTTTTATGTTGTTCGGATTCATCTTTTTATCGATTTCTTACTGCATGTTTCTGGTTTTTTTTAGCAATTATCTGAAATCAAAATTTGGAGTTAAAGATTATGATTTGTTTAAAATGCTAAATCAGGTTTCAGGGCTAGTGATCATCGTCTTTACTTTACTGTCCTTTAGCGTTGGGTTGGTTAGATATGGTTAACGCAATCCTAATTATTGCCGGTTCTGATCCCAGTGGCGGCGCGGGAATTCAGGCTGATTTAAAAACCGCAACCGCGCATAAAATTTATGCCTCTGCCGCAATTGCTTGTCTGACTGCGCAAAGCACTAAAAAAGTTTTTGCTATTCACAATTCACCGCTTGATTTTTTGCACCTTCAAATCGAGTTGCTTCTCGATGATATAAAATTTGATGCCATAAAAATTGGTATGCTTGGAGATGCTCAAATTATTGATTGCGTGGCTGATATTTTGGAAAAAAAAGCTAAAAAAATTCCGCTGATTCTCGATCCGGTAATGGTTGCAACTTCCGGCGATTTCTTACTGAAGAAAAATGCTGTAGAAACTCTAAAATCAAGGCTAATCAAAAGTGCAAAAATCATTACGCCAAATATTGATGAAGCAAAAATTCTTGCTGAAATGGAAATTCACGATGTTGCTGATATGAAGTCTGCTGCCTTGCAAATCAAGGCTTTAGGATGTGAGGCGGTTTTGATAAAAGGCGGTCATCTCAATTTTTCTGATGGAAAAATTCACAGCATTTTGCTTGATGAAAAAGACAAATTTCATCTCATCAGCAATAAAAAAATCGGAAAGAAAAACCTGCACGGAACCGGATGCACTCTGGCATCAGCTCTTGCCTGCAATATTGCCAAAAAAATGCCTTTGCCGCAAGCGGCAAAAAAAGCCAATTCCTATGTTCATCGCTGCATCATGAAAAGTTTGAAAGTAGGAAAGGGGAGTTTGGTTTTACAACATTTCTAGAATCCATAATCTCTAACCAATAATTCCGCAATCTGCACTGTATTTAGCGCCGCACCTTTTTTGAGATTATCGGAGACCACCCACATTGATAGGCCGTGTTTGATTGATGGATCTTTTCTGATTCTTGAAACATAGACCGGATCATGCGCTGAAGCCTCAATTGGCGTGATGAATTTCATTTCTTCGGGGCGGTCAATGACGATTATGCCATCAGAATTTTCTAAAGCCTCTCTGGCTTGTTCAACCGAAATTGCTTTTTCAAATTCAACATTCAGCGCTTCAGAGTGGGCGTTGAAAACCGGCACGCGCACGCAAGTGGCTTCAATTTCGATTTTTTCATCGAGAATTTTTTTGGTCTCGACTTTCATTTTCCATTCTTCCTTGGTGCAACCATCATCCATGAAAACGTCAATTTGCGGAATGACATTGAAGGCGATTCTTCTGCTGAATTTTTTCGGCGTTAAAAATTCGTTCTGATAGATTTTTTTGGTTGAATCATAAAGTTCATCCATCGCCTCTTTACCTGCGCCAGACGTGGCTTGATAAGTTGCAACTACCACACGTTTGATTTTGGCTAAATCATGCAAAGGCTTCAAAGCGACAACCATCTGGATTGTTGAGCAATTAGGATTGGCGATGATGCCGCGTTTTTTGTAATCTGCGATTGCTTGTGGATTAACTTCGGGAACAACCAGCGGAATATCTTTTTCCATTCTGAAATGCGAAGTATTGTCAATGACGACGCAACCTGATGCCGCAGCGCGTGGAGCATGTATCGCAGAAACCTTTCCTCCTGGCGAAAACAGGCCGATTTTAGTGCCGGTAAAATCAAAATCTTCCAAAGCCTGAACCGTTAAAATTTTATCGCCGTAAGAAACTTTTTTTCCGATGGAATTGCGCGAAGCCAAAGCCACAACTTCATCGGCTGGAAATTTTCTTTCCGCCAGAATATTCAAGATTTCACGACCAACATTGCCGGTTGCGCCGGCGACAGCGATTTTACGAGACATGTAATTTAAGATTAGATTTAAAATTAGATTTAGGATTTAGGATTGAGCTGAAGTGCAAGAGTTTTAAATCTTAAATCCTAAATCTTAAATGAAAAAATTCTTTATCATCGCTGGCGAAGCTTCTGGTGACTTGCTCGGCAGCAAACTGATTTCTGAAATAAAATTACAACATACCGCTTCGGAGTTTATCGGTGTTGGTGGAAAGCTGATGCAGGAACAGGGTTTGGTTTCAATTTTTCCGATGGAAGAATTATCGGTAATGGGCTTTTTGGAAGTGCTACCGCATCTTTCTAAATTATTGCGTCGCATCAATCAGACGGCGGAAATAATTGTTAAAGAGAAACCGGATTTTGTGATAAGTATCGACTCGCCAGATTTTAATTTTCGCGTGATGAAAAAATTGCAGAATTTTAATTCTGCTAAAAAAATCCACCTCATCGCGCCATCAGTTTGGGCTTATCGCGCAGGCAGAGCGCAGAAAATTTCCAAACTTTACGATTTGCTTTTATGCGTATTGCCTTTTGAGCCGGCATATTTTGAGAAACATGGGTTGAAGACAGTTTTCATCGGACATCCACTGATTAGCAATGCGCCTGATTTTACAAAAAAAGAGGCAGAGAATTTAAAGTTTCGGCAAAAATATTTGCTTAAAAAAGATGATATCATAATCGCCTTAACACCAGGAAGTCGTGAGAGCGAAGTGCAGAAAATTTTTCCGGAATTTATCGGCGCGGTAAATCTTTTGGCGGAGAAAAAACCGAATTTAAAAGTTATAATTCCGCTTGTCGAAAAAACGCGTGAACTGGTTTATGAGATGGCAAAAACTTTGAAAGTGGAATATTTTCCAATTGAGCAGGAGGAAAAAGAAATGGCGCTTTTTGCCAGCGATTTTGCCTTGGCAAAATCTGGCACGAACACGCTTGAATTCTCGCTTCATTCTGTGCCAATCATAGTGGCTTACAAGATAAATTGTTTGACTCATTTTTTGTTTAAAATGATGGTTAGGATCAAATTTGCCAATCTGATCAATTTGATTATGCATGAGGAAATAATTCCGGAAATGTTGCAAAAAAACTGTGATGCTAAAAAAATTTCCATCGTTCTTAAAAATCTGATTTCAGACAAAAAATCTTGCGCAAGGCAGATAGAAAAAAGCAAAATCGCCTTGAAATTAATGGGATTTGGAAGCCATGAAAATCACATTCAAAAAGCAGTTAAAGCTATTCTTGCTCTTTAGCTTTACTTTCAGTTCTACGGCTTTTTCACAAGGTTGTAGCGATGATTATTCCTATCTCGTTTTCACGGAAAATGGCGTGATTTTATTTGAAGAAAAATCAGTGAAAATGAGTTATCCCGCTTCTTTGGTAAAGCTGATGACGCTCTATCTGACTTTTGAAGCTTTGGAAAAAAATAAATTTAAATCTGACAAAATTTTAAAATTTTCAGCGCGCGGTGAAGAGATTTCCAAAGTTAATAAAATCAACACCATGAATGCGAAAGAGGGCGATAAAATCACGGTGCGCGAAGCGATCCGCGCCATAATTGTGAAATCTTTCAATGAGGCCACGATTGTTCTTGCTGAAGCTGTTGATGGTAGTGAATGGAAATTTGTGCGTCGGATGAATGACAAGACAAAACAGCTCGGAATGTTTAACACCAGCTTTCGCAATGCCAGCGGATTGCATGAGGAGGGGCAATATACCACAAGCTATGATCTCGCCCGTCTGGTTTTGGCGCTAAAAAAAGATTTTCCGCAATATTATCATCTTTTTGCCGTGAAGGAATTCAGCTACAAGGGCGTTAAATACGAAACTCACAATCATGTGCTAACCGATTATGAAGGGGCGGAAGGGTTAAAAACTGGCTTTACTAATGCATCGGGATTTAACCTGATTAGCGCAGCGAGGCAAGGTGACAAACGCATATTTTCAATTTTATTAAATTGCTCGACTTATCAAAAACGTGATCAATTTACTAAATTTCTTCTCAATGATGCCTTCAAGAGTTTATCGCAAAACAAACAACAGCTTCAAACCAGGTTAGATAAAAAATTTGATTATTCAGCAAAGCAAAAAAGGCATGATGATTATGAAGAAGAAATGCGGTTTGGAATGAAGTTGGAGAACTACTGATCCGCTGCTTCGCGCGCCAACTTATCGACGATTTCGTTATAGTGATTTCCGGAATGTCCCTTAACCCAAATCCATTTGATCTGATGTTTTTTTACTTCCACGTCCAATTCCAACCAAAGATCTGAATTTTTAACCGGCTTTCTATTGGCATTACGCCAGTTATTTTTTTTCCAGCTCTCAATCCAGTTTGTTATGCCTTCCATGACATATTTGCTATCGGTATGCAGAGTGATTTTCGACGATCTTTTTAGCACTTTTAAAGCCTCAATTACTGCACGCATTTCCATGCGGTTATTAGTGGTTTCTCTTTCCGCTCCGGAAATTTTTTTCTGATGTTCTTTATAAATCAAAATCGCTCCCCAACCTCCAGGCCCTGGATTCCCTAAGCACGCGCCGTCAGTGTAAATCTCAATCATTCCTTTGATAATTTTTTTGATTTTGCGATTGCGGCGTTAACAGATTTTTTAAAAAGTTTTTCCAGAACAGAGTTTTTTTGTAAGATTTTTAAAGCGGCTTCAGTTGTACCATTCTTACTCGTCACTGATTGACGCAATTTGGCAAAATTTTCTGTTGCGGATTCTGCCATCAAAGCACTGCCGAGAAATAATTTTTTAACCAATTTGGCAGAAGAGGTGATCCCAAATGATACGGCAATTTTTTCAAAAATTTCCTGCAGTAGAAAAATATAGGCGGGGCCGGAGCCAAAAATTGCTGTTATGGCGTCAAAATCTTTTTCGTTTTTAAGCGCGATAATTTCACCAAAATTTTGGAAAATTTTTTCCAGATTTTTTACTTCTGATTTGCTGATGTTTTTGTTGTAAAGATAAGCGAAAATCCCTTCCAAATATTGAATTGGAAGGTTTGGCATTGAGCGAATAATTTTAGCCTTTTTGCCAAAAATTTTTTCAAAGAAAGCAATTTTTTTCCCGGCCAGAATTGAAATAAAAATGGTGTTTTTATGAAAAAATTTTCTGCGTGAAAATTCTGCTAAAATTTTTTCTGCGCCTTGCGGTTTGATGCACAAAAAAACCAGATCAGCTTGGTAATTTTTTGGAAAATTATCTTGTGAAGAACGTCTTATAATTTTGATCTGACCATCAAGCCTCTGCGCCAGAATTGAGCCCATTTTACCATAGCCAAGAAACAAAATATTCATGCTTTTCGTGCTGCGATTGCCCGCTTAATTGATCCGATTGCCTTTGCCGGATTTAACCCTTTCGGGCAGGTTTGCGCGCAATTCATGATGGTATGGCAACGATATAGTTTGAATGGATCTTCGAGCGCATCGAGGCGTTCGTCAGTTGCTTCGTCGCGCGAATCTGCAATCCAGCGATAGGCTTGCAACAAAACTGCCGGGCCTAAATATTTATCGCCGTTCCACCAATAGCTTGGACAGGAAGTTGAGCAGCAGGCGCACATGATGCATTCATAAAGTCCATCGAGTTTTTCACGTTCTTCTGGCGATTGTAATCTTTCCTTATTTGGATTCTGCGATTCAGAGGCTTGTAGCCAAGGTTTGATTGATTTGTGCTGCTCATAAAAATGAGTGAGATCGGGAACTAAATCTTTGATTACCGGCATGTGAGGCAATGGATAAATTTTGACTGCGCCATTTCCGCAGTCGGAAATTGCTTTGGTGCAGGAAAGCGTGTTGGTGCCATCGATATTCATGGCGCAAGAACCACAAATGCCTTCGCGGCAAGAGCGGCGGAAGGTGAGAGTTGAATCATGTTCGGATTTTATTTTGATCAACGCATCTAAAATCATCGGACCGCATTCATCCATATCGATCTCGAAGCGATCAATATGCGGATTTTTTTTCTCAACATCTTCAGGATCATAGCGATAAACCTCAAAAACGCGCACATTTTTTGAAGCTGTTTTCGCTTTGAAAAGCTTACCGGCTTTGCGGTCAATTACAGAATTTTTTGGAAGAGTAAATTCAGCCATGTTTAATAAACTCGTTTTTTTGGAGGAAAGGCCTGCACATCATTGCTCAAAGGTTTTAGCGCTACTTCACGAAAATCGGTTTTGGCCTTTCCTTTTTCATCGCACCACATGATTGAATGTTTTAGCCAGTTTTTGTCATCACGTTCCTTGAAATCATCGCGGGCGTGAGCGCCGCGGCTTTCTTTGCGGTTTAAGGCGCAGGAGATTGTGACCAAGGCTTGAGCGCGAAGATTGTCGAGTTCAAGGGCTTCGACCAAATCACTGTTCCAAACCATGCCGCGATCTTCAATTTTAAGATCAGAAAATCCGGTAAAAATTTCATGCATTTTGGCCACGCCTTTAGCGAGAGTTTCTTCGGTTCTAAACACCGCCGCATGTTGCTGCATGCAATGTTGCATATCACTTCTGATTTTAGCGGTTGGAGATTTTCCGTCGGCATTTCTGATTTTATCGAAACGCGCGATTGATTCATCGCCGGCATCGCTTGCAAATTCCTTATGTGCTGAATTTGGTTCGAGGATTTCAGCGGCGCGAATTGCGGAGGCGCGGCCAAATACTACGATGTCGAGTAATGAATTTGAGCCAAGACGATTAGCGCCGTGAACCGAAACACAAGCGGCCTCGCCAATTGCCATCAAGCCCGGCACCACTTCAATTCTGCCATTTTTAACTGTTAAAACTTCGGCTTTGTAGTTGGTTGGAATGCCGCCCATGTTATAATGAACTGTTGGCAATACTGGAATTGGTTGTTTTGTGACATCAACTCCGGCAAAAATTTTTGCAGTTTCAGCAATGCCCGGGAGACGTTCATGAATGATTTTGGGATCGAGATGATTGAGGTGAAGATAGATATGATCTTTTTTTGGACCAACGCCGCGGCCGGCCATGATTTCAAGAGTCATTGAACGCGAAACCACATCGCGACTGGCAAGATCTTTGGCATTTGGCGCATAACGTTCCATAAAACGCTCACCTTCGGAATTGACAAGATATCCACCTTCGCCCCTAACACCTTCGGTGATCAAACAGCCAGCGCCATAAACTCCGGTTGGATGAAATTGCACAAATTCCATATCTTGCAAAGGCAGTCCGGCACGAAGAATCATGCCATTGCCGTCTCCGGTGCAAGTGTGAGCGGAAGTGGCAGAAAAATAGGCGCGGCCATAGCCGCCAGTTGCAAGCACAACGATATGCGCTTTGAAGCGATGCAAAGTGCCATCAACCAAAGAAAGTGCAGTGATGCCACGACAGACGCCGTTTTCCATAATCAGATCAAGGGCAAAATATTCGATAAAAAATTGAGCATTATGTTTGAGCGATTGCTGGTAGAGAGTGTGCAAAATTGCATGTCCGGTGCGATCAGCAGCAGCACAAGTGCGTTGTGCCGGACCGCCATCGCCGAATTTTTTGGTCATGCCGCCGAAAGGGCGTTGGTAAATTTTCCCATCGGAAGTGCGTGAAAATGGTACGCCGTAATGTTCAAGTTCGATGATAGCGTCAGGCGCTTCTTTGCACATATACTCGATTGCATCCTGATCGCCTAGCCAATCTGAACCTTTTACAGTGTCATACATGTGCCAGCGCCAATCATCTTCACCCATATTGCCAAGTGCCGCAGAAATTCCACCCTGCGCTGCAACAGTGTGAGAACGGGTTGGAAAAACTTTGGTGATACAGGCGGTTGAAAGACCTTTATTGGCCATGCCAAAAGTTGCGCGCAATCCTGCGCCTCCAGCGCCTACAACCACAACATCAAATTCATGATCAATGACTGAATAATTTCCGATTTTTGTTTCTGACATTTTATCCAATTAAGTGAAGTCTGATGATAGCAACTACTCCGGCAACTGCAGTTGTGATTGAAATGAAATGCACCAACATGATGTAAAAATGCATTTTGGTTTTGTTGGAGATGTAATCTTCGATGATAACACGCATGCCGAGAGAACCGTGATACATTGAAGCAATGATCAACAAAATTCCCATCACGGCATTGAGCGGATAAGCGAAAAAAACTGGCAAATAGCTTTGCGGATCTTGTGCGATTTGCACTAATGATAAAACCAGCCACAAAATCAGCGGGATTAGTGCGATGGCGGAAATCCTCTGCATCAGCCAGTGATGTGAACCGGTTTTGGTTGAATGGGAGATTTTTACCATAATTTGAGATAGATCACGATTGCGAAAGTTATGATGGTCAGAAGCAACGCTATGAATAAAGTTAAATAGCCAGTTTTTCTTGCGGTTTTTACATCAAAACCTTTGCCGATATCCCAAAATAAATGGCGGATGCCATTTGCAAAATGATAATAAAGTGAAAAGGTGACGCCAATTGCGGCAAGGGAAAACAGGCTGTCAAAAATTTTTTTCAGCGGACAATCGCAAGTTTCAGCAGATTCAGCCGGATTAATTTGATAGGCGTAGTAGATGATATACCAAACTATAAAAATGATTGAAAAATAAAGAACAACGCCAGTGAAACGATGAGCAATTGAGGTGAGAGAGGAAATATTCCATTTGTAGATTTGAAGATGAGGCGAGGTTGGACTTCCTATTGTTTTTTTGGTTGATTTATGTTTTTCGTCTGTCATTTACACGTAAAAAATTTGCGCGGGCAAGCTAGGAATCAGGCTTTAACAAAGCAATTAAAAAATCATAACTTCAAATGAAAAAAGCGTTAATCACCGGAATTACTGGTCAGGATGGTTCATATCTGACTGAATTTTTATTGGCAAAAAACTACGAAGTTCATGGAATCATAAGGCGTTCCAGCAGCTTCAACACTGGGCGAATAGATCATCTTTATAACGATCACAACATCTACGGAAAAAAACTTTTTTTGCATTATGGTGATTTGGCTGATGCTTCCTGCATCTCACGTTTGCTTGAAAAAATTGTGCCTGATGAAATTTACAATTTAGCGGCGCAAAGCCATGTAAAAGTCAGTTTCGATATTCCGGAATATACCACCGACATTGATGCAACAGGCGCATGCAGAGTTCTGGATGCTATCAAAGACACGCGCATCAAAACCAGATTTTATCAGGCTTCGTCGAGTGAAATGTTTGGCAAGGTGCAGGAAATTCCGCAAAAGGAAACCACGCCATTTTATCCGCGCAGCCCCTACGCCTGTTCTAAAGTTTATTCACATTGGCTTACCATTAATTACCGCGAATCATACGGAATTTTTGCCTGCAGCGGAATCTTGTTTAATCATGAATCTCCAAGGCGCGGTGAAACTTTTGTCACTCGTAAAATCACTCGTGGTTTGGCCGACATAATGGCTAAAAAAACCGACAAACTTTATCTTGGAAATCTTGAAGCAAAACGCGATTGGGGATTTGCTGGCGATTATGTAGAAGCAATGTGGTTAATGCTGCAACAAAGCAAGCCGGATGATTACGTTATCGCCACCGGTGAAACCTATTCGGTAAAACAATTTTTGGATGAGGCCTTTGGTTATGCTGGTTTGGATTGGAAAAAATATGTTGAAATAAGTCCAAAATATTTTCGTCCCGCTGAAGTTGATTTATTGATCGGAGATTCATCAAAAGCGTGTGAAAAACTTGGCTGGAAGCCGAAAGTAGGTTTCAAACAGCTGGTAAAAATGATGGTTGATGCTGATTTGGAAAAGGCTGGAATTAAACTGTGATTATGCAAACAAATTTCCAAAAACCTGATCAGAAAAAACTGGTTAAAAAAGGCTGGTCGCTTGATGCTAAAGATGTCGCAAGTTCTACTTCAAATGATGAAGTTTTGCCGCAAAAAATCTTTGATGATGAAATCAAAAACCGTCTGGAAATAAACATCCTTGTTACCACTGATCAATATCAGGAAGTTGAAATAATTTATGGCAATAAAAAAATTCGTCGCAGAATCACTAAAATTTTGCCGCAAAATCTTGCCAATATTGTTTATTCCATGGTTCCCTCAACTAGTGTTGGTGTGTTAAAAACTGATAATTTAAGCCGCGGAAATCATATATTTTTGCAGGAAAAATTTATGCGTATTCTGGCGAAAATTTATCAAATTTCTGAGATAAAAACCCCGGAAAAAATTTGGGATTCGAAAGAAAGATTAAGCACCATGGAAAAAGCCATGTTGCTTGCAACCGTGAATTATCTGCGGCCAGAAAAAGAGAAGCTTGATCGCATTATAATTTCACAATCTTCATGCGAAATTTCCAATCAAAATTCCTTTAAAAAATTCATTTCTGAAGTTGTTGATATGGTTAAAGATCAAGACAAGTTGGCAAAAGTTATTTTTGGCGATTTGTTTGAAAAATTATCTGATGATAAAAAATCCCGCCTAACTTTTTGTCTAAAAAATATCCTGCTGGAACCAGAAGGACATCAAATGAAGTTTCTGCAAAAAGTGATTGGGGAGTTGTTTAATGACAGAGAAGCTGCGCAACATTTATAAAATAATTTTCGGACTCGGATCAAATCTTGGCGATCGCGAATTTCATCTTAATTACGCCGTATCCAGCCTTACAAATCAGCTTTTCTTAACCAATATCAAAAGATCAAAAATTTTTAAAAATCCGGCGATGTTATTGCCGGATTCTCCGAGAGAATGGGATCTGGAATTTTTTAACATCGCAATTTCTGCCGATATTGATTTACAAAAATTTCCAGCGGAAAAAATTTTAGAAATTGTCAAAAAAATCGAAAAAAAACTTGGTCGTATCGAAGGCAAAAAATGGGCGCCGCGAGAAATTGACATAGATATTCTGGCGATCGGAGAACTAAAATTTCATATCGAACATAAGCTTGTTATTCCACATCCCGGAATGTTTGAGAGAGATTTTTTTGTAAAAACAATAAAGGAAATTGAGCCAGATTTCTTGAAAAATTTGGCTATGCTTCATAGCTGAAGTTAGGGTTGTTATCAAAAATGTTGTGTCTCCAAGAATAGATCCTGAAACAAGTTCAGGATGACATGTTTTGAAACCATCTTTCCAGGATTGTCATCCTGAACTTGTTTCAGGATCTGATTTTTCTGGACACAAAATTTTAAGAAACTGTTAAACAAGCTCTAAGAACAATTGAAATTAGCTTGAACTTAAATTTTTTATGCAAATCGAACGTTATACCGAAAAAACACAATCAGTCCTTCATTCTGCTCAAACCCTGGCTTTGGGGCGTGGGCATCAGAAATTTTTGCCGGAGCATCTTTTGAATGCGATGTTGTCTGATCAAGATGGTTTAGTGCAGAAATTAATTTTGCTTTGCGATGGCAATGTTGAAATTTTGAAGGCGGAAATAGCGCAATCTTTGCAGAAAATTCCGCAGGTTGAAGGTGGCAATTCGCTTGCCATGTCGCAGGAATTGGCGCGGATTTTTTTGCTTGCGGAAAAACTTGCCGATCAAAATTCGGATCAATTTATCACTCTTGAGCGTCTTTTGCAGGCAATTCTTGAAGATGAAAAAAATGAAGCGGCAAAAATTCTGAAACTCTCTGGAATATCTGTTCAAGCGCTTCGCGCCGCTATCCAAAAAATTCGTGCCGGAAAAAAAGCTAGTTCTGCTTCAGCTGAATCAACCTATCAGTCCCTCGAAAAATACGCGCAGGATTTAACCAAAAAAGCGCGTGAAGGAAAAATTGATCCGGTCATCGGACGCGATGAAGAAATCCGCCGTGCCATGCAAGTTCTCTCGCGTCGCACTAAAAATAATCCGGTTTTAATTGGTCAGCCTGGAGTTGGTAAAACGGCAATTGTTGAAGGTCTGGCGCAAAGAATCGTTAATGGCGATGTGCCGGAAAGCCTGAAAGATAAAAGACTGATGGCGCTTGATATGGGCGCTCTCATCGCTGGTGCAAAATTTCGTGGTGAATTTGAAGAGCGTTTGAAATCCGTGCTTAATGAAGTCGAAAATAACGAAAATGTAATTCTCTTCATCGATGAGCTTCACTTGCTTATTGGCGCTGGAAAAACCGAAGGGGCGATGGATGCTTCAAATCTGTTAAAACCAGCTTTAGCCCGCGGCACACTTCACTGCGTTGGCGCAACCACTCTTGATGAATATCGCAAATATATCGAAAAAGATGCCGCTTTGGCGCGACGTTTCCAGTCAGTTTATACCGAAGAGCCAAATGTTTCCGATACAATTTCAATTCTGCGCGGCATCAAAGAAAAATATGAAGTTCATCACGGAATTAAAATTAAAGATGCCGCCTTGGTTGCAGCGGCAACCTTATCTCACCGCTACATCAGCGATCGATTTTTGCCGGATAAAGCAATCGATTTAATCGATGAAGCGGCGAGTTCTTTGAAGATCGAAGTTGATTCCAAACCAACGGAACTTGATGAAATTGACCGCAAAATTATCCAGCTCAAAATTGAGTCTGAAGCCTTGAAAAAAGAAGATGATCAGGCTTCGAAAGATCGTTTAATCAAGCTTAATTTGGAGCTAAAAGAATTGGAAAAAAAATCCGCCGAAATGACTTCACTCTGGCAGGCAGAAAAAATGAAACGCGGCAAAATCAACGAGCTCAAAAGCAAAATCGAACAGGCAAAATTTGAACTCGAAAAAGCGCAGCGCGAAGGCAATTTGGCTAAGGCTGGTGAAATCACTTACGGGCGAATTCCTGAATTACAAAAAGAGCTTGGAAGTCTTGAATCGTCAATGTCAAACGGCATTATGCGTGAAGCGGTTTCAGAAGATGATATTGCTGAAATTGTAGCTCGAACCACTGGCATTCCGGTTGATAAAATTCTTTCCGGCGAGAAGGAAAAATTGCTCAAAATGGAAGAGCTTTTGCGTAAGAGAGTTGTTGGTCAGGACGATGCTTTGATTGCGATTGCCAATGCCGTACGCCGCTCGCGCTCTGGCTTGCAAGATCCAAATCGTCCGGTTGGATCATTTTTATTTTTAGGGCCAACCGGAGTTGGAAAGACTGAAGTTTCTAAGGCGCTCGCTGAATTTATTTTCGATGATGAATCAGCTTTGCTTCGCATCGACATGAGTGAATTTATGGAGAAGCATGCGGTTGCACGCTTGATCGGTGCGCCTCCGGGATATATTGGTTATGAGCAAGGCGGTGTTTTAACCGAAGCTGTGCGTCGTCGTCCATATCAGGTAATTCTGTTTGATGAGGTGGAAAAAGCGCATCACGATGTTTTTAATGTTTTGTTGCAAGTGCTTGATGATGGCCGCCTCACTGATTCGCAAGGCCATGTCGTTAATTTCACCAATAGCATCATCATTCTCACCTCGAATTTAGGTTCACAATTTTTAACCAATTTGGATGAGGAAGAGAAAGTTGAAAATGTGCGTGAAAAGGTGATGGAAATGGTTCGCGGCCATTTTCGTCCGGAATTTTTAAACCGTCTTGATGAGATAATTCTCTTCAACAAATTGAGCCGCAAAAATATGGAAGGCATTGTGAATGTGCAGTTTGCAAGGCTTGCCAAGAGATTGTTAGTGCGAAATATTACGTTAGAACTTGATAAATCTGCAAAAAATTATCTCGCCGCCAAAGGCTATGATTCCACTTATGGCGCACGTCCGCTAAAGCGTGTGATTCAGCGCGATATTGAAAATATTTTAGCAGAAAAAATTCTGCGCGGAGAAATTAAAGATGGGCAAAAGGTGAAGATAAAAGCTGAAGGTGAAGAGCTGCAGTTTGAAAAACAGGCTCTAACGACTAGCTCCACTACGATTTCTGGGGTGATGTTGTAAGGCTTCTGACAAAGCTTCATCAAGTGCAAAACCGCTATCATCAGTTTTTGTGGTCTGGCATTCTATACTGCGGTCATTTTTGGAAAAAATAATACCAGCGTTCTTACTTTCTAAAGCCCTATTTAGCGCATCAATGGCTTGTTTTTCTGTTGCTCCATTAAATTCGCTCATACATCTATAAACTTCTTTTCCTGCAGAACTTTCATGAGAAACAGCGGAAATATCAAATTTTCCTATTCTACCACTTCTCTTTCTCCATTCCGACAGAAAGTCGGCAACAGTTTTTCCAAGAAAATCTGCGTTTATTGTATCAGGAACTACTCTGCCTTTTAACGCGCTGAAGCTGGCAGTTTTATAATGTTTTTCTACTTTGCTGACTCTTTCTACAAAGCTTTTTGGTCTTGTTGGTTCTGGCTTTGCGCGCTCTTCCTCTTCTCTTTGCCTTTCTTCTGCGCGTCTTTGCTCTTCAACTCTTATTCTTTCTTCTTTTGCGCGTCTTGTCTTTTCTTCTTCATCTTCACGCGCCATTTCAACTGCGACCCTTTTACGTCCGATATAATCTCTAGCAGTGTTCTGAATTGTTTCTACAGCGTCACGCCTTCTTTCCGCTTCTCCTCTGGCAAGATGACCTCTGAAACCACGTTGAATATTAGTTGCCGCTTTTTCCTTTGTATTTTCCTCTTCATCAAGTGATACAACGGAAATAGGAGAAGATGATCTATCTACATCATCTACATCTACATCATCTACATCTATCGATTCTATATTTACCGATTCTTCTTCTACTGTGGCTGAAGCTTCTGTAAGAGCGTCAGAAGATCGTCTTTGTCTAAAAGGATCAAGCTGTCCATCGGACAATCTTCCAGCTTCTTTTTTTAATTTAGGGTTAGTTTCTTTGTTTCGAGTGGCTTCAAGATATCTTTCTCTTGCTGTAAAAGAAGTTGTTGTGTCAGGCATAAACAATTAAATTTAGAATTATGAATAAGGCGGAAAATCAAATCTTTTTGGCGATTTGGTAAAAATTTCGCAACCAGTTTTTGTTACTCCTATTGTATGCTCAAACTGTGCCGATAAGGATTTGTCGCGTGTTGTAACAGTCCAGCCATCATGTTTGCTTAAGAGTGTTTCATATCCGCCGGCATTAATCATTGGCTCGATGGTAAAAAACATACCTTCCTGTAAAATCACTCCCGTGTCTTTTTTGCCATAATGTAGAACGCTTGGTTCAGTGTGAAAAATTTTGCCAATGCCATGGCCGCAATAATCGCGAACAACTGAAAAACCGTTTTTTTCCGCGTAAGTTTGAATGACATTTCCGATATCGCCCAAATATGCGCCGGGCTTGGCTTGTTCTATGCCAAGCATCAAGCAATCATAAGTTGTTTGCACCAGTCTTTTTGCTTTGATTGAAGGTTTGCCAACAAAATACATGCGGCTGGAATCGCCATGCCATCCATTCAGAATTACCGTTACATCGATGTTGACAATATCGCCTTCTTTTAGCGGTTTTTCATTTGGAATTCCGTGGCAAACCACGTGATTAACCGAAGTGCAGATTGATTTGGGAAAGCCTTTGTAATTGAGAGGAGCGGGAACAGCGCCGCTTTCGATAATTTTGTTGTGACACAGATTATTGAGCTCGTTAGTTGTAATTCCGACTTGCACAAAAGGCGCAATAAAATCAAGAATTTCCGCCGCCAACTTTCCCGCGGCGCGCATTAAGACAAAATTTTGTTCGTCGTGAATTGCGATCATAAAAAAATTATACCAAATAAAAATAATACTTACCACTTATCACTTACCACTAATTTTATTTTTAGTTGCTTTGTTAAAGCCTGACTCATAGGTTGCCGCGCCTGTTTTTTTAAATTTTAATCTCCTTTACAAATGGCCAGAATTACCGTTGAAGATTGTGTTACCGTTGTTCCTAATCGCTTCGAACTTTGCCTTGTTGCAAGCAACAGAGCCAAAAGCATTTTGTCTGGAGCATCAACTGGCTTGGATCGCAAAGAAAAACCGGCGGTTATTTCATTGCGTGAAATTGCTGATAATCTTGTTGATGTTGAGGCAGTTAGAAAAAATATTGTGCGCTCGATCAAAAACCGCGGCGCTGTTGAAGTTATTTCCGAAAATCCACAAATCGCAGAAGCAATCGCCGAGGAATCGGAATCAAGTCTGGTTCTCAAAGATGACACTTTTGTTGATGAGAATATTCATGTAGATGACTGATATATTTACGAATTACGATTTAAAATTTCGTAAATCGTAAATCATAAATCGTAAATGCTTTCTCTTTCCGATCTTATCTCCCGCCTTCGCTCTTACCATTCCAATCTCAATGAAGCTCTGATTCAAAAAGCCTATATCTTTGCCAAAAATGCGCATGGCAGTCAAAAGAGGCATTCTGGCGATCTTTACTTTTCCCATCCCGTTGCTGTTGCAGAGATTTTAACTGAACTAAAGCTTGACGAAGCCTCAATCATCACTGCTTTGCTACACGATGTTGTTGAAGATACGGAAATCACACTTGATGAAATTGAAAAAGAATTTGGCGAAGAAGTGGCGCGTCTAGTTGATGGTGTAACAAAGCTCGGTAAAATTGAGTCAATTCCCGCCAATGAAAGAGTGGCGGAAAATTTTCGTAAATTAACGATGGCGATGTCGGAAGATATCCGTGTTTTGTTGGTCAAGCTGGCCGATCGTTTGCACAATATGAGAACACTTTCTTACGTGCCGTCAAAAGAGAAAAAAGTTAAAAAAGCGCGCGAAAGTTTGGAGATTTACGCACCGCTTGCAGGACGTATCGGGCTTAACAAAGTCAAAGATGAATTGCAGGAATTGGCATTTGCAATAATCAATCCTGAAGCGCGTGTTCAAATTGTCGAAAAGCTGAATGAGCTGCGTGAAAAAAACAGAAATCTAGTTGATAAAATCGTTGAAGATTTAAGCCGGATTTTAAAAGAAGATGCTATCTGTTGTGAAATCATCGGCCGTGAAAAAAAACCATATTCAATCTGGCTGAAGATGAAAAAGGAAAATGTCGGCTTTTACAGCCTGTACGACATTATGGCCTTTCGCATTATTGCTCAAAATGTTGCGGAATGTTATCGCATTCTTGGAATTATAAACTCGCATTACAGCATGATTCCACAGACTTTCCGCGATTATATCAGCACGCCGAAGGAAAATGGCTATCAGTCATTACATCTTGTTCTTTTGGGGCCGTTTAACAAAAAAATTGAAGTGCAGATTCGTGATAAAAATATGCATGAAATCGCAGAACTTGGTGTTGCGGCGCATTGGCATTATAAGGAGAAATTTAGCAAAACTGACAAAGGCAAGGTGATAAAAACCAAAGATGAAGATGAACAATATCGTTGGATTCGAGAACTGATTTCCTTGTTTGAAAATTCCGAAAGCGCTTCTGAAGTTTTAAGGCAGCATAAATTTTCCATGCATCATGATGAGGTTTTCTGTTTCACGCCAAACGGAGATATTTTCAATTTGCCTCTTGGCGCAACCATAATTGATTTTGCTTATGCCGTGCACTCCGAGGTTGGAAATAACTGCGTTTCGGCAAAGGTAAATAGCGCGATTGCGCCTTTGCGACAAAAGTTGGAAAATGGCGATCAGGTTGAAATCATCACGCAAAATAATGCCAAACCTTCACCAAATTGGTTGCAATTTGCCATCACTTCAAAAGCAAAATCAGCGATCAGGAATTTTATCCGTAGTGAAAAATTTAACGAATATAACACTCTTGGTCGTGCTATTTTGAATAAATTTTTTGCCGCAAAGAATCTGGAAATCAGCGACAAAATTTTAGAAAAAATTCTGCCAATTCTAAAAAGAAAAAATGTTTCTGATTTATATGTAAAAGTGGCTGAAGGCGTTATAGGAAGGCATGAAGTTTTAAAAGCTGCCTATCCCGATTTTAAAGAAGAAACAAAACAAACAAAAACCCAAACAAAAACCTTTGGGAACAAAAGGCCAAGATCATCTCATTCATTGCCAATTGAAGGTTTGGTTGTGGGAATGGCAATGCATTATGCCGGATGTTGCAATCCGATTCCGGGCGATCCAATCATTGGCATAATTAACACTGGAACCGGAGTTACAATCCATAGCCAAATCTGTCATAATCTCAAAAATCTGGTTTTATTGCCGCAGCGCGTCCTCGATGTTTGCTGGAAAAATGACGATGAAATCGGCGATGAACTTTATGCCAGCAGAGTCAGGGTTTTGGTTGAAAATAAAAGTGGAAGTCTGGCTGATGTTACCAGCATCATTGCCAAGAAAAAAATCAATATCAGCCACATCAGAACCACAAGCCGTTCAGCAGATTTTTTTGAAGTGATGATTGATCTTGAAGTTAAAAATGTTGATCACCTGGAAGAAATCCTGTCATCCCTACGCATTTCAAAAAAGATTTTGGAGGTGGAGAGGGTAATGGGGTAGGGGGGACTCACAGCGTCTACAACAGACCCTAAACGTTATTTGCCTGTTAACAGGCAAATTTTTCTTTCAGCTTCATCATTTCAATGCAAGCCATGGCGGCAAAACTGCCTTTATCTTTCTGCTTTGGATCAGCTCTAACAATTGCTTGAGCTTCATTTTCAACGGTAAGAATTCCGTTGCCGATGGCGAGTTTTTTCTTGATCGCCAGCTTATTGAGGCCGCGCGCGCTCTCGTTTGCAACGATGTCATGATGCGAAGTTTCGCCACGAATTACGCAACCCAGGGCGACATAGCCATCATATTTTTCACTCTTTTCAGCAAATGAAATTGCCGCCGGAATTTCCAATGCTCCAGGCACGTTAACAATTTCATATTCATAATCGGATTCGGAAATTTTTTTAGTTGCAGAGTCAAGCAACATCTTGGAAATATGCGGATAAAACACCGACTGAACAATTAGAATTTTTTTCATGCTTAATATCTTTAATTTGTTTTTGTTTCTTTTGGCGCTGTGGGTTCTTTTTATGATTGGCAGCAACAAAATTTCTCTGGTCTATGTTATCTTTGGCGTGATCTCTGCTGCCTTTGTCGCCGCAGTTTCTTTCAGATTAAAATTAATCGAAAAAAGAAGCGAGCTGCTTTATTTAAGCAGCGGTTTTTATCGTCATTTTTTTAAAATTTATGCAAAAAATATCTTGGCCGCAATCAAGCTGATTATTGATCTTGCGACAAGCAAAAAATCACTTCATCCGACATTGCACAAAGTCAAAATCGGTTTGAATGATAAATTTAATCCAGCGCTTCTAATGGCTAGTTTCAACTTCAGCGCGGGATTGCTTTCAATTGGAATCAAAGATTATGAGATTCTCGTGCATGCCATTGATGAGAATTATTTCAGGCGTTTTGATCTGCAAAAAATTTGTGCAAGTTTGAATAATGTGAATGATGATAATTTGGTTTAACCATGCAAAAAATCAGAGAAGAAATTGAAGAATTAAAGGCTGAAATAGCCAGACATGACAAGGCCTATCACACTCTTGATGCGCCTCTGATTTCTGACGCAAAATATGATGAGCTAAAAAAAAAGCTGGAAGAATATCATAAAAATTTTCCACAATTTTTTGATGAAAAAGATGAAAAAGTTGGCGCAAAAACTCTCGATATTTTTTCTAAAATAAAACATAGCAAACCAATGCTATCACTGGCAAATGGCTTTTTACGCGAAGATATTTCTGATTTTATTGAGCGCGTTAACCGTTTTCTTGGCCTTAAAAATCAGGATTTATTTTCAAGCGGTTTGGAGTTTTTTTGTGAAACAAAGATTGACGGCTTGTCATTTTCAGCGCGCTATGAGGAGGGTCATCTGGTTTATGCGGCAACGCGTGGCGATGGTTTTGAAGGTGAAGATGTTACAGAAAATGTAAAAACCATTCGTGATTTTCCTCAAAATCTGCGCAGCGCAAATCCGCCAAAAATTTTTGAAATCCGCGGCGAAATTTACATGGGAAAACAGAATTTTGCTAAACTTAATTTGTGTCAGGAAGAGCAGGGCGCCAAAGTTTTTGCTAACCCGCGCAATGCTGCGGCTGGCTCTTTGCGCCAGCTTGATTGCACAATTACCGCCAGCAGAAAATTACAGCATTTTGCTTATGCTTTGGGAGAAGTTTCTTCTGACTTTGTTTGCGATACGCAAGCCGAACTAAATAAAAAATTGCGGCAATTTGGATTTCAAACCGAGCCACATTCTGTGTTATGTCACGATCTTGATTGCATGATGAATCTCTATCAAAAAATTTCCGATCGCCGTTATGAGTTTGATTATGACATTGATGGCATGGTTTACAAAGTGAATGATTTTAAACTGCAGGAAAGACTTGGTTTTGTAGCGCGCTCACCGCGTTTTGCCATTGCTCATAAATTTCTTGCCGAAAAGGCCAAAACGCAGATTGAAAATATCATCATCCAAATTGGCAGAACTGGCGCGCTCACGCCAGTTGCGGTTTTAACGCCGGTTAATATTGGCGGAGTTGTGGTGTCGCGTGCAACACTTCACAATCAAGATGAAATTGTGCGAAAAGATATTCGCGTTAATGATGTGGTTTTAATTCAACGCGCTGGAGATGTAATTCCACAGGTTTTGGAGGTTGATTTGAGTAGAAGAAATTCTGATTCAAAACCTTTTTATTTTCCTAAAAACTGTCCGGTTTGCGGAAGTGAAATTGTTAAAACAAAAGATGATGTTGTGCTGCGCTGCAGTGGCGGATTGTTGTGTGAGGCGCAATTGAAGGAGACACTAAAACATTTCGTTTCCAAAGATGCGCTTGACATCACCGGCCTTGGAAAAAAACAGATCGAGAATTTTTTTGCTGAAGAAAAAGTAAGAAGTTTTGCCGATATTTTTTCTCTCGAAGAACGTGAAAAAACCGCAGAAAATCCTTTGCGTAAAAAACTTGGCTGGGGAGAAAAATCCGTTGAAAATTTATTTTTCGCCATAAATCAAAAGCGTAAAATTCTGCTGGAAAAATTCATTTACGCCATCGGTATCAGACATGTTGGGGAATCCACAGCCAAGCTGTTAGCACAACATTTTATTTCTTATAAAAATTTTAAAAAATTCATGCTTGAACATGATGAGGTAGAATATCAGGAATTTATCGCCATTGATGGAATTGGCGAAAAAATGGCGCAGGCAATTATCGGTTATTTTCGCGATTCACGCAATTTGAAGATGATTCTGGATTTGGAAAAATATCTTCAAATTGAAGATGCGGTGATAAAAAAACTAGATTCAAAACTGGCCGGAAAATCAATAATTTTTACCGGAACTTTATCAAAAATGACTCGTGCCGAAGCCAAGAAAAAAGCGGAAGAATTAGGTATGAAAGTTGTTGGTTCCATCTCCTCCAAAACCGATTTTGTTGTTGCTGGAGAAGAGGCGGGATCGAAGTTGAAAAAGGCGAAAGAATTGGGGATGAGAGTGTTGAGTGAGGAGGAATGGATGGAGTTAATTCTTAATTAAGAACTCCTAATAACTTATTCTTTGAAGAACATTTACCCCTCACAAAACATTTACCCCTCACAAAACATTTACCCCTCACCCCAACCCTCTCCCACAAGGGGAGAGGGAGTTAGTCCGAATTCGGTGTAACTCCCTCTCCCCTTGTGGGAGAGGGTTGGGGTGAGGGGTAAATGTTTTGTGAGGGGTAAGAATTGGAAAGAGTAAAGTGATTACAAATTTTCTTAAGCGTTATTGGAGTTATCCTATGTCTCACCTAGCCATTTTTCTTCTCCGAATTTATCAACTTTTCCTCTCGCCATTTCTTGGTTTTTACAAATGTCGTTTTACCCCGACATGCTCATCATATGCTATTGAAGCAATCAGGAAAAAAGGTTTGATAAAAGGTTTTTGGTTAACATTATTGCGCCTTCTAAAATGTCATCCTTTTTCCAAAAAAAGTGGTTTCGATCCCGTCGAATAAAATTGCTCTGATTGCTATTTTTTGCATCGCTTTATCATGCCCGCTTTTTGCTGCTGAAGAAAACAAGACACCACAAACGCTAGAGGAAATTAATGCTGATTTACAGGCAAAAAAAGCAGAGCTGGAGCCATTTGATCCTACAAAAGTTAAGGTTGATCTTGAGTCGCTTGGACTTGACGATGTTGATAAAAAACAACAGGAAGAAACAAAAGCAGACCCGGAAGAAAAGAGGGCAACTGAAACAAAAACTGATGAGACAAAAGAAGTAGTAAAAGAAACAGAAATCGAAGAGTCGAAACCGCAAACTGAACAACCAGTCAAGCCACAAGAAATTGAAAAACCGGAAAACGCACAACCACAACAAACTCCTGTCACCTCATCTTCTGACATCAAAAAACCAACCACCGCTTATATCAATTCACAAAAAAAGAAAAATCTGAAAAAACGTCTTGAAGCAGAAAAAAGAAGAAAATGGAACGAAAAACAACAGAAGGAAAAATTACAAAAACTGAATGAATTACGCGAAAAATATCTGAGTGATGCAGAAAAATTAAATGAGGATTTTGATTCTAATGATGAGGATTTCAGTTTTTCCAAAATAATCATACCACAGAAAAAAGATCTAAATCCATTTCTTGATGAAGAGCCCCCAGCCTTGCCAATTTTGAATCGCTACCGCAGCAAAGATAATGTTCATATCCCGATAATTTTAACGCCGAAAGAAAGAATAGGAATTTTATTTAATGCCATTTCCATCGGCAGTGTGCGCACTTTCAACGAGGCTTATAAGGATATCGAAAATCCCAATGTGCGCAATGCGGAAGGAGATACAATTCTGACCTATGCTTTGTTATTGAAAAAATATCCGGTCATAGCTTCAGCCCTTGCCAAGGGTGCTGACCCAAATATGCCAAATAAACTTGGATATACTCCGATTAACATTGCAATCGAGCTGCTCGATTTCAAATCATTGGAGTTGTTGGCAAACAACAAAGCCGATCTTAATTATACCGATGCTTTTGGTAGAACTTATCTGATGCATGCGGCACGAGTGGGATTTTTGCCGGCGGTTGATTTGTTTGTATCGCGTTTGGTTGACATCAATGCCATGGATGATGATGGTTTTACCGCTTTAGCTATCGCCTATCGCCACAAAAAAGAGGTGATAGTGCAATATCTGTTGAAACATGGCGCCGCAACTTGGGTTGAGAAGCCATATAAACCGAAGAATCAGTCTTTGATTAAGGAATTGGAAAATAGGTGGAAATGATTTTACCACTTAAAAAATACAAAACATTTATCCGGCTTTTATCGTTTCTTTTTTGTTATCTGTTTTTTGCTTTTGATTCAATTCAGGCGCAAATCGGAAATATCTACGATGCCAATCAGGAAGATGCGGCAGGAATCAATGCTCTGATGTCAGCTGTGGTAAATAACGATGTTAATGGCGTGCGTTTTTTTGCCAAAGCAGGCAGGGCGCTGCTTAATCAGAAAAATTTTGGCGGAGCAACAGCGCTTCATCTAGCCTGTCGCGAAGGAAATTTCGAAATCGTAAAAATTTTACTCGAAAGCGGAGCCGATGCCAATGCAATTGACAATGAGGGCTGGACACCGCTAATGCGCGCCGCTTTGTCCGGCAACAATGATTCTGTCTGGTGGTTGATGAAATATTCCGCCAATGCTGCCAATATTAATCTGGTTGGAGAATCGGCAATCATTCATGCTACAATCGCAAATTGCGCCGATTGCCTTAACACCATGTTTGAGAAATTTAATTTTATCAAACTTATGGATATTAGGCTGCTGAAAGAGCAGCTTACCGATGCTTTCATCATTGCCAGAAATCACGATAATCAGGTTATACAGTCGCTGCTTGAATCCTATCTTGATCAAGTGATCAAATCAGCTCCATTAATCGAGAAAGAGAAAAAAACTACCAATGAGGAAACTTCGGAGAAAACTTTTAAAATTACTGCAGATAAAGAGGCGGTTAAGACTTCTAAACCACTTAAAAAGCAGATCAAAGAAGATCAGAAAACTGATCATCAGCCTGTACAATCTGTCATTCACAAGCATATTTACAAATTCATCAATAATTGCGATTGCGAACCACTGAAAATCCTACCTCAAAACAAAATTGATAATAACCAAACTTTGAAAAAAGAGTCGGAAAAAGAGGTAATTTTTTTAATTAAAAAATCGGAAACAGGTTCAAAAACAAAAAGCGTTAATGATGACAAATTCAGATTTATCAGTGGTCCGAAAGGCAAAATCATGAAACTCAAAATTGAGCCAAGATTAAAAAAGGATGATGAAATCATAAAGCAGGTTGTAGCTGATCAAAAACCGCAAATAGCCAGGATTGAGTCTTTGATTACCTCCTCTGCAGCAAAAAAATCAGCGATAAAACATCAAGAAACTATCAAAAAAAATGAGATGCCAAAAGAAAATCAGGACAGTCAAAATGTCGCTCCAAAGTTTATTATTGGCAAATTGCCTTCTGATACAAAGTCCAAAATCGAAAACAAAGCTACAGAAAGGCAAATTTCCGAAAAGCCAACCGAAATTGAAAAAACGGTGATTATTGATTTGACGAAATAGAGAAATAAAGAGAGTAGGGGGGGGATTTGAAACATGGGGCTTCAGACCTTGGTATTAGAGCCTGTCTTTAAATTCATTTAACTTTGCTTTTCCGCAAATTTTTGCTCATTTTTTTGAAGAATTTTTCGCAGTATGCTTGCTTGTAATCATTGCTGTTGGCTGTTGACTTAATCCACTTATTAACTAATATTATGTTATTACTAGTAGTGAATATTTATATTATATAATATCATGTTATCACTTATTACCATATCAAAAGCACAAAAGAAATTATCTGAGAATACGCGCTTACAAAGATTGAAGTTACAGCTAACTCAACAAGGTTTAGCAGAACGCTCTGGTGTGCCATTGCCAACTTTACGTAAATTTGAACAAAAAGGATTAATTTCTCTCGAAGGATTTTTGAAATTACAAATGGTTCTAGGTGGTCTGGAAAATCTTGTTAAAGCGATACAGCCAGAACAGCCTTTTTTCTCCTCCATTGATGAAGTGCTGAAAACTAATAAAACTATACGAAAAAGAGGAATCCGCAAATGAATGATTACACATCTGTAAGCGAAGTAAAAGTTGGGCTGAATTTTGGTGATTCAACTATTCCAGTTGGCCGCCTAGCAATACGAGATCACAAAATCTATTTTGAATATCACAGCACCTTCATTGAAACGAGCCTAAATATCTCGCCTCTACGTTTACCGTTAAAATCTGGAGTAAGCAGTTTCGATTATAATTTGTTTGAAGGGCTTCCCGGAGTATTTAATGATAGTCTTCCTGATGGATGGGGACGATTGCTCTTTGATCGTTTTGTTCGCTCGCTTGGTATTTTACCTTCCGATATTACACCATTAGACCGCTTGGCGCATGTTGGATTAAATGGCCTTGGCGCACTTGTTTATGAACCAGATCACAGCATTCAAGAAAACAGCGATAGTATTAACTTGGATCAGCTTGCAGAGCAAACACAAGAAGTTCTAGATGGGACATCTGATGAAGTACTACAAGACCTTCTGGCTTTAAATGGTTCATCGGCTGGCGCACGTCCAAAAGCTCTGATAGGTTTGAATAATGATCGAAAAAATATTATTCATGGCATACATGATTTGCCTGATGGATATGCACCTTGGATCGTTAAATTTAGTAACACACAAGATAGCGCGGATGCCGGCGCAATTGAATATGTTTACGCTTTAATAGCTAAAAAATCTGGGATTTCCATGCCTGATGTTCACCTATTTTTAGCTCAAAAAGGTGCAGGTTATTTTGCAGTTAAGCGTTTTGATAGAAATGGTAAGCAACGCTTCCATATGCATACAGCCTGCGGTTTATTGCATTCTGATTTCAGAACTTCATCACTTGATTATGAAGATTTAATTGCTCTAACAGGCGCTTTAACTCGTGATGCGCGTGAAATTGAAAGGCTATATCAATTGGCTGTGTTTAATGTTCTTGCACATAACCGTGACGATCACTCCAAAAATTTCAGCTTCCTAATGGATGCAAAAGGTGAATGGAAACTATCGCCAGCTTATGACTTAACTTTTTCATCTGGTCCGCGTGGTGAACAAAGCACCATGGTCATGGGTGAAGGAAGAAATCCCAGTATTGATCATCTGATTAAATTGGGACATGAGGCCAAATTATCCAAGGCCCGTATTACTGAAATAATAGATCAAACCCAGACAGCACTAGCAAGTTTGGAAGTTTTGGCAAGTGAATATGGTGTATCTGCAAATAATATTCGTTTAATCAGCAAGCATCTACACCGTACCTAAAAACATAATATTATCTTCAATTACAACAACCATCATAATTATTTTCGTTAAGATAGGAATGTAAATTTTTCAGGAACTCCGGCAATTCCTTTTCTTTGATATGGCCCCGTCGCAAATCAACTTTCTGAAAAATCTGAACCCTTGATTTACAAGGGCTCGTCGAGTTTAAAAATGGTAAGAAATGGGGATTTGCGACAGTCCCATATGGAAGTGGTTGCGGGGGGAGGATTTGAACCTCCGACCTTCAGGTTATGAGCCTGACAAGCTACCGTGCTGCTCTACCCCGCGACAAAAAAACATGTAAAACAGATCCAAAAACAAGTTCAAAATGACATTTTTGAAGTTGTTTTGGGGTCTGTTTTACGGCGATCAAACTAAAATCAAAAATCTGAAATGTATACAATCATTCTTCTCACTCTCTCAAATATTTTTATGACTCGCAGCACGGGTTCTAAGAAATAATTTCAAGTTTCAAAATCCCAGAAACATTTTTGATTCGTAGAATATCTGTTTCTTCAAGAAGACATTTTTGTGGTAGTTCAATTTTATTTTCTCCAACTTTAAGAAAAATTTTTGTTGTGCCCGGGTTTGTAAGTATGGATTTTAGAACGGGCAGGGGTTCGTGTGACATCAGACTTATTGCTATTTCATTAAAAATCCTTTTCTCCTTTTTTGCTTCAATTGCAATTTCATAATGGGACTGTCGCAAATCCCCGTTTCTTACCATTTTCAAACTCGACGAGCCCTTGTAAATCAAGGGTTCAGATTTTTCAGAAAGTTGATTTGCGACATGGCCATAATTTTGATTATTGCCACGATTTCTGCTGATTTGCCGCTTAATATCTTCAAAATCTTTTTCTGCTGCTTTGGTGTTTTTGATAAACTCATCGAGCCTTTTTATTTCGCGCACTAAAATTCTTATACCACCATCATCTTTACGAATCAGGCATTCGAGAACAACCATACTGCTGTCAACTATGACATCACGCGCAGATGTGATTAAGGCCTCATCAAAAATCATTGCCTCAAAAATTCCAAAAGGGTCGGACATGGTAAGATAGGCAAAGCGTCCACGCGAGCCGGAACGATGTTTGCTTGATGAAACCACGCCAGCCATTTTTACCAAATTTCCATCCACAAGTTCATCGCGCTCCAATTTGTCAGAAAAAATTATACCGCGTTTTCTTAAATCAGGCAGAAAATCATCGATAGGATGTTCATTTAAAAAAAATCCAAAGGCTTCAAATTCCTTTTGCAGACGTTCAGTTTTATTCCAATCACTAATTTTTTTTAGATCGGGAGCAAGATTTACCTCCGGCAAAGCGCTAAAAAGACTCATTTGATTTGAAGATCTTTCTTCATTTTTTTCATTAGCGTAGGCAGAAAGTATATTGAAAGATTCGGCAACTTGCCGACGATTTTTTAGCAATGAATCAAATGCTCCGGCCTTTGCCAAGGCTTCAATTGATTTTTTATTGATTGATTTTGGATCAAGCCGTGTGACAAAATCGTAAAGATCGCTGAATTTTCCATTGGCTTTACGCTCTTTTACCGCGTTTTCCATCATGCTAAAACCAACCGCTTTTATCGCCCCAAGTCCAAATCTTATTGCAAACATAATAACACCAAAATTCCAACTATGATTCTGTAAATTCCAAATGGCGCAAAGCTGTTTTTACTGATGAAGTTAACAAACCATTTTATCACCAAAATTGCAGCAACAAATGAAGAGGCGAGGCCGAGCAGAATGATTTCAATGTTGACATAGGTAAGTTCCGCAGTGTTTTTGAACAAGTCATAGAAACTTGCGGCAGCAATGGTTGGAATTGCTAGAAAGAATGAAAATTCAGCGGCGGTTTTTCGGTTTAACCCAAGCAAAAGCCCGGCAATTATTGTGGCGCCGGATCTTGAAATTCCCGGAATCATTGCCAAACACTGGAATAAGCCGATATAAAATGCGGTTGAGTAGGTGATTTTATAAAGGTCGTTGATTTTTGTGCTTTGTGCAGACTGCGCTGAACTTGTTTCAGTGTGCTTCGTGCTTCGTGAGTTAAATGGTTTGTAGTCAACTATTATCATCAAAATTCCACCAACAATCAAAGCCAGCGCAATCACAAAATTGGTAAAGAGAAAGCTTTTTATAAAGCCATGAAAAACGCTTCCTATGAAGGCAGCTGGCATGAAAGCCAAAATCAGATTCAGAACAAATTTTTGCTGTGGTTTACGCTTTAAATTCCACAAAATATCAAAGATTTTTTGGCGATAGAGAACACAGATTGCCAATATGGCGCCAAGCTGAATTACAATTTCAAACAGATTATTTTTTACCGGTTGAAAATTGATGAGGTAAGAAGTGAGAAGAAGATGAGCGGTTGATGAAACAGGTAGGAACTCGGTTAATCCTTCAACGATTCCAAGTAAAATTGCATTAGCTATGTCGGTTAGTTCAAGCACTTTATCAAAATGGTACCTCCGGTCCGACTCGAACGGACACATCCGCAATGGACAATAGATTTTGAGTCTATCGCGTCTACCGATTCCGCCACGGAGGCTTTTTCCTTAGACAGGTTCTTAAAGCATAAAAAATGGCCAAGGAAAGTAGAGGTTTTTAATAACCACAAACTCCCTTGACCAACCCAAAGTAAAAAATCTAAAAAGTAAATTTTTGGGGATGGGGACTCTAGCGGAGTGCCAACTTAAAAGTCAAAAATCTATTTCGATCCCAAATCCTTCAAATGCATCATCTTTGGCCACATGACAGTGCGTGGGATATAGCATCTAATAACCCCACCTCTTTCATTTTCCTTTCTACAATTTTACATAATAAGCCTTATGAGCATTAAATAACACAGGAAATAAGTTCGGGATTGCTTCTTGTCATCTTGTCATCCTGAACTTGTTTCAGATGACGTTTGTGTTTTGCCGTCAAAAATAAATTCTAACAAAGCTTTGTTAAACTCATCTGGCATTTCTGCTGAAACTGCATGTTTTGCTCCTTTGATTTCGATAAGACTGGCCTTAATTTTGACTTTGTTGGCAAAAAATCTTTTCTCTTCGATGGAGGTGTAATCATTTTCAGAGGCAATAAACAGAGATGGACAAATAATCGTATGAAGCTTGTTCACAACGCTCCAGCCTAAAATAGATTTAAGAATTTTAAGATAAATTTTGACGCTAATTTTACCCAAACTTTCCTGTAATTTTTTTTGCAAATTTTTTTGTGTAAAAAGTTTTCTGGCTAAAATTTTGGCAAAGATTTTCATGCCAAAGATTCTGACAAAAAGAATACGCGAATAAAACAGCCATTTTTGTTTTAAATCTTTTGGCATGAATGCAGGCAAGGCATTCACTATGGTCAAGCTTTTCACTAAATTTGGTTCATCAACAGCAATCTGAAAAGCCACCATTCCGCCAAGAGAAATTCCAACCAGATGAGCTGGTGCGATTTTAAGATCTTCGATTAATGAAATGATGTCTGAAGCGAGAGTTACAATATCAAAAGCATCACTCTCATTTGCCTGTGATTTGCCATGTCCCCGCAAATCTGGCGTAATACAACGATAGTTTTTACTAAAAAATTCAATCTGCTTTTCCCAATCACAACCACGCGAACCGAGACCATGAATGAATAAAATTACTTCATCACCCTCGCCTTTTTCTTCGTAAGAAATTTTCATGAAGTTGTGGTGATTTCTCCAACCAAACTGCTTGGTCGTGCTTTTGCGATATTAACATCAACAATTTTTCCAAGATATTTTTCTGCGTTAGGCGCAGCAACAACAACTGATTGTAACCATGGGCTTTTACCCCATAATTGCGAGTCAGATTTCGGCGCTTTTTTTTCAAATAAAACTGGCATTGTTGAGCCTTCAAATTTTTGGTTAAAAGTGGTTTGCTGTGTGGTTAGAAGTTTTTGTAAACGTGCCAAACGTTCATCCTTCACCTCTTTTACAATTTGAATTTTAGCATCAGCTGACGGCGTTCCAGGGCGTGGTGAATATTTGAAAGAATAGCATTGCGTAAAGCCGATTTGGTGCACCAAATCCAAAGTATCTTCAAAATCCTTATCGCTTTCGCCAGGAAATCCGACGATAAAATCAGATGATAAACCAATGTCTGGCCTTGCATGACGTAGTTTCTCGATGATTTTAAAATAATCTTGGCGTGTATGTTTGCGATTCATGGCTTTAAGCACGGAATTAGAACCTGATTGGATCGGAAGATGTAGGAATGGCATTAATTTTTTAATGTCGCGATGTGCAGCGATTAGATCATCGGACATATCGCGCGGATGTGAAGTGGTGTAGCGAATGCGCTCAATTTGCGGAATTTCTGCAATTTTTTCGATTAATTTGGCCAGACTTGTAGTAACGCCTTTCTCATCAAAACCGTGATAGGCATTCACATTTTGTCCTAAAAAATAAACCTCTTTTACGCCTTTATCAGCAAGCCTTCGTGCATCATCATAAATTTTTGAAACTTCACGTGAATATTCAGCACCGCGAGTGTAAGGCACAACGCAAAATGTACAGAATTTATCGCAACCTTCCTGCACAGTTATGAAGGCTGAAGCGCCAATTCCGGCTTTGCTTTCAGGTAAAATATCGAATTTATTGTCGGGAATAAAATCGAGATTGATTTGTTTTTTCTTGTCGCGAATTACTTTTCCAACCAGATCGGGCAAGGTTTGATAGCTTTCCGGACCAACCACAATATCAACAATTTTTGATCTTTTAAAAATTTCTTCACCTTCGGCTTGAGCCACACAACCAGCCACTGCAACGATCATTTTGTCATTTTTTTCTTTAAAAGGCCGCAAGCGACCAAGGTCAGAAAAAAGTTTTTCCGCAGCTTTTTCACGAATATGGCAAGTGTTGATAATCACCATGTCGGCACCATCCGGAATATCGATAGTTTCATAGCCAACAGCGCCCATTAAATCCTGCATGCGATCAGAATCATAGACATTCATCTGGCAGCCGTAGGTTTTGATGTGCAGTTTTTTCATAGCTTTATTTTATCAGGCGACCAACCGCTAATGGTTATGAGCTCAAAGGTTGCAGAAATTTTTCCATCTGCATTGCCGTAGAATTTTTGATAATTTTGAAAAATTTTTTGCAGGAAATTTTTAGTAAAAAAGCGGCGCGAGCGTTTGGTCAAAATATTGCCCTGCCCCATGAATTTCAAATCATTTAGCAGTTTTTGCGGATTTGAATATTCAACTTTAATTTTCTCAAAATCAGAAATCGGATTGGCAAATCCAACCTTTTGTAGCAAGGCAGCGGCGGTTTTAACATCAATTGTTGGCATCATGCGCGGTGAAATTCCGCCATAAATTTCATTTTCAGTTTTATATAAAACATGCGCCAATTCGCTTAAATTTTCTTCGCCAAAAAAACTGGCGATAAAGATACCGCCTGGTTTAAGCAGATTTTTTACCTGCAATAAAAATTGCAAAATGTTGTTGATAAAATGCAAATTGAGATTGCTCACAATGAGATCAAATGAATTTTTTTCGCTAAAAAGATTTTCCTCATCTTCAATAATAAATTTATTTTTTGTCGTGATGAGAGCAGATAAATAGCCATCACGCGGCGCAATCTCCAAAATATCATCAAACTCACGATTTAAAAACCCGACATTTTCAGCAATTCTGTTTGCAACTTCATGATGCAAAAAATTATGTTTTGTGAAATCTTTAGCAAAGCGCGCGCGATTTAGGCGCAAGAGCTTTCGATCAAAAATAATTTCGCTCATCACTTAAATGAAAAAAATGAAAATTTTTAGAAAAATGACGAAGTCATCCCGAACTTGTTTCGGGATCTGGAAAAAATTATTATCAATATTCTTCCCCAGCCATTGTCTTTCTTGCGAGGAAATTGTCAGCAAAGATGCTTTGTTTTGTAGTGAGTGCTGGCAAAAATTGCAATTTATTAGCGAGCCGAAATGCAAAATCTGTTCTTATCCTTTTGAGGTTGAAATTAAACATCTGCCACCCTTTTGTTCGCAATGTTTGCTGAAAAAACCTTCATATGACAGATCGGTGGTGATTTTTCGCTATAATCACATTATCCGCACAGCGATTTCCGCTCTGAAATATCGCGATCAAACTTTTCTGGCAAAAAAATTTAGCACTCTTCTTGTCAGCAAATCAAAAAATGAAATTGATGCTTGCGACTTGATTACCGCGGTTCCGCTGCATCCAAAAAAATTGCGTAAAAGAAAATTTAACCAAGCCGCAATGATCGCAAAAAAATTATCGCCGGAAAAATTTATCACTGATCTTTTGTGGCGCACTGCCGATACAACACCTCAAGTTCAACTTAGAAAGAAGCAACGCGAGAAGAATTTAAAACGTGCTTTTGTGATGAATAAAAAATATCGCAACAACGTAAAAAATAAAAAAATTCTGCTTGTTGATGATGTGATGACAACCGGCGCAACTCTTGAAAATTGTGCAAAAGAACTAAAACGCCGCGGTGCGAAGGAGGTGGTGGTTTTAACGATTGCGAAGACAGTGTTTTGATATTAATTTTTTTAAAACTCCCTGCGAATTACCATCCCAAATATCAGAATCCTTGCCTAAAAATCTGCGGTTAAAAACACGTGTTAGAGCTTGCATTTCATGATCAAAATCATCATTGAGATTTGTAACACGATAGCCAAATTTTTGTAGCATTTCCTTGGTTTTTTTTAACGAATTTTTTTTTGTTGCTGAAATTTTTTCAGGAAAAATTCCAACACCTCTTCTGGCTAGAAATTTCCAATCAAAAAGATGCGAGGGATCCTGTTTGCGGTCTAAAATACCGGTTTCTTTGACATAAGCGATGTCGGAATGGCCAACGATATTTTGCGGTTTGATGTTATATTTTTTAATCAGATATTGGCATAGCTCAACTCCAGCCTGCATTTGCCTTTCTTCAAATTTTTTTGTAAAAGGTGAGGGATTGATAAATTCAATGCCAATGGAATTCTTGTTTAAGCCATCAACGCCGCTCCAATAGCTGATTCCAGCATGCCAGGCTACATCATTTTCATCGACCAATTCAAAAATTTTTCCATCTTCATCAATTAAAAAATGTGAGCTGACTTGATGCTGTTGAAATTGCTCCAGCGCGTGATCTATCGAGCTTGCCTCGATGTGATGCAAAACCAGAAAATCTACTTTTCTCGTCTCATTTTCTTTATCAAAAAATTGTAAAAATTTTTTGCTGCGATCGATAATAATCATTTTTGACATTAATTTTTCTCAAAATTACCTTGCCCCCTTCTCCCAACTATCAAGGTTTCAGGACATGGCTACTAAAAAAGACGCGATAAAAACTACAACAAAAACTTCCAAAGAAATCGAAGCACTTCAGTTTCACATTCAAGGTCAACCAGGCAAAGTTGCGATGCATGCAACTAAACCGCTTAACACTCAGCGTGAGCTTGCCCTTGCTTATTCTCCTGGTGTTGCGGTTCCGTGTTTGGAAATTCAAAAAAATCCGGAATTGGCTTATGATTACACTTCCAAAGGCAATTATGTCGCGGTGATTTCCAATGGAACTGCGGTGCTCGGCCTTGGAAATCTCGGCGCTCTTGCCGGCAAGCCGGTGATGGAAGGGAAATCTGTTTTGTTCAAGCGTTTTGCCGATATTGACTCGGTCGATATCGAAGTTGCCACAGAAAATCCTGATGAATTCATCAATGCCGTAAAATATCTCGGTCCAACTTGGGGCGGCATCAACCTTGAAGATATCAAAGCTCCCGAATGTTTTATCATTGAAAGCAAATTGCGCGAAGTCATGGATATCCCGGTTTTTCATGATGATCAGCATGGCACTGCCATCATCTCTGCTGCCGGTATTCTCAATGTTTTGCACCTCTCAGGAAAAAAATTTAAAGATGTTAGAGTAGTAGTAAATGGCGCTGGAGCCGCAGGAATCGCCTGTTTAGAACTTTTAAAAGCCATGGGATTGCCGCACGAAAATGCTTTGTTGTGCGACACTAAAGGCGTGATTTACAAAGGCCGAACCAATGGCATGAATCAATGGAAATCAGCTCACGCCGTTGTAACAAAAGCTCGCACATTATCAGATGCCATGAAAGGCGCTGACGTGTTTTTAGGCCTTTCAGTTAAAGGCGCGGTAACCAAAGAGATGGTTAAATCAATGGCTAAAAATCCAGTGATTTTTGCCATGGCCAATCCCGATCCCGAAATTACTCCCGAAGAAGTTCATGCCACTCGCAACGATGCCATTGTCGCCACCGGCCGCTCTGATTATGAAAACCAGGTCAATAATGTGATGGGATTTCCTTACATCTTCCGTGGCGCTTTGGATGTGCGTGCTTCAACCATCAACGAAGAAATGAAAATTGCCGCCGCAAAAGCTTTGGCAGAGTTGGCACGCGAGCATGTGCCAGACGAGGTGGTTAAAGCCTATGGCGGACGCGAAATGAAATTCGGCAAACATTACATTATCCCAACACCATTCGATTCACGCCTGATTCACACTATTCCAGTTGCTGTTGCCAAAGCCGCGGTTGAAACCGGTGTTGCCCGTAAACCGATTAAAAATTGGGATGCCTATGTAAAACAGCTTAAAGCGCGCCGCGATCCTTCGGCAAACAGCATGAGCCTTATTTTTGAAAAGCTGAAATCCGTGCCAAAAAAAGTTATTTTTGCTGAAGGCGAACAGCCGGAAATCATCCGCGTTGCCGCAATGTGGCGCGATTATGGCTATGGCAAATCCATACTTGTCGGCAAAAAAGAGCGTGTTTTGGAAAATATGCGCGAATTGGACATCTCTCCCAAAGGCATTGAAATCTACAACGCCGCAATTTCCGACGAAAATAAAAAATTCACCGATTACCTTTACAAAAAATTACAGCGCAACGGAGTGCTTTATTCCGACTGTTCCCGCATGGTAAAAAATGACCGCAACATTTTTGCCGCATCAATGCTGGCTTGCGGACATGGTGAAACTTTAATCACCGGTCTTACTCGCGGCTATCGCAAATCACTAACTGATGTTTGGCAGGTTATTAAAAACAAAAAAGATCAGATCGTGCTTGGCATCTCGATGGTGATTTCCAAAGGTCGCACCATTTTCATTGCCGATACGGCCTGCTCCGAACTTTCATCACCAGAACATTTGGTAAAAATCGCTTTGCAAACCGCCAAAAAAGTGCGCGATATGGGATATGAGCCACGCGTAGCATTTTTATCATTTTCAAACTTTGGTTCAGCTTTGAAAACTGAATCGGAGCGCATCAAGCAAGCAGTAAAATTGATGGACGAGCTGAAAGTAGATTTTGAATATGATGGCGAAATGACAGCAGATGTAGCTGTGAATATGGACAAAATGGCGAAATATCCATTCTGCCGCCTCACCGCTCCAGCCAATATTCTGATTTGCCCGGGATTACATTCGGCAAATATCGCAACCAAACTTTTGGAAGAGGTTGGAAGTTGCGCTGTTATCGGCCCGATTTTGGATGGTTTTGAAAAATCGGTGCAAATTGTGACTATGCGTTCTTCAATCAACGATATTCTCAACATGACGGCAATTGCCGCGGTTGCTTCGTAAAACAGTTTCTAAGGAGGAATTTATGGCAGAAGGAGGTCCATCAGGTCCAAATATCGCAATGTTAGCATCAATGGAGCAGCATTCTAATCATCATCCTGGCCATGGCGCTGGAATTGGCGGTGGTGGACAGGGATTGGCAACAACTGTAGGCGGAGAATCAACGCTTGATCAAACATTTAAATCAAGCTCAATTCATTTTGGCGAGTTTGGCAGTATTGACACATTAGCCAGCGGCATTGGGGGCTCGCTCGAACAAAATCCTTTTGAAACCGCCTTCTCTCAAAGCATGTCGCCTTGCGGAGTTTCTTATCCCGATTGGGCTAAAACCGGCTTTGTAGGGAGTGTGGAATTATCGCATGTTGGACCAAAAGAACAGCTCAACGCCGGACCAGGATTGCCAGGATTTGCCCCATCTATGACTCACGGGCAATCACACTAATTTTCCCGATTGCAGCAAAGGTTGATTTTGAGCCGACAAAAATTTTCTGTGCCAAATTCGCCACATCCGATTTTTTTACCGCAGTGATTTTTTTTCTGATTTCAAAATCAGTTTGAATTTTTCCAAGAGAAAGTATGTCGTTTCCGAGCTTTTGCATTCTGGCGCTGGTGCTTTCTTTAGCCATTAACAACCCCGCTTCAAACTGGGTTTTAACTCGCTTCAATTCGGCATCGGAAATTTTTTCACAGATTTTTTTTATTTCGTCAGCGGTTGCAGAAATTAACTCATTAGTTTTTTCCGGCGTAGTTCCGGCATAAATTCCAAACAATCCAGAATCAGAGTTGGTATAGTTAAAAGCGTAGATTGAATAGGCCAAACCGCGATGTTCGCGCACTTCCTGAAACAGGCGCGAAGACATTCCTCCACCCAGAATCATCGCCAGAATTTGTGCGCTGTAATAGTTTGGATCAAGATAGGACAAGCCTCTAAAGCCCATCACCAAATTAATCTGTTCGAGTTTTTTATTTTTACGGAAATCGCCACCGAGATATTTTCCAGCTTCCGGAGCTTTGATTTTATTGTTTCCAAGCGCAGTAAAATATTTTTTTGTCCATTTTACCAAATCATTTTCTTTGATATTTCCCGCCGCAACAATCGCCATATTTTGGTAGTTATATTGCCCGCCGATATAATTTAAAAAATCATCGCGGTTGAATTTTTTGATATTTTTAACTGGCCCAAGAATTGAACGCCCGAGGGCTTGCTTGGGATATGCTGTTTCTTGAAAATAATCGAAAATAATATCATCGGGAGTGTCATTGGTCATGGCAATTTCCTGCAAAATCACGCCACGTTCTTTTTCCAATTCGGTTTTATCGAAGGTGGAATTCTGCAAAATATCGGCAAGAAATTCGACAGCAAACTCAGCATGCTGTTTCAAAACTTTGGCATAATAAACCGTTCTCTCCTTTGAGGTGTAGGCATTGATGCGTCCGCCAATTCCTTCAAATTCTTCAGCAATTTGTCTGGCGTTTCTTTTCTTCGTGCCCTTAAAAGCCATATGTTCAAGGAAATGTGAAATGCCATTGAGGTCAGGATTTTCATAGCGTGAACCAGTATTAACAAAAACACCAATGGAAACAGTTTCGACATCTTTCATGTGATCAATGGCGAGACGCAGGCCGTTTGAAAGGGTGATTATTTCTTGTTTTGACATGAGTAAAAAATAGCGATTAAATCTATAGACCCCGCAACAAGTGCGGGGTGACATACTTTTGAACATATCACAAACAGTTGTCACCCCGCACTCGTTGCGGGGTCTATTATTTTTTTTATCATGAGCACACCTCCCCTATTGTCAATCCGCGAAGCCACTATCTCCTTTGCCAAAAAAATCCTCTTTGAAAATCTCAGCTTCAACATTTTTCCGCGTGATCGCATTTGTTTGATCGGAAAAAATGGTGTGGGAAAAACTACTTTGATGAATGTCATTGCCGGATTTTTTGAGATGGATTGCGGCGAGCGTTTTATCATGCCTGGTGCAGTTTTAGGCTATTTAACGCAAAGTGAAAAATTGCCAGAAAATCTAACAATTTCTGATTATATTCTCTCCGGTGTAAAAATTGATGAGCATAAAATTTATCTCATCGACATCGTTTGCGAGCACTTAAAAATTGATAAAAACGCTCTTACACAAAATCTTTCCGGTGGGCAAAAGCGCCGCGTTAATCTTGCTCGTGCGCTGGTTTTAGAACCGGATATTTTGCTTTTGGATGAGCCAACAAATCATCTTGATTTGGAAGTAATTCAATGGCTGGAAGAATATTTGCAGGGTTTCCGGGGCGCGTTGTTAGTGATCTCGCATGATCGCAAATTTCTTGAAAGAGTTTCCAACAAAGTTTTCTGGTTGCGTGCCGGACAGCTAAAAATCAATCATCATGGCTATAAAAATTTTGATGAATGGTCGCAGGGAATCATCGAACATGAAATGCGCGAATTGAGCAATCTTGAGAAAAAAGTTGAGCTCGAAAGTGGTTGGTTGCAAACCGGCGTTACGGCAAGACGCAAAAGAAATATCGGCCGATTGCATTATCTTTCGGAATTGCGCGATAAGCTAGAAGCACAAAGAAAACTGGTTTATGCCAATCGCAGCAAGATCAGAATCGAATCACAAAAAATCGAGGAAGATGCGCCGCAGGTGATTTTGAGTTTGAATAATGTGAGCAAGAGTTTTGCAAATGGACCCCGTCATGAAGACGGGGTGACAAACAAAGAAGATGTCACCCCGCACTTGTTGCGGGGTCCAGAAAAAAAATTAATTGAAAAATTTTCGCTAAAAATTTTACGCGGTGAACGCATCGGAATTATCGGTAAAAATGGTAGCGGAAAATCAACGCTTTTAAAAATGATGATTGGTGAAATTGCGCCTGATTCCGGCACTGTCAAACCAGCTCGCGACATTGTAATTTCCTATTTCGATCAATCGCGCAGCGCTATCAAATCAACTTCTACAGTTCAGGAAATTTTGTGCGATTCCGGCTCGGATTATGTCAAGCTCGCAAATGGCAAAACCATGCATATTTGCGGCTATCTCAAAAATTTTCTTTTTGATCCAAATGATCGTGAAACCTTGGCCGGCACACTTTCTGGCGGTCAGCAAAATCGCCTGCTTCTGGCAAAAACTTTAGCTAATCCGGGAAATTTTATGATTCTCGATGAACCAACAAATGATCTCGACATGGATAGTTTGGACATGCTTTCTGATTATCTTTCTAAGTATCAAGGCACGCTAATCGTGGTTTCGCATGATCGCGATTTTTTGGATAATGTGGCGACAAGTATTTTGGCATTTGAAGGCAATGCAGTGATTACAAATCACATTGGCGGTTATTCGGATTATTTAGAGTTTAAGGAAAAGAATATGCAATCTCATGAAGATGTGGTGACAAAAGTTAAAAATGTCTCAATTGAATTTCCCTCCACACTTGTCGTGGAGTCATCTCAACCAAAAAAACTTTCTTACAAACTCAAACTCGAACTCGAAAAACTTCCGGCAAAAATTGAAAATCTTGAGAAAAAAATTTGTGAGTTAAGTGAGGAATTAAGTGAAACTGAAGATAGAAATCCCGCCAATCTGGCGCATATTTCGATGGAAATTGCCAAACATCAAAAAGAGCTGGAAATAGCGGAAAATCGTTGGATGGAGTTGGAAGAGAAGTCAGATTTTATTTAAGGTCATTTTTGCCAAAAGAGTGTTCAATCTATGCCACTTCTTGATTGGCATCGAAGGAATGCCGGCAACAATTTGCATTGGAGGAATATCGCGTATTACTCCGCTCATGCCGGCAATTTTTACACCATCGCCAACAAAAATATGACCGCCGATACTACAATTACCGCCGATTTGAACGAAATTTCCAACTTTACAACTTCCGGCTAAAGCGGTGCAACCGGCAATTACCGTGCCTTTGCCGATTTCAACATTGTGAGCAATCTGAACCAGATTGTCGATTTTGCATCCATCGCTAATCACTGTGTTTTCAATAGCTCCGCGGTCGATGCAAGTATTAGCTCCGATTTCGACATCATTGCCAATTTCAACAATTCCGATTTGTGTTATTTTGTAATTTATGCCGGCATTGTGAGCAAAGCCAAATCCATCCTGTCCGATTTTTGCGCCATTAAAAAACACCGAATTTGAACCGACAACCGCAAAGGAAATAACAACATTGGCATTGATGATGCAATTATCGCCGATGATACAACCATCCATCACACAAGCGCCCGGACCAATAAAACAGTTTTTACCGATTTCAACATTTTTACCAACATAGGCATTGGTCGCGATTTTTGCGCCCTCACCTATTTTTGCTGTTTCGTGAATCAGATTTTTGCCATCAAATTCCGGAATTTTTGCTTCGTAAAAAGTCGAAACAATTTTGGCATAGGCAAAATATGGATTTTCGCAAATCAGCGCAATCATACCTTGCGGCAATTTGCTGATGTTTTTTCCGTCCATCAAACAAAAGCCAGCCTTCGAAGTTAAAAATTTTTCCAGATATTGGCCGGAATTCAGAAAAGAAATTTGTGCTTCATTCGCTTTCTCAAGAGTTGAAACATCAAAAATCTTTTTGTTCAAATCAACATCGCTTGCAAGTTTCGCATCGGCAATTTCCAAGGCTTGCGCTAATGTTAGAAACTCAAATTTTTTATTAAAAAAACGATTGCGAAGCATGTGAAGATTAAATTGATGGTAGCGGCGTTTCTCTTGGTTTTTCTTCCACTGGTTTGTTGTGAATTGCCCTGAAATAAATTTCTGAAATATAGCGCCGACCTTTGCCACCACGTTTTAGCTGCACGACAATATCAACCACATTTTTGATGTAGGAAGTGATTTCAGTTGGTGTCATGCCAAGTCCCGCTTGCATCACCATCATCTTTAGCTGTTCGATTGCCATTTTTGGCGTGTCGGCGTGAAGTGTTGATATTGATCCCGGATGACCAGTGTTGATGGCACGCAAAAAGCTGAAAGCTTCCGAACCGCGCAACTCACCGACGATGATTCTTTCCGGACGCAAACGCAGACAGGCTTCAATCAAATCCTGCGTTGTCACTTTTGAACGTCCCTGTCCACCTTTGGAAGCAAGTAAATGCACGCGGTTTTGATGTGAGGTTAAATCAATTTCGCGCGCATCTTCCACCGTGATTAATCTTTCCTCATGCGGAATGGCACGAATCACAGCATTGGTGAAGGTGGTTTTACCGGTTGAAGTACCGCCGGAGATGATGATGTTTTTTTTGTAAGATACCGCACGCGCAAGAAAATCCTTGATGCGATTTAGTTTCAGCAGTTTTCCTAAAATCAGATCATTTTTATCTTCAACCTCACCAACTGAAGTTGAGTCAAACATACCCATTTTATCGTAATCTTCCAAAGTCCATTTCAGGCTTGAAGGCTTACGAATTGAGATCACAACCGATGTATGCTCACAAGCCGGCGGGAAAACAATCTGGATACGATAACCATTTGGCAAAGTGGCAGAAAGTAATGGCTCTTCTTCGCTTAAGCGCTGTTCGGTTGATTGCGCGACGAGTCGTCCCAAAGATTTTAAATGCTCTATATCAAAAGTTGGTAGCTCTTCGCGAACCATATCACCTTTCAACTCAATCCACACTTCATGCGGGCGGTTGATCGAAACTTCATTTACACCATCGCGATCAAGGATTTGTTTAAGTGGTAGGAGATAGGAATCTAATGCGGCTACGCTGTTCATTCAAAAGGAATACAAAATTCCGGTCAGAAAAACCTGACCTCGGTTGTCTGTGATTTGGTTTGTGGTTTGGTTTGATTTAAAAGTGAAATTTGTGATTTCAAAATATGGCATGAAATCGCGGCTTAGCTTATAGTCAAGACCAAGGGAAATTGCTTCGTAATCGTTTTTTTGAAATGAACTTTTAAGACTGGTGATGCTTGTGGCAATTGGTCCAAACTGATATGCAAGTCCAAAAGTGTAATAGCTGGCATGGGAGAATTTTTCGTAGATTCCGTTTTTTGGCTGTAGTGAATCTCCCCATGAACCATAAGATGCGCCGAGAGTAAAACCGAAATAACTTGCGCTAGCACCAAAATCATAAGCAAACAAATCCTCTCTTTCAAAACCGGCAAGTGATTTTGAGTTTTTGATCTGACCATTCTCCGCTGTTGCAGAAATGGCTATTCCTACATTGTCGAAATCTTCATGATAATTCAGGCCAAAACTCGAAATATTTTCGATGCGAATTAGATCAAGATCGCGCGCGGTTTGCGAGGTTATGCCTTCATTGTTGCTATTTGGTGTATAGCTTAAGCCAAGCTGAAACCCTTCAATTACCGGCGAATAATAGCTGATTTTAACGGCATCTTCCATGCCATCAAAACTATTGTCTTTTAAAGCACGAAAATTGCTGCGGTAATAATCGGAATAATCACGCGTACCGGAAACGTAATTGTTATCAGCGCCACGACGATAAAAACTTTTAGCATAACCGCCATGACCGATTGGCGATTGTGCAAGCAAAATGGAGCGTGGAAGTTTGGTATTGGAATTGGGCATTCCTGCAAACATCGGCAGATTTACATTTTCAAGATATTTGCCGTTAATTCCTCCGGCACCGCGAGCAAAGCTAGCCGGACCAACTTTCATTTTTTGATTAACAGCAAAAAAATTGCCAAACTCAACTTGGCCAAAATCACCTTCGGAATAAATAAAAGCCTGATCAAGATTTGGGTGTTCATCTCGATGATCGGAATTAAAATTGAATTCTACTTTGGCCACCGCGCCATATTTTACACCACCTCCCGAGATCATTCCGCTTTTTAAAAAAATCTGTGTGTCATTGCCGATTTCTTGTTTGCTATGCATTTTGTTTTCAGTGAATCCATCTGGCAGAATCCTATTCTCAAAGGTAGATGATTGATTGCGCAAAGCGGCAGAAAAATTAACAAAACCATTAGCAACGAAAACCGGCTCTCCGGGTTTTTTAAATTTTTTTTCAGAGATGGTTTGGGAATAAGAAATAAGAGGAATTATAAGCGTGATAAGAACAGGGATAATAACTGAAAATCTTATCATTTACAAAGTTTCTATTGATAGGCTAACTGTCATTCTGAACTTGTTTCAGGGGTTGTTATCAAAAATGCTGTGTCTCTTAAAAACAGATCCTGAAACAAGTTCAGGATGACAAATCCGGGAAAGATGGTTTCAAAACATGTCATCCTGAACTTGTTTCAGGATCTATTTTTAGATTCAAAATCTAAATTTAAATCTACATGCTAATTTAAATTAATATAAAGAAATTTAGTGAATTAATGGTTTATCTTCCTCACTGGCCAATCCCTTCAACCCTTGGTAAACGCCAGATTGATTACGAAACAGTTTTTGAAAGAATGTCCGAAGTTTTGGATCGGCTGGGAAATCCGCATCACAAACTTCCTTCTGTGATTCATGTTGCAGGCACAAATGGCAAAGGTTCAACCACTGCCTTAATTGCAAAAATTTTTTCCTGCGCTGCGTATAGCACTCATATCTACACCTCCCCTCACCTTCACGAATGCAATGAGAGAATAGTTTTAAATGGCGAAAAAATTTCTGATAATTTTTTGTTTGAGGTGATGGAAGAAACAAGAATTGCCGCGGCTGAAACGCCACTGACTTTTATGGAAGCTTTCACTATTGGTGCATTTCTGGCTTTTTCAAAAACGCCGGCGGATATTCTGGTTGTTGAATGTGGAATGGGCGGAAGAATTGACGCAACCAACATTATCGAAAAAAAACTTGCCACGGTGATAACGCCAATTTCCTTCGATCACACCGAATATCTCGGCAATTCAATTGAAAGAATAGCGTTGGAAAAAGCGATGATTATGCGAAAGGAAACGCCATTAATTGTGGCTTCGCAACCAAGCAAAGCACGCGAAATCATTGAAACTCTTGCCCGCGATCAAAATATAAAAACCTATTTTTACGGCGAAGATTTTGATGTTTTTATGGATGAAAAAAGCGGACAGTTTGATTTTTCCTGTGGCGATGTTTTTTTTGAAAACCTTCCGAAACCAGCATTGCCAGGCGATCATCAATATATCAATTTTGCTACGGCAATTGTGACAGCTTTAATTATCAATGACCAATTACCAATTATCAGTTTTGAGCAAGCGATAAGAAATGTTTATTGGCCAAGCCGGTTGGAACGTGTTGAAAATGATCTGCAAAAAATTTTTCCGGCTGGAAGTGAGCTATGGATTGACGGGGCACATAATGAGGCTGGAGCTTTTGCTTTAGCGCGTTTTCTTTTGAATGAAGATGATGGATTAAAAAATTTTGTAATTTGTGGTTTTAGTCGCAACAAATGCAAAAAAGAATTTTTAGAAAAATTTAAAAATATCGCCGAAATCGTCGCAGTAAGAGTTGATGGTGAACCGTATCCCGAAGAAGCTGAAAAAATTTCTGCAATTGGAAATGAACTCGGCATAAAAATTTTTGCCGCTCCTGATTTGCTCGATGCGCTTTTTTATATCAAAAATAAATCTGAAGACCAGCCTTGCCGCGTTGTAATTTGCGGTTCGCTGCATTTGGCACGGGATGTTAGAAATATTCAACTCACCTTCAAATTATTGGGAATTAAATCCGCAAGAATTTTTGCTGATCCGGCGGCAAGTGTCCAACCGAGTGAACCATGGCCGGTGTTTAAAAACAGGTTTTCATATTTTGTCTGATTAATGAGAGGAATGGAATCTGGCCGGAATGGACGGAATCCAAACCATTCATCCATCTTGTTTAAATTGCCGAAATCGGAAAAAGTTGAACGCACAGTGTTTTTCAAAAAATTGATGTGCTTTTTGTCCATATTGTTTTTTAACCCACATATTTCAACGCTTCCCGACACTCTGAAAATATTGCTGCTATGGCTATAAACCACTCTGTTTTCAGGATCGGTCATGGTAGTTTTTGGCGCGATAAATTCATCATCGCAGGGAATGGAAAGGCTGTAGCCTTTAAGCGGATAAATTTCCGGATCGACTTTTATGCCGGAAAGCAGAGATATTCCCTCGGCGCCAAGTGCGTAAATGTAGAGATTGGCGGTAAACACTTCTTTATCGGTGTTAATGCCGGTGATTTTTTTGTGATTAGTGAAAATATTTCTTATCTCGGTGTTATATTCAAAAACTACCCCATATTTTTCGCGACAGATTTTCTCCATGGATTTGGTAAAGAGATGGCAATCACCGCTTTCATCATCTCCATAAAAAATTCCGCCGGCCAGTTTTTTTTCATCTAAAAGTTTGACCAAGGCCGGTTCTTTTTTGATGCAATCCTGTGCATTGAAAATTTGAGATCTGCAGCCAAGCGAATCAAAAAATTCTGTCTTTTTTATTGCTTCATTAAAGTTTTTTTGATGACGGTAAAAATGCAAAATTCCTTCACTTTTGTGATTAAAACGCAAAGTGCTTTCATTGGAAAGAAGCTCTTTTAGAGCCTGTTTGCTGTAGTTTGCGATCTCAAATAACTTTTTGCTGTTGGTATGGGATTTTTGTGATGGAAAATTTTTAGAGAATTCAAAAAACCAGCGCCAAAAATCTTTTTTTGGAAAACCAAGTGTAATCAAACGTGAAACTATCCATAACAATGATGATTTGTTCGCCCAGGTTTCGATGTGAGAATAGCTTAATTGTCCGCCATTAGCATAGGAACAGCCCATTCCTGCATCGGGATTTTTATCTATTACAACAACTTGATGACCAGCACGAGCAAGAAAATATGCGCTAGCAACACCAATTACTCCCGCGCCCAAAACTATTACTTTCATCACTAGAAATTATGGATTGTTGTACAAAATGTTGTGTCTGAAATTTTAGAGCCTGTATTCAAATTCATTCGCCCCCGATTTTTTAGGAAATTTTTAGCGATTTTTGCATAAAATTTTTCATAATATCGGGAATATTTTGAAAAATTTTATGCAAAAAAGAGCAAAAATTTACAAAAAAGCGGGGGCGAATGAATTTGAATACAGGCTCTAGATCCTGAAACAAGTTCAGGATGACATGTTTTGAAACCATCTTTCCCAGACTTGTCATCCTGAACTTGTTTCAGGATCTAATTTTCTTGGACACAAAATTTTAAGAACAATAAAATTATGATTGATAGAGCCAATGTTTTCAACATTCCAGCAAATTATCACTTCTTCGAATCACTGTTTTTTTGGCTGACAAAAACTTTTGCTGATGAGCTATCAAAGGCAAAAATATTTCTGCCAAATCAGCGTTCATGTCGTGAATTGCGTGAATTATTTTTACAAAAAAATTTTTGTGGAACTTTGCCGCAGATTAAAGCTATTTCCGACATTTCCTGTGAGGATTTCTCCGATAAAACAATGCAGACCTTAAGCAGAATTGAGGCCTTGCTATTTCTTACCAAAGAAATTCAGGAACATGAGATTTTCGGCAAACATGATTTTGATCAGGCCTTCAAAATTGCCGTAAATCTGAAAAATCTGTTTGACGAAATTGAATATGAAGAAACAGATTTAAACAAACTTCATGAAATTGATGACTCAAACCTGCCAAAACATCGCCAATTAACGCTGGAATTTCTACGTGATTTTTATGTTCGCATCAAAAATCACCTGCTTAAGCAAAACATATTTTTTGACATTTCACATCAAAATTTTGTTACCAAAAAATTTGTTGAATTGTTAGATCTGCAACAAATTGAATCACCAATGATAATCGCTGGATCAACCGCAAGCATTGCTTCAAGCAGAAAATTGATCAAAGCCATTTCGCGGCAAAAAAATGGTTTTGTGATTTTGCATGGCCTCGCTGACGAAAGATTTTCACTCGAAAATCATCCACAATTTTTTCTCAAGCAATTGGTGGAATTTTTAGAAATAAAAAAAATCGCAAAAATTGCTGAAGATAGATTCAAAATAAGCGATGATAACAGGCAGAATCTGATCTCAGCGATGATGCTTCCCGCCAAAGAAACTATCAGATGGCAGAAGATGAATCTGAATCTTGCAGAAGATTTACAACAAAATTTCTGTCTGATTGAAGCCCAAAATGAAGTTGAGGAAGCAAAAATAATTGCCTCAATTTTGCAAGAAAATGCCAATAAAAAATCAGCGCTGATTACTAACAACGAAACTCTGATAAAGTTTGTAAAGCTTGAGTTAAAACGCCTCGCCCTACCCTTTAACGATAGCAGAAAACTGAAAATTTTCGATTCAAAACTAATCGAATTTTTGCTGCTGATTCTTACAGCAAATGACAATCCTCACACTCTCCTCGCCATTCTCAAACACCCACTTTGCCACTATTCCAAAGATCAAAAAGCCATATCCGAATTTGAAATTAACGTTGTGCGCGAAGGAATAAAAAACACAAAATCTTACAACTTACCCCTTACCACTTACCACTTACCACTATTAATCAAATCCGCCGAAAATTTAAGCCAAAAAACCTGGCTCGAGTTATTACAAAATGAACCGGCACGCGCTGAAATCGAAGAATTTTTTGAGAAGCTCAAAGCGCAAAATTATACCCCGACTTCACTTGAGGGATTCAAAACATTGCTGTCGCAAATAAGTTATTTTGAAAAGGCTGATTCATCAGCTTTTATCCAGATTTTATCACCGATTGAGGCACGTCTTCTAAACTTTGATTGCGTGATAATCGCATCGCTCAATGAAGGGGATTTTCCGGCAATTGAAGCGGAAAATTGGCTGGGAAAAAAAATCAAAAAAGATCTGGGAATTGACAGAAGGGCAAAAAAAATCGGACAAAACGCTTATGATTTCTGCAATTATCTCTCAAACAAATCCGTGTTTTTGACGCGCTGTAAAAGCAGGAATGGCATGGTTTCAATTGAATCGCCATTTTTACTAAAATTCAAAACCATCTGCAAAAAAGCTGATATTAATTTGAATTATGGCCATGTCGCAAATCAACTTTCTGAAAAATCTGAACCCTTGATTTACAAGGGCTCGTCGAGTTTAAAAATGGTAAGAAATGGGGATTTGCGACAGTCCCATTATGGAGAGAAATATTTTTCTGCCTTAAAAAACCAAAACAACGCTGAAGCTAGAGAAATAAACCCTCCAAACCCAAAACCAAAAAAAGATTTACGGCCAAAAAAATTTTCTATCACTGAAATCTCAAAATTGCTTGCCGATCCCTATTTCATCTATGCCAAAAAAATTCTACAGCTGAAGGAGCTGAAAAAAATTGATTACGAGCCAGGTTACGCTGAGTTTGGCAGCTTTGTTCACAAGGCTTTAGAGGAGTTTATAAAAAATCCAAAAAGCGCAAATTTTGAAAAAATTTTTGAGAAATATTTTTTATCCAAAGAAGCAAAGCTGATATGGCTACCGAAATTTGAAAATATTTTTTGCGATTTTTTGCAACAAAATGAGCAATTTTCTGAATCAAAAAATATAGTTGAGAAAGCTGTAGAAATAGGGTTTGGCAATGTTTTGCTAAACGGAAAAATTGATCGCATTGTCATGGATGAAAACAATGATGCTGAAATTTTTGATTATAAAACAGGACAAATTCCAAGCAAAAAAGATGTGATGTCTGGCATTGAACCGCAGTTGACAATTGCCGCTCTGGCATTGGTTGAAGAAAAATTCAAAGTTAAGGCTGTAAATTATTGGAAACTTTCCTCATCTTCCCCGGGAGAAATCAAAAAGGGAGAAATCAAAAAGATTGCAAAAAATTCTGATGAAATCGACAATTTGATCTCTGCTGCTAAATCAGGATTGGAAAGGCTTTTTACCTATTTTGATGATGAAAAAAACGGCTATATCGCAACCGGAAATTTTGATCAAAGCGAATATAAACATCTGGCAAGATTGAGCCTGTCTTAGAACCTGTCCTAAATCTTTTTTAACCCCAGATTTTACCCTGTTTTTGCTTATTTTTTGCTCATTTTTTAAAAAAATCGAAGTCATATGAGTTTTAAGACAGGCTCTAGACAATTTTTGAATGTCTCATCGCACTATTATTCCGCAGATATTCATCAAAAAAACTGGCGATTATGCGGGAAGTTTGTGGCGCTTGAGGATTGATTTTTATATGCCCGGCTCTGACCTCGACTAACTCGTCTATTTCCAGTTTTTTTATTTTTTGCAATTCATTGGAAAATTTGTTTTGGTCAATTTTTGTCTCGCCACAACACATGATTTCATCAATGATCCGCTTTCGTATTTTGTCTTCATCGCTAATCGCAATGCCTTTAATTGCGGGCAATTTTTTGTTTAAAATATCTGCCCGATATTCAGAAATGCCGCTAGTATTTTGCACATAGCCGAATGGCAAAAAGCTGATTGAAGATGCACCGAAGCCTATCAGGCTTGAAGCCTTGTCGGTCGTATATCCCTGAAAATTGCGTTTGAGTTTTTTATTTTGAAATGCCAGCAACATTTCATCATCTTTGCGCACAAAGTGATCCAGGCCAATGAGAAGATAATTCCCATTTTGCAGCTCTTGCGTCGCGGTTTTAAACATCGTGATTTTTTCAAGATTGCTTGGCAGATCATTTTTATCAATCAAACGCATATGTCTTTTTATCCACGGCACATGGGCGTATGAAAACAGCGAAATACGGCTTGGATCAAGCAGTAAGGAATAATTGACGCTTTTTTTTATCGTGGTGAATGTTTGTTTTGGCAGGCCGTAGATCAAATCAAGGTTAATTTGTTCAATGCCATATTTACGCAAAAGTTTTACACAATCATAAACCAACTCAAAAGATTGTTTGCGGTTGATGGCAAGCTGTGTTTCATGATTAAAATCCTGAACTCCAATACTGGCGCGATTAATTCCTTCTTTGGCATAGCAGGAAATTTTTTCCTCGCTGACATTGCGTGGATCAATTTCAATAGCAATTTCGGCATCTTTTTCGATCTCGAATTTTGCGCGAATAATTTGCATCAAATGCCGGAATGTCTCTGGCAATAAAATGGTTGGAGAGCCACCTCCAAAATGGAGATGACAAACTTTGCGCGCCTTCAACAAATCAGAGACAAGGCGAATTTCGCGGGCAAGAATATTGGCATAATCTTCAATTGGCGCATAATGTCGGGTGATTTTGGTAAAACAGCCGCAATACCAGCACAGCTGCCGACAGAAAGGAATGTGAAAATAAAGTGAGAGCGTTTCATCCGCTGGCAAAGATTTTAGCCAAGAAGTGTAAATTTCGGAATTTATCGAAGAGTTAAAATGCGGCGCGGTTGGATAGCTGGTATAACGCGGAATTTGGCGATCGTGGCGTAAGATTGCCAGATCTTGTTTGCTTAACATCAAAATTGTTGATTGGACGGCAGTTAAGAACCTGTTCAGGATCTTTTTTAACCCCAGATTTTAGCATGTTTTTAGCGCTTTTTTGATAAAATTACGAAGCGTATCTGGAAATACGGTGAGTAATTTTGTCAAAAAATAAGCAAAAACAGGGTAAAATATGGGGTTAAAAAAGATCCTGAACAGGTTCTAAGATAGGAAGAATTTTGTGGTAATTGATTCTGATCAAAACCGATTATTGAACATCTCTCTTCTTCTCTGCATCACTAAATTGATTTTTTTGACATGTTTACTGGCAGAAATTGTGAAAATAAAAGGAAAGATAGCATGACAAAGCAGAATGAGTCCAGTCATGATCAGCCATAGGGCGGTGGTAAAAGCAAAGAGAAAATGTTCGAAATAATTTTCTCCGGTTTCAATTAAATGGCGGTTTAAAAAATTTGTTTTTTTCATAATTTGCTCCGTGTTTTAAAGGCGATGGCAATTGTACCTTCGTCAAGATAATCAAGCTCGCTACCCACAGGAATTCCGTAAGCAAGGCGCGTGATTTTTACTCGAAATTTTTTTAAATTTTCAGCCAAAAAATGGGCAGTGGTTTGGCCATCAATCGTTGCGCTTGTTGCAACAATTACTTCCTGAACCTCTTCTTTTTCAAGACGTTTATAAAGCTTGTCCAAATTTAAATCTTCAATGGTTTTGCCAGAAATTGCCGAAAGATTTCCGCCTAAAATGTGATATTTTCCACGATAATTTTCAGCACGTTCAATTGCCCACAAATCAGCAACTTCTTCAACAACACAAATCAAATTTTGATCACGATTTTGATTAAGACAAATGCCACAAATCATCCCCTCGTCAAGATTGCCGCATATTTCACAATGATAAATTTTTTCTTTTAGAGCTGATAAATTTTCGATTAAAGAAGATAAAACTTTTTCCTTATTTGCCGCTAGATGAAGCACAATTCTTTTTGCAATACGTGGCCCCATGCCAGGAAGTCTGGCAATAATTCTGCTTAAATTTTCGATGAGATTTTGCTGCATTAATTGATTTTTGTGTTTGTAAATAAAAAAGGCCGGCTCTTTTTTAGAGCCTGTTTTCAAACCCATCACATTTCGCTTTTGCCCAAATTTTGGCTCGTTTTTTGGCAAAATTTTTTGCAGTATGCCAGATACAGCGGCAAAATTTTGCCAAAAAGTCGCACAAAATTTGGGCAAAATCGAAACGCGCTGGGTTTGAAAACAGGCTCTAAGAGCCGGCCTCTTAACGCAATCCGCAATTGGCTTCAACGATGTATTTGTAAATTGTAAGTTGCTCCAATCCAACGGGACCGCGGGCGTGAAGTTTGCCGGTGGCAATACCAACCTCAGCACCGAGACCAAATTCTCCACCATCGGCAAATTGTGTTGAGGCATTGTGCATCACAATTGCCGAATTGACTTTTTTCAAAAATTTTTCTGCAGCACTTTTATCTTCGGTGATGATGCTTTCAGTGTGCGAAGAGCCGTAAATCGCGATATGCTTTATTGCCTCATCAATATCCCTAACCAGTTTGATTGAAATGATTTTGTCGAGATATTCGGTATAAAAATCTTTTTCTTCAGCTGGCCTAATGAGTTGATCAATTGCGGCAGATTCAGCGCAACCACGCATTTCGCATTTCACTTCGCTTAAATCATCGGCAATTAACGGCAGAATTTTTTTGGCAATTTTTTTGTCAATTAGAAGTGATTCTGTAGCACCACAAATTCCAACTCTTCTCATCTTGGCATTAAGCAGAATTTTTCGCGCTTTGTTGAAATCAGCTTTCTCGTGAATGTAGGTATGACAATTGCCGTCAAGATGGCGAAAAACCGGAATTTTAGTGTTTTCCATGACGGCTTTGATCAGAGATTTTCCGCCGCGAGGAATTACGATATCAATGTGGTTTTCCATTTTTAGCAGTTCCAGGACATATTCCCGCTCAATATTTGCAACCAAAATCACTGAATTTTTATCAACATTGAATCTCTCCAATGCTTCACGAAAAACATCAGCGATAATTTTTGAAGAATGAACACAATCAGATCCGCACCTCAAAATCACGGCATTTCCTGACTTTAAAGACAAAGCGGCAATGTCAGATGTTACGTTAGGACGCGACTCATAAATCGCCAAAAGCACACCGAGTGGCGTGCTTATCCTTCTGATACGCAAACCATTTTCTCTGGTAATATCATAAAGAATTTTTCCGACGGGATCTTTGAGTTTTATAACATCTTTGACGGCATTGATGATGTTTGCGATTCTTTTTTCATCGAGCGTAAGCCGGTCAATCCTTGCAATATCAAGCCTGTGTTCTTTGGCAATTTTCAGATCTTTCTGATTGGCTTTGATGATTTTTGGCGTGTGTTTTTTTAACAATTTCACCACTTCAAGCAAAATCTGATCTTTAGTTGTGGACTCAAGATTCGCAAGCTCTGCGCTTGCTTTTTTGACATCTTCGCAAATCTTTAAAACTTTGGTTTTTATTTCGCTCATATTTCAAAAAAATTGATTATCGGTGAAAACAAAACCAAGCCTAAAAAAATCAAGATTGCCACCGTCAGACCAGTAAGTATCAAGCTTGAATCATAATCAATATTTTTTGCAAGATCGTTATCTTCGATTGATTTTTCTACCCGCAAGAACAATGGCATAATCATCTTCCAGGCAAGAATTGCGATGCTGATAAAATTAACCAAAAGAATCATTGCTGATATCAACAATTTCTTCTGCCAGATAATTTTAATGACAAAAAATTTCTCTATTGCGCCAAAAGCTGGCGCTATGCCAAGCATGTTTGCAAAAGCAAAAATCAGTAAAGAAGAGGTGATTGTAAGACTATAAAATAAACCACTCATGCTTTTGTCTGCTGCTTTTGTGAGATATAAAACCAGATTTGAAAGGCACAAAAAAATCAAAGTGAAAGAAAACAAAAATGAAAATATGGGGATGTAAACTTTTCCTGCGTCGAAGACGGCAACAAGAAATATTAGAAACAAACAGATGACGAATTGGTGGAAAAAAAGATAAAAAAATGAAGATTTAATGCCTTTGCTAAACAGGAGAAACAGGGAAGCAGCGATGATATTAAACAGAAAAAGCCCTTCAAAAACGCTAAATCCAATGGCTTTAATCAAAATAGCAAAACCATGAAATCCAAAAATATATGCAATTATTTTGATGAAGATGTAAAGGCTTACGAAAGCATATGAGAGGAAGAAGAAGACATAGAGAACCAGCGTGTCGAGATTGATATTTCGATAAAACAGATAAGCGGGAAACAGCACGGAAAAGAACAGGCCAATCAAATATAAAATCAAAAGCAGAGCATGTTTTTGTCTATCAAAATTTGTACCGAAATTTCCGCCATTACCGAATTCAATTTGAGCGGTGAATTTGTAGGTAGCAACGATAGCAAGAAAGAAAAAAATTGCCTCCAGATAGAGTAAAAAAACAAAAAAGCGTGAAAACCTTGTTTCGCCTCGGTGCAAAAATTTTGCCGCAAAAAAATAACTCAAAAAAATCAGGCAATTATAAAAAAACAGAACGCTTAACAGATTTTTGCCAAGAATGATCAGGGTGATAAAAGCTATTGCGAGAGTGAAAAAAAACATGAGATCATCGATATTTTTTGCCAAACTTATCTGCAAAAAACGTCGCGAATAAAAAACAAAAACCAGCCAGAAAAAATTAAGCGCAACCAAAAATCCGAAAGCAATTCTGTCGACAAAAAACCCTATGGAAATACCGCGCATCGCCTCAATTAATGTCAGATAGGAATTATCACTTTTTAAACTGCCATATAGCCCAAATAAATTTGCCGCAAATAAAACCGGCATGATTTTGTTAACAAAATTTGTTAGCTTTGGAAATTCAGCGCAAAATCGAAACATCAGACAATTCAGCAGCGGAATCGCAGTAATTACGAGCAGCAGAAGTTGAGTTGATGTTATCATAGCAAATAAGATGCGAAACGAATTGCCAAATTGTTGGTGGCGCCTGATAAAAATACTGTTGAATAAATGGCAGAAATCACAAACCAGAATGATAGCAAATATAGCAATTGTCTGTCGTCTTTTGCCGGTTGTTTGCAATATTCCTGTTTAGCAAAAAATGAATTCACTATTTTAATCGCAACCGCCGCATAAGAAAAATTTGAGATCACCAAAGCCGCAAGAAGAAAGGCCTCAAAACCAAGTTTGAAAGATGCATAGGCCATATACCAATTAGCAAAAAACATTATCGTCATCGGAAAAGAAGCGACAAAAAATAATGAAAGTTTCAAAGGCAAAGTCAGAAGAAAATTATCTTTTGCGACCAACCATAGTTTACCAATCGAAGAAGTTGAAAAATAGCGCTTTAAAAAAGTGGCAAAAATAAAAATAAATAAATTCACCAGAGCAAAATTTAGCAAATAAAAAAACATTGCCTGCAATGATTCAAGCGTGCGCAAAGCAATTGCAGCAATGATAAAACCCAGATTGTTGAGACAAAAATAAAGACAAATCAGCTTAAGATGTTTTTGGTGATAAAGCCGTATAGAACTGTAAAAAATTAGCAAAATCGCCAGAAAAATCAGCAATGGTTTGAAATCAAAACCAACAAAAAACAAATGTCCGTGAAAGAAAAAATAAACGAACTTTAATATCAGGAAAATTCCGATCAGTGTTTTGATAAAAAGTGAATCAATCACTAAAAAATTGGCAATCGGATTAGCGCTTTTTATCTTGTCAAAGTAAAGCCAGAGTGGAAAAAACCTGATTAAAACAGCCGCCGCCAGAAATAGAAAAATGATTGCCGTTAGCCAGGAATTATTCGCGGCAATGAAAGAAAAATTTTCTGAAATCTGGTTAAAATTAACCTCGCCAAAAATCAGATAAACGGCAAAAAAACAAAACAGAAAAAGCAGCGAAGACACACAATTGAAACAAAAATATCTAAACGAAATTTTTAACAACTTAACATCGTTTGAAATGGAAGTTATAGCAAAAAAACTGAAGGCATAAATTTCAAAAAACAGCAATAAATTTAAGAAATTATTCGAAGTAAAAATTCCAACTAAGGCAAAAAGATGCAGCAAAAAAACCGAATAAAAAATACGGTCATTTTTTATATTCAGACTTCTTTCAATATCAGAGCGATAAAAAACCAGAATAACAATTTTTAAAAAAACCAGCAGCAACAGAAAGATTATTCCCGAAAGATCAAGTTTAAACTCCAGCGCAAGCGAAAGCGGCGCAAGTTCAAAATCATTTTCGATTTTCTCATAAATCAAAATGTCGGGAAAAATCTTGAGTAGTAAAAAAAATAAAAAAACTGACGAGGTAAAAGCAAACCAGAAAATTATTCTTTTCTGGGGAAGAGCTTGACAAACCAGTGAAGCGACGAGCGGTAGAAAAATTATGAGATAAATATTGCTTACAACACCCATTAAATTTTAGATTTTTTTAATCACAGATTTTACCCTGTTTTGCAGGACATACGAAACTATACCAAATAAACTATCTTTTGACCCAGTTATGGCGAAGTATTTTTGGCAAAAAGACGAAGCCGGAAATGGGTCAAAAGATAGTTTATTTGGTATAAAGTTTATGACAAAGAAATCGCAACTCCTTTTAGGAAAACAAACTTCTTATCACTTTGAAAAACCTGATCAAAAAATCCTGCAAGGAGTTAAAAATCCTCACCTTGATGTTGATTATGTAGCGCGTTTCACCTGCCCTGAATTTACTTCAATCTGTCCAATTACCGCCCAACCTGACTTTGCCAATTTGATTATCGATTACGTTCCAAATTCCTTAATTCTGGAAAGCAAATCGCTGAAACTTTATCTTTTTTCCTATCGCAACCATGGCGCTTTTCACGAAGATTGCACAGTGCAAATCGCCAAAGACATCATCTCTCGCATCAAACCAAAATGGTTAAGAATCGGCGGTTATTGGAATCCAAGGGGCGGAATTCCCATTGATGTTTTTTTTGAAAGCGGAAAGTTGCCAAAAAATTTACAAATTCATGATCGTCTCCCTTCCCCAAATTGATCCGTCGGCCTTTTCTCTTGGACCACTTGTCGTTCGCTGGTATTCACTTGCCTATATCGCCGGCATTTTATCTGCACTTTTCTGTCTCAAGAAAATCAACCAACGGGAAAAATTTCTAACACAAGAAGCATATGACAATTGGATAGTCTGGGCGGTTTTATCAATTTTGCTTGGTGGCAGAATTGGCTATGTTTTGTTTTACAACCTGCCCTATTTCCTTTCTCATCCCTTCGAAATTATCGCCTTCTGGCATGGTGGCATGTCATTTCACGGCGGACTTTGCGGTGTAATTTTTGGCATGTGGTTTTTTGCCAGAAAATATCAAATCAGATTCTTGCAGTTGATGGATGTGCTGGCGCTTGCAACGCCGGTAGGATTGTTTTTTGGACGTCTGGCCAATTTTATGAATATGGAACTTTATGGCCGAATCACTGATTCAAATTTTGGCGTTATTTTCCCCAACGCTGGTGATTTGCCACGTCATCCAAGTCAGCTTTACGAAGCATTTCTCGAAGGAATAATTTTGTTTGCGATTCTCTTTTTGATCGTGCGATTCACCAAAATCTCAAAAAGTCACGGCGTGATCAGCGGAATATTTTTGACGCTTTACGGAATATTTCGTTTTTTAATCGAAAATTTTCGCGAACCTGATGAACAGATAGGATTTCTCTTTGCCAAAATAACCACAGGACAAATTTTATCTCTGCCACTGATTTTAATTGGCACATTTTTGATTCTTTTGCATGCAAAAAAGAAAAAATTTCTTGCCTAATTTTCGCCTCTTATCTCTCTAGCTACGAGAAAATAATATACCGTACTAACCCTTTAGATGTCTATCTCCAGAAATATTACAAAGTCTTTTCCTTTGATTTTTTTAGATGCGACGCCTGTCAAGAAAATTTTCTGCGGAGAAAAAAAATAAATCGCTTTACTGCTGCAAAATTCTTTAGAGTTTGCTTATGAAATTTTTTTGAGTTTCTCATTTTCAAAGCTGTTCAAATGTCTGTCCAACAAATCACTGTTCAAGATGCCTTCGAATTACTGAAACAAGATCAAAACTCGGCTTTAGTTGATGTAAGAACTTTTGAGGAGTTCAATTTTGTTGGCTTCGTTAATCCTTCTGAATTCACCAATCGCTTGGTTTTATTACCTTGGCAGCTTTATCCCGAAATGCAGGAAAATCCTGAATTCGCCAATAATCTTGAATCTTCGCTAAAAGAAATTTTTGGCAATGTCGACAAGGAAACAAAACTCCTATTTATGTGCCGCACTGGTGGCAGATCAAATGAAGCGGCAAATTTTGCTTCCAATTGCGGTTATAAAAATTGCTATAACATCATCTCCGGCTTCGAAGGTAGTTTAAACAACCATGGCCAAAGAGGAAAGATCGATGGATGGAAGGCTTGCGGCTTGCCCTGGAGGCAGAAATGAATGATATTGCTGCTCACAAAAGCATAGCTCCAACAACCTCAAATAATGATGATTTTCTTCCAGAATTCTCTTCAATCTGCATAGAAAAATTGGGAGAAGATGTTTTTAGAAAATGGCTCTCACCTTTAAAAATTTTCTCGCAATCAGAAAATGAAGTTATTTTTTCTGCCCCGTCAAAATTCATTCGCGACTGGGTAATGCGTGAATTTGATCTTAAAAAACTGCTTCACGAAATTCGTCCACAAATCAAAAAAATCAGCGTCATTTATGTTCCAATAGCTGAAATCGAACAGCAAGTTTTGAGCACGGAATCAGAGCAAAAAATCGTCAATCTTTCCAAATATGACAATGTTTTTGCCTTTGGATGTGAGTTGAACCAACGCTATAATTTTCAAAATTTTGTTAGCGCTAAATACAATAAACTCGCAGTTTCAATGGCAAAAATTGCTGCCGGAATTGACGCGCAAATCAACCTTTTTGACGACAAAATTCCTTTATTCATCCATGGCGGAGTTGGTATGGGCAAAACCCATTTGGCACAAGCAATCGCCTGGCAAATTAGGGAATATAACAAATCGAAAAGAACCGTTTATCTTTCGGCGGAAAAATTCATGTATCACTTTGTGCAATCCATTCGCAACAATGATGTAATGAGCTTCAAGGAAAAAATGCGTTCAATCGATGTTCTAATCATGGATGATGTGCAATTTATTGCCGGTAAAGCCAGCACACAGCAGGAATTCATGAATTGCTTCAACACTCTGGTTGAAGAAAACAAACAGGTAGTTTTGGTTTGCGACCGTTGCCCGTCCGATCTTACAAATATTGACGAAAAGCTGAAATCACGCATCAGCGGCGGCATGGTGATCAATTTTAAAAATGCTGATTATGCCGATCGTTTAATGATTCTAAAAAGCAAAGCTGAAATCACGGGCGAAAAAATTCCGGAAGAAGTGTTAAGCTTTGTCGCTGAAAAAATTAACACTTCCATTCGTGATCTCGAAGGCGCATTAAAAAAATTGCTTGCCGGAAAAATTTTTGATCAATGTGAAATCACCATTGAAAATGCCAAAGAAGTTTTGGCTGATTATGTGCGCAAATCAAATTCCTGTGCACCAAATATTGATAAAATCCAAAAAATTGTCGCTGATTTTTATGGTATAAAAATTTCAGATTTAATCTCAAAAAGCCGCGAAAGATCAATTACGCGCCCGCGCCAGATTGCCATGTATCTTACCAAAAATTTCACTTCTGAAAGCCTGCCAAAAATCGGTCAGAATTTTGGCGGCAGAAACCATGCTACCGTAATTCACGCGGTAAAATTGATTTCACAAATGATTAACAAAGATCACAAAATTTTGCAGGAAGTGAAATCGCTGGAAGAAAAAATAAAAAGCTAGAGCCTGAAACAAGTTCAGGATGACATGTTTTGGAACCATTTTTCCCAGATTGTCATCCTGAACTTGTTTCAGGATCTGATTTTCTGGACACAAAATTTTAAGAACAATCCCTAGAGCCTGTCTTTAAAACACATCACAACTCAATTCTGGACAAATCTCCAACCTCATCAAACAAAGTGCGAATACGTGAAAGCAACAGCAGGCGATTTACGCGCAAATCTTTATTTTCGTGATTTACCACAACATTGTCAAAAAAGTGAGATAGTGGGGCTTCCAAAACTTCAAGCAACTTAAAAGCAGATTCAAATTCACCCTTTATAACCAATTTACGAAAGTGGGATGATACTTGCTTTATGCGATGATGCAGAACTTTTTCATATTTGGTTTCCATCGTAAGAAGCGAAGGTTTTCCGCTGTATTTGCACCCATCCTTTTTTTCTTCAATCGCTAGAATATTTGCTGATCTTTTGTAGAGCTCGACCAAATTTTTATGCGCGGAATCAGCAACAAATTTATCCAAAAATCTAATTTTTTTGGCGAGATAAAGAATATCAACATACTTATGCGCATCAAGGTCTGACAAATATTCATCAATCACCGCGTTAACCACTTCAGGTCGCGCAGATTCATTTTCCTTGAGATAAACTTTCAGCCTTTCAACAAAAAATTTTATAATTTCTTCGATCAGATTTTTTTTATTCTCAAAAAATTTACCGCCAAGCAGGTTTTTTTGCAGTTTTAACGGATAGGCATTGAGTGATTTTTCAATCAAAATTCTAATCGGAAAAGCAATTTCACTGCTAAAACTGATGCGCGCTATTCCAATTACAGCGCGCCTTAAAGCATAAGGATCTTTGGAGCTAGTTGGCTTTTCCTGTGCCAAAAAAAATCCTACTATTGTGTCAATTTTATCGGCAATGGCCAGTGCAATTCCAAGCGGAGTTTTTGGCAATTCTGAAAACGGCCCTAAAGGCAAATAATGCTCATAAACTGCCGCAACGATTTTTTTGTCTTCATTTTGTTTTAGAGCATAAAAACTGCCTATTTTTCCCTGCAATTCCGGCAATTCTGCGACAGCTTTAGTGGTTAAATCAGCCTTACATAAATTTGCCGCCCTTTCCGCCAATGATAAATCGCAATGCGGAATGAAGATGGAAAGAAATTTGGTCAAGCTATTTAGGCGACTGGTTTTGTCATAAAGCGATCCAAGTTTTTGATGAAAAACAACCTTCTTCAATTCATCAAGCCTTGAAATCAACGGTTTCTTCAAATCTTCAGCAATAAAAAATTCTGCATCTGACAAGCGCGCACGCACCAATTTTTCGTTATCTTGAATAATTTTTTCGCGGTTTTTTTCATCAACCAAAACATTGGAAACAAAAATAAATTGCGGCGCCAAATTGCCTTCATAGCTCTTCAGGCAAAAATATTTTTGATTGTTTTTTAGTGTTAAAATCAAAACCTCATCAGGCAAATTTAAAAATTTCTGCTCAATCGCGCCAAGCAAGGCGAGTGGCCACTCGCACATAGCAATCACCTCATCAGAAAGTGGGGATTTTTCTTCGTCATCAACCAGTTCCAAACCAAGATCAAATTTGATTTTTCTGATTTGCTCGACCAGTTTTTGTTTTCTTAAATTTTGATTCAAAACAATGAACTCATCTTCGAGAATTTCTTCATAATGAGCGGCATTGGTGATTGTCAAAGCTTGACTACTTCGAGCAAAAGTCAGCTGGTTTGATTGCAAGCCAAAAAACTCAACATCAATCAACTCATCGCCAAAAATACAGGCAATATTGCGAACCGGTCTGATCCATTTGTATTGCTCATGTTTTCCCTCAACATCAAACCGCATCAGCTTCGGCCAGGAATTGATCATTCTGTTCACGATTTGCGACAATGAATTTTTAATGATTTCGGAAGTTTTTATTTCGGTTTCCGGCTTCACAAAAACATAACAACCATCAATCTTTTGCAGCTCATCTTCATGCGATACAAAAACCGATTTCATAAAGCCTTCAATCGCTTTTCTATCGGCAGAAATTTTTGGCCCTATTTTTTTGATCGCGGGAATTTTTTGAAACTGCGCAAGCCTGTAGATGTAAAGCGTTAGACGCCTTGGCGTGATAAAAGTTTTGATTTGTGAGCTATCAAAAGAAAGACCATTTTTTGCCAAAATTTCCATTGCGATTTTTAAAAAATCATCAACTGCATTTTTTTGCATTTTGGCAGGAATTTCTTCGCTAAAAATTTCAAAAAGAAAATCGGACATTAGAAATTAGGTTGTTGTACAAAATGTTGTGTCTGAAACAAGATCCTGAAACAAGTTCAGGATGACAAGAAGTGGTTGTCATCCTGAACTTGTTTCAGGATCTAATTTCTCTTGGACACAAAATTTTAAAAACAATTAGAAATTAGTTTCTTCAATTCGCAAAAACCCTACAGATTTGATCAACTCCAAATCAAGGTTTTTCAAGATTGCAATGATATTTTTTTCCTTTTGCTCACCTGTAATAAAACCGCAAAGAATTTCCTCGTTGCAATCAATGAAGTTGACCTGCTCAATTTTGATTTTATCGCCAAAAATAGCCTGAACCAAATCAGTTTTGCGTGCTTTACTTTTGTCAATTTTCATGCGCAAAAAATATTTGCCAACGTGCTCCGAAATTGCCTGAATCGGTTTTTGATCAAGATCTGCAGCTTTAGCGTTAAACAAAAATGATTTGTCGCGTTTGCAAGCAATATCAATTAAATCGGAAACAATGGCAGAACCAGTGGTTAAGCCGCCGGCGCCGCGTCCAATCGTCATATTCCAATCAGCGTTTGAAGCAAGGGCAAGCACAGCATTGAATGGCCCATCAACCTGCGCAATTTTTTCTGATGATTTTACTAATGCCGGATAAACCGTTTGCTGCAAGGCATCTCCAAGGTTTTTATAAATCGCAAGCAGTTTGATTTTATAACCAAATTCTTCGGCCAATTTTATGTCGTTAAAAGAAATTTTTTCGATTCCTTCAATGTAAGTTTGTTTGAAATCAGGCTGATTTTGTGAAGCAATTGCGGCAAGAATTGTTAATTTATGAGCAGTGTCGGTGCCGTTAATATCAAGAGTTGGATCAGCTTCAGCATATCCCATTTTTTGTGCTTCTTTCAACACACCAGCAAAATCGCGTTTTTCATCTTTCATTTTGGTCAGGATGAAATTGCAAGTGCCATTTAGAATTGCATAAAACTCCTTAAACTCATTGGCGGCAAGGCCTTCCTTGAAAGATTTAATAATCGGATTTGCACCGGCAACCGCCGCTTCAAAACCAATATAACCATTATGTTTTTCGACAAGTTTGGCGATTTCCAAACCATGTTCGGCAAGAAGAGCTTTGTTTGCAGTCACTACTTTCTTGCCATTTTTTAATGCTTCTTCAAGCAATTCTTTAGCAATGCCGCAACCACCAATCACTTCAACAACAACCTCAATTTCAGGATCAAAAGCAAGTGCAATAACGTCAGGATAAAATTTGATCTTTGGATCAAGAAAATCTTTTTTGCTGCGGGAAGCGACTGCAACAATTTCAATTTTTGTCTGACTGCGCAGGGAAATTAATTTTGCGTCTTTTTGCAAAATATCGTAAACGCCCTTTCCAACAGTGCCAAGGCCGGCAAGACCAACTCGTAATTTTTTCATGAGATCTAAAAAAAGAGGCGCGCGTTTTAATTTCGAATTGACGTAAACTCAAGGCGTTTGTTAGTTTAGAGCCTGTATTCAAACTCAATCAAAAATGAAAAATAAAAATTATCCCGAGCCAAATCAGAATCTTGATTTTGCCAAGATGGAGGAAGAAATCCTGCGCTTTTGGCAAGAAGAAAAAATTTTTGAAAAATCGGTTGAAATACGAAATTTTAACCCTGATTTATCCGATGATAACATATCGCCGGTCCTAGAAAATTGTGCCCTCAAAGATCACACACATTGCCGCCACGAAGCACGAAGCACACTGAAACAAGTTCAGCGCAGGCTGCACGAAGCACGCCAGGAATTCGTTTTCTATGACGGCCCCCCATTCGCCAACGGCCTTCCACATTACGGCCATTTACTAACCGGCTTCATCAAAGATTTAGTGGCGCGTTATCAAACCATGAAAGGCAAAAAAGTTGAACGCCGTTTTGGTTGGGATACGCATGGCTTGCCGGTGGAGATGGAAACGGAAAAAGAGCTTGATGTTTCAGGACAATTGGCAATTCAGCAATTTGGCATCGAAAAGTTTAATTCTGCCTGTCAAAGCTCGGTGATGAAATATGCGAGTGAATGGGAACATTATGTAACGCGCCAAGGCCGTTTTGTCGATTTCAAAAACAGCTACAAAACTATGGATGTAAGCTATATGGAATCAGTGATTTGGGCATTCAAACAGCTATTCGACAAAGGTTTGCTTTACGAAGATTTCCGCGTCGTGCCATATTCCTGGGCTTGCCAAACACCACTTTCAAATTTTGAAACACGGATGGATAACTCTTACAGACAGAAGGCAAGCAAGGCGGTGACGGTTAAATTTGAGTTAGAAAAATCACCATTCAGGGAAAAAACTTTTTTACTTGCCTGGACTACAACACCTTGGACACTTCCATCAAATCTTGCATTGGCAGTTGGTAAAAACATTGATTATGCAGCATTAAAAAAAGGCGAAGAAATTTTGATTTTAGCAGAAAGTTTGATTGAAAAATTCGCTAAAGATTTAGGTAATTTTCAAAAAGTAAGCACTGTCAAAGGCTCTGATTTAGTAGGCCTAAAATACAAACCGCTCTTCCCTTACCTCATCGAAAAAACTAAAAATTCTTTCGTAGTTCTTCACGGTGATTTCGTTTCAACTGAAGAAGGAACTGGCATCGTCCATCTCGCCCCAGGCTTCGGTGAAGATGACCAATTACTCTGCAAAGCTAACGAAATCCCAACTCTTTGCCCAGTTGATGAAGGCGGGAAATTTACGTCCGAGATCTTTGATCTATACCCAATCCAGTTGAAGAAGCCGATTTATGACGAAGCATTTTTGAGGAAAAATTGCGACCCCGTCGACGCGCAGCGCGACAAAACAGAATGCGGGCTGTATCAAGTGATACAGCCAAATTCTCCGAGCAAATTTTTACCAAAAAGGCGAAGTCAGAAATCGGCTTCTTCAGCTGGATTGGGTATAAATCACCCTTCCGACGCTAACGCGTCTCCCTCCCTCTTTTTCAAAGAGGGTTCTGCCTCCTTTGAAAAAGGAGGTGGCGCGAATGCGCCGGAGGATTTCTCTAGCCAGTCTCTATCTCTAAAATCTCGCCAAGTTTTCGACACCAACGACGACATCATTCGCTACCTCAAGTCAACGGGCGTATGGCTTAAGACCGAGCAATATCTCCACAATTACCCTCACTGCTGGCGCACAGACACACCGTTGATCTACAAAGCCGTGAGTTCGTGGTATGTCAAAGTCACAGACATCAAAGACCGCATGGTCGAATTAAATCAGCAGATCAACTGGATTCCATCTCACATTCGCGATGGCCAATTTGGAAAATGGTTGGAAGGCGCGCGCGATTGGTCAATCACGCGCAACCGCTTCTGGGGCTGTCCGGTGCCAGTTTGGAAATCGGAATCGGGAAAGATAAAAGTTTTTGGATCAATCGCAGAATTGGAAAAAATTTCCGGAAAAAAAATCGAAAATCTGCATCGTCCTTTTATTGATGAAATCGTTTTTGAAGAAAATGGCGAAGAGTTCAAACGAGTTACTGATGTGCTCGATTGCTGGTTTGAAAGCGGCTCAATGCCTTACGCACAAATTCATTATCCTTTCGAAAACAAGGAATGGTTTGAAGAAAATTTCCCCGCTGATTTTATCACTGAATATATCGCCCAAACTCGTGGCTGGTTTTATACTTTGATGGTTTTATCGACCGCGCTTTTTGATCGCGCACCATTTAAAAACGTGATTTGCCACGGCACGATTCTCGATGAAAATTCGCAAAAACTTTCCAAACGTTTAAAAAATTATGCCGATCCTCTTACAATTTTTTCCACCTTCGGATCAGATGCTATGCGCTTCTACATGATTTCACAACCGGTGATGCGTGGACAAGAATTGCGCATTGACAAAGAAGGTAAAGCCATTCGCGATGTTTTACGCATCGCAATCAAACCGCTGGTTAACGCTTTCAATTTTTTCTGCATGTATGCCAATGCTGATGGAATTTTGGCAAAAAAAATTGAGCTCAAACGCCAATTTAATAACACACTTGATCGCTACATTTTATCCAAGCTTAAATCAACGGTAGAAGGCATCGACAAAGCAATGATCAATTACGACACTGTGACAGCCTGCGAAGAATTTAATCAATTTTTTGAAGCGCTGAATAATTGGTACATCAGAAGAAATCGTCAGCGTTTTTGGAAAAGTGAAATTGATGAAGATAAACAGAATGCCTATGACGTGCTTTACACGATTTTGCTTACAATGTGCGAAGCCGCTGCACCATTACTGCCGTTTACGACCGAGTTTGTATGGCGTTCTCTATCATTTGAAGCGCGGAAATAAGCGTGGATTTTCTGATTTCATGACGATTGCCGGAGAAATAAAATTTTCTAACTAGCTTGTTGAGGGCAATATAAACCAAACCAACAGGCTTCTCATCGCTTCCTCCATCAGGCCCGGCAATGCCGGTAATAGCAATTGCAATATCGGCGGCAGAATTTTTTAACACGCCTTGCGCCATTTCCTGTGCGATTTCTTCACTAACTGCACCAAACTTTTCCAAAGTTTGTTTGTTCACAGCCAGCATCTCAATTTTTGCCTGATTGGAGTAAACAACAAACCCGCATTCCAAAACTTTTGATGAACCAGGAATTTCAGTAAACAAAGCCGATAAAAGCCCTCCGGTACAGGATTCAGCAATTGCAATTTTTAGATTTTTTTCTTCAGCAATCTGAAGAATTTTTTTGGTTTGCGATAATAATGAAAAGTCGAAAAACATAAATTCTAAAAATAAATTCTAAAATTTTTTTGACAGCGCGATGGCAAATTTTGTGGTGGTTTTGATAAAAAGAGAGAGTGGTGTAAAGGCCTTGAAATCAGCGGCGTGGTGTTTGTAGCCAATATCGCGATGTTCCAACTCTTCGTCGCGAAATTTAACGATTTTTTGTTTTAATTCCTGAATTTCATTTTGCTGTTTTTGCTCCAGAAATTTTTCTTCTGCCGCAAGAGTTTTAAGTTGGTTTTGGTAATGTTCATCGATGGTTTCTTCAACTGCGGTAGTGCAAACCATTGCCGCCTTTTTGTCGATTAGCGCAGTTAAAAATCCGAGAGTAAAACCGCCAATTTTCCATATCGGCTGCATGATAGTTGGGCGAATTTTTTGTTTTTTCATTTCAGCATCAAAATAGTTGAAATGGGCATCTTCCTGCTTTTTCATATGTTTGACTAGCTCGACCGTTTCGTGATCTTTCTTTAATTTTAATGCGATGATTTGTCCGTCATAAATCACCTTTGCGCCTAACTCTCCAGCGTGATTAACGCGAATTATTTCTTCCAGTTTCTTACAAAGATTTTTGTTCATACATTAAACCTGAAATGAAAAACATCGCCGTCTTGCACAACATAATCCTTGCCTTCGAGCCTTAATTTTCCTGCATTCTTGGCAAAATCTTCACCTCCAAGTGAAATGTAATCAGAATAGGAAATTGTTTCGGCGCGGATAAAACCTTTTTCGAAATCAGTATGAATTACACCGGCGGCTTTTGGCGCGCTTGAGCCTTTTTTTAGCATCCAGGCATGACATTCTTTTGGGCCGACAGTAAAGAAAGTGATTAAATTCAACAATTCGTAGGAATTGCGGATGATCTGCGAAAGGCCGGTTTCTTTGAGTCCAACTGAATTTAGAAATTCCATTTTTTCAGCATCAGTTTCAAGCGAGGCAACTTCCGCTTCAATTTGCGCGCAAATTTTTAAAACCTTATAGCCATTTTGCCTGCCAAATTCTTCAACCTCTTGTGAGTGTTTATTGCCGCTTAATTCACTTTCCTTGAGATTGCAGACAAAAAGCTGCTTCTTTGAGCTGATTAGCTGTAGGCCTTTTAAAATTTTTTCTTCTTCTGCAGAATTTGTTGTAATTATGCGCGCTGGTTTTCCTTCTCTTAAAATCGCTAAAACTTTTTTTGCCATTGCAATTTGTACGGCAATTTCTTTTTCAGTTTTGGCTTTTTTTTCCATGGCAGGAATTCTTTTTTCCAAACTTTCAAGATCGGCAACAATAAGCTCCAGCTGAATCAAATCAATATCGCGTAGCGGATCAACCAAACCTTCAACATGGGTAATATTTTCATCTTCAAAACAGCGTACAACATTGATGATAGCGTCAACCTCGCGAATATGGGAAAGAAACTGATTTCCCAAACCCTCGCCTTTGCTTGCTCCACGAACTAGTCCGGCAATATCAACAAATTCAATTTGCGCCGGAATTATTTTTTGCGAACCGGCAATTTTTGAAAGCTTTGCACAGCGCTCGTCAGGCACATCAACTTTACCAATATTTGGGTCAATTGTACAAAAAGGATAATTCGCCGCCTGCGCCATCGCAGTTTGTGTTAAAGCATTGAAAAGCGTTGATTTTCCTACGTTGGGAAGACCAACGATTCCACATTGGAGAGACATAAAAAAAATAATTTAAGATTTAAGATTTAGGATTTTAGAAATCATAAATTCTAAATCTTAAATCCTAAATAATTTGTATGCTCCGAATTTTCCTAATCCTCACCATACTTCTCACCTCCTCTTGCCTCTTTTCCAAAAAAATTACCATCAAAGGCAAGGGCAATATCAAATTGCAGCAAGTGGATTTTTTTGAACTTAATGATTGGGAAAATGATGATCACAAAAAGGCTTTGCAGGCTTTTCTGCATTCATGCAACAAATTTGCCAAAATGCCGCAAAATCGCTTAATTGGCGGGCAAATTGGAGAGATTACCATTTCTGATTTTCGTGATGTTTGCGATATTGCCGAAGTAGTAAAAACCATGAGTAGCAAACAAACTAAAAATTTTTTTGAAAACTGGTTTCGACCATTTTTGGTTGAAACACGGTTTGGCAATGAAAATGGTGTTTTTACCGGATATTATGAGGCTTCTCTTAACGGCAACAAAATCAAAACCGAAAAATACAAATATCCGGTTTATGCACGGCCAAAAGATTTATCCTCCGATCCTTATTTAAGCCGCAAGGAAATTGAAGAGGGAGCGTTGAAACATAAAGCTCTGGAATTGCTTTATGTTGACGACAAAACCGATCTTTTCTTTATGCATATTCAAGGCTCTGGCCGAGTGAAATTGTCAAATGGATCTGAAATCCGCTTGGCTTACGCCGGAAGAAATAACCAGCCATACACTTCAATTGGTAATCCAATGGCTGATTTGGGATATTTAAAACGCGATCAAATCAACTCTGCAACTATCAGAGAATGGCTAAAAAATAATCCCGAAAAAGCTGATGAGGCGATGAATATCAATGCCGCTTTCACCTTTTTCAAAATTTCTGAAAGCGAACATGTTGTTGGTGCGCAGGGAGTTCCTCTTACAACGGAAAGATCGCTTGCAATTGACAGTGAAATTATTCCCTACGGTTTTCCGCTTTTTGTTGAAACCGCTTTAAAGAAAAAAGATGGCAATAAAGAAAAATATAACCACCTGCTGATTGCTCAAGATACTGGCTCGGCAATTAAAGGCATTGTGCGTGGTGATATATTTTTCGGTTATGGCAAAGAAGCGGAAGAAAAAGCATTTTATATGGCCTCACAGGGAAAATATTACATTCTGCTGCCGATCAATGTGATGGATAAGATGATTGGGAAATAAAGTTCTCAAATTTTTCCCTAACAAAATTTTTTTCGGAAAAAAATTTTTTTTCGGCTTCTTCATAGCTTTTACAGAAACTTTGTAAGCAATATTGTTGGTCAAAAGCATTACCAAAAATTTGTTTGAGGCCTTCATTTGCAGGTAATGAGAGTGCAAGCAAAATTGCCGCAATTGACAAAAAAGGATCGGCTGATGCAGCGGCAATGCGATATTCCAATCTTGCACTCGACTGCGGAATACGAATGGCGCAAGTTCTGTTATCAGCGCCAAAACTTAAATTTACTGGCGCGCTGAATTTGCCTTTACGGAATAATTCGTAATTTAAATCGAAAGAAAAACGCTGATAATCTTCAGCCTGTGGCGCCAGAAAAATCATGATCTCGTCAGTTGATTGCAAAAGCGATGACGCTGAATTTGTTAAAATTTTTTTATCAACAAGAAAAATATTTTTGTCATTTTCATCATGCAAAGAGACGTTGAATTGCAAAGCATTGCCGCAATCATCTTTAAATGGTTGTGCCGCAAAAGAGGCGCAAAGATTTTTTTTGGCAGCAAGATTTTTTATAAAATTTTTTTTCTCCGTAAGCTCATCGCAAAGTTTTACAAGATCGGAAGTAAAATCGGTTTTGATCTCAATTTGTGAAGCGCCGCGCTCTTTCTCAGCTTTCAGCTCCAGTATAAAATCATCAACTGCTTTTGGACTGGCCGGCACGCCATCTGCCAACAAAAAAAACTCCAGCTCGCATCCGATTTTTGGAACTAGCGAGCTGGAGTTTTGAAAAAATTCCTGAGATTTTTTTAAGATGATTTCCTTGTTGCGGTAAAGCTTCTCAAGCAACATTGTTTTTGATCCACTCAACCAAAGCTGATTTTGGCAATGAGCCAACTTTGGTATCAACCACTTTTCCGTCTTTAAAAATCATCAAAGTTGGAATGCCGCGCACCATGTATTTCGATGGCGTTTCAGGATTATCATCAACATTGCATTTGAATATTTCGATTTTGCCGACGAAATCTTTTGCCACTTCGTCAATCAATGGCGAAAGCTGACGGCAAGGCCCGCACCAAGGCGCCCAAAAATCTACCAAAACCGGTTTTGAAGATGTAAGAACATCTTTTTGGAAATTGTTGTCTGAAGTTTCTTGAGTCATAAATTTACGATTTGAGATTTGGAATTTGTGATTTATGGCCATGTCGCAAATCAACTTTCTGAAAAATCTGAACCCTTGATTTACAAGGGCTCGTCGAGTTTGAAAATGGTGAGAAACGGGGATTTGCGACAGTCCCTTTATGGAATGAATTAAATCCTAAGATCCTGAACAGGTTCTAAGAACCTGTCTAAATTCTTTTACAAGTTCTTAAACGACAAACTCAAGTTAAATGTCCGCTGCGGCTTCACTAAATTGCTTGGATCATTTTCAATAGCCGAAAATTCAAAAGTGGTGCAACAGCCTTCACGATAAAGTTTGATGCCGCGCGATATGGTCCGACCGGTTATTAAATCCCTGTTTCCACTAATGTTTACTTTCAATCTGTTGGTTAGTTTTACACCGGAGGAGAGGCTTACTTGCTCTCTTTCTTCAGGAATTTGTTGGCTGCGTCTGATTAGCAGATAATCTGCTGCAAACGAAAAACGCTGTAGATCCAAAGATGCGGCAATCTGATTGATATCGTTGCGATAATTGGATTCATTGAGCTGAAAGGCATAGGTAATCGAAAAATATTTTGTCGCCTTATACATCGCCTGACCAACCACATTTGATTTGTTATTTGCGGCAAAACCGCGAATTGTTACATCCTGCACTTCGTTGTTTCTTCTGTATCCCTGACCGATCATCAAACCAAATTCACCATATTTGTTAAACAAAGAGGATTTTACGCCATAGCCAATGCGCTCTCCCACTTCATTGCGATCAAAACCATAAATACGATCAGAAACAAAAAGATTACTGATGGTTAATTCGGAATTGTTACTGTCTTCATTTGGCATTTTGCTGACATTTTTTTTGTAATAGCTGGCAACAAAGCCGATCATCGGCTCAACCATCAAAGTGTTACGACCGGTTTTTTTGATTAGTGGCAAACGCCAGTTTGCTGAAAATTCCGGTTTGTAATTTGTGGTTGTGTATTCGTAGTTATTGTTGCGCTGCGTATGTTTGAAATTGTTTTCCAGCCAATAAAAATCTCCCTGAAATTTTGCGCCTAATTCAAATAGATTTCCCTTGAGATTAAACGGAATTTTCGCTTCGGGAATGGCGGTAAAACGGCGATATTGCAATCCGCTTTCACGGTTGATGCTGGTGATGTTTGAAGTCAGAACAAATTTTTCCTTGAAGAAGAAGGGCTTGGTTTCAATACGAGAATCAAGGGTTGGCAATATAAATTGTTCGCTATCTTTGTTGGTTTTGTCCTCCAATTCCTGGAATTTTACAGTTTTTGCCGAGAAAAAATTTCGCCCTTTGATATAATCAACATTGGCCTCGGAAAGAGTGTAAGCAGAATAATTGAAATGGTAATCGCGCAGATAATTGCGATCAGAGACAAAATCAGCTTTAAAATCGGAACCGATATCAGTGGTAAAATCAAATTTGCCGCCACCCTTTAAATTCCAGCGACGGTCTTTGTTTGTCCTTTCAATGACAATGCGGTCTTTTGTCGATTCAATCTCATTATTGGCAAACTCAAAATTCGCATCATATTCGCCATAAGAAACCAGATGACGAAAATTATTATTCACCATGTATTGATTACTGTTCAGATTCAAATGCGGCGTAATGGTCAAATCAGCATTTGGCGCAATATTCCAATAATAAGGAATTTTTACACCAAAACCAAAATTGGTGTTTTTGGTATAGTTTGGAGTCAAAAAACCTGATTCTCTTTTTTTGCTGGGAAGTGGGATGCGGATGTAAGGCGTATAAAGCACCGGCACATTATAAAAACGCAATATACCATTGCGACTTTTCATCACATTATTTTCGCGATCAATCGTGGTTTTGCTTGAAGTAATAGAAGCAAAATCACGTTTTTTGCCGGCCGCGCTATTATCTTCCTTAATTTCATCATTGGGACAGAAGGAATAAATTGGTTTGTAAAGAGTTGTGATCAATGGCGTTTTACGCTCAACTTTCGGCGAAAAAAGATATGAGCCATCGTTAAAAAAAATGCGGCCATTAAGAAAATTTCCCTGACTGAAATCATCTTTCACCTCACCTTCAGTGGCGCGCATATTGCCAATTTCAAGATTTTTAATTTTAACATTGCCGATGGCGCGGATAATTTTGCCGTCTTTGTTGTAGATCATCTCATCAGCATAAATTATGCTTTCTCCCTTGCTAACCTCAACATTTCCCTTGGCGGTTAAAGTGTTGGTAAGTCGATCTCCGTCAATTTCATCAGCCTTCAAAACCGCTGGCATATCACTTTGTTTGACGTTTTTAAATGAAGGAAGGGCGAAGGAATTGCTGGAAATAAAAATCAAAATAACAAACAAATTTCGTGATCTACGAAGCACAAAGCACGAAGCACGAAGCACGAACAACATCAGATCAAACTCAACTTTTGCGGACGACATTTTTTTATCCAAATTGCAATCATCATCCGCGTCAAAATTATCGCTGAAAACATCGAGGAAATAATGCCAATTGAAAGCGTGACCGCAAAACCTTTCACCGGACCGCTACCAAAAAGATAAAGGAAAAAGGCCACAATCAGAGTCGTTAAGTTTGAATCAATGATAGTTCGAAATGCCTGATGGAAACCCTGTTCAAGCGCGGCAAAAATGGTTTTTTTGTCACGCAACTCTTCCTTGATGCGCTCAAAAATCAAAACATTGGCGTCAACCGACATGCCCATAGTCAAAACAATACCGGCAATTCCTGGCAAGGTTAAGGTAGCGCCGATTAATGATAAAACCGCAAGAATTATGGCAACATTAATGAACATGGCGATGTCAGCCAAAAATCCAAAAAATCCGTAAAAGAAAATCATGAAAACGGCGACAAAAATTAGAGAAGCAACAACGGCTATCTTGCCGCTCTTGATTGAATCAAGACCAAGAGAAGGGCCAACGGTTCTTTCTTCAATGATTTTTAGTGGAGCTGGAAGCGCGCCAGCACGAAGCAAAAGCGCAACTTCATTGGCTTCCTGCGTAGTAAAACTTCCGGAAATAACACCGGAACCTTGATTGATTATCGTGTTGATTCTTGGCGCGGTCACAACTTTGCCATCAAGCACGATAGCAAAAATTTTGCCGATATTGTCTTTGGTGATTTGCGCAAATTTCCTTGTGCCAAGAGCATTAAAACGAAAACCAACTGCCGGTTCGCCTTCGTGATAGGTTGTATTGGCATCAACAAGCAAATCGCCGCTTAATATCACCTCCCTTTTTATCGGATAGGCATTGCCGCGATAGTCAAAAATTCTTTCAACATTCAAACCGTTAAAACCATCTTCGGCGATAAAGTGAAAAGTCATTTTGGCGGTTTTGCCAAGAATTGATTTGAGCTCGGAAGAATTTTTAACACCCGGAACCTGCAACAAAATTCTGCTATCGCCTTGCGCTTGTATGGTTGGCTCTTTAGTGCCGCTTTCATCAATTCTACGACGCACAATTTCAATTGATTGTCTGATCAGATTTTGCCGAATGGTTTTGATTTCAGCGTCGGCAAAGTAAATCTGGAACTGGCTATGATCTTCGCTGATTTCAACATTCTTGCTTAATTTTCTGATCAGTTTTTTTGCCAGTTTTTTTTGTTCATCGTCAAGCAAAGTAAAAACTATTCTTTCGCCAGCAACCTCCGGAATTACACGCACCGATTCATCACGAAAGGAATTTTTCATCTCTTCACGCAAATTGTTAAGCTGCTCCTTAACGTAGTAATTAAAGTCAACTTCGAGCATCAATTGCGATCCACCGCGCAAATCAAGACCGAGATTAACTTTTTGCTGCGGCAGGAATTTTACTTCTTTTTCAAAAAATGATGGAGCAGCAAAAATCAAGGCTGCAAGACATGCCGCGCAAATCAGAAATATTTTTATTTTGGAGAAATTGAGCATATTAGGATTTACGAACTTTTTCTTTTTCATCCTTAACCAATTCTGCAACATATTGCTTTAGAACTCTGATTCTAACGCCATCAGCAATTTCAACTTCCACCTGGTTTTCTTTTTCAAAAATATCTTTGACTACACCAATTATGCCGCCATTGGTGATCACCTTATTTCCGCTTTTGAGATTATTGACCATTTCCTGGTGATCTTTCATTTTTTTGCTCTGCGGCCTGATGATCAAAAAATAAAAAATCGCAAAAATTAAAAGCAGCGGAACAAAACTGGAGAAAGAAAACTCAGATTGAGCAGCGCTTTCAGTCGCTTGCGCAAAGGCTTTAGAAATAAACATGTTAATTGGATTAAAATTATTCTTCGCTTTTTAACAAAAGCTCCTTCAACCGCGCAACATCTTCTTCCTGCTGCGTAGCTGTAGGTTTTTCAGGATTATTTGGATCTGGCAACTCGGCAAAATTTGGTGGCACTATTAGCGGATTTGTGTGTTTTTTAGCGCAAGAAACTGCACAGAGAATCAAAACTAAAATTGCCAAATTTTTCATTGTTTTTTTCTAAAGAAAATATCATCAAAAAGCAGAATCATGACTCCGATAAACACACATGAATCTGCTAAATTAAAGGCTGGCCAGTGATATATTCCGATATGAAAATCAAGAAAATCTGCCACCGCGCCATTTTGAATGCGATCAATTAAATTGCCGAAAGCCCCGCCAATTATCAGACCAAGAGCATAAACAAAATGCAACTTCTTGTTGTAATAAAGCCAGAAAAACAAAATAAAAATTATCAAACCCTGAATCAGGGAAAAAATTATTTGGCTATTTTCGAGATGGCTAAACATGCCAAAACTTACTCCACGATTCCACACGCGAACCAGAGAGAAAAAATTAAAAACCACAATTTCACCATGCTCTGCAAGAAAAGCAAAGACAAGGCGCTTGGTAAGAAGATCAAAGAAAGCAACGAGGCAAGCAATGATTATTCCGTAGAAAAATGGTTTAGGAATTTTCAAAGTAATTACGATTTACAATTTTTTGCACTTCTTAAATCGTAAATCGTAAATCGTAAATCGGAATTTCATGAAACTCATCTTCATGGGCACGCCTCATTTTGCCTGCCCTGCCCTTACAAAACTAATCTCTAATCCAGAATTTAAAATCATCGCTGTTTATACTCGCGAACCGCAAATTGCCGGACGTGGGCATAAATTACAAAATTCTCCGATTCATGAATTGGCCTTAAAACATGGATTAAAAGTGATTACGCCAAAAACTTTACGCAGCGAAGAAGTTCAAAAAGAATTCTGCGATTTTAATTCTGACCTCGCAATTGTTGTGGCCTACGGCCTGATTCTACCAAAAGAAATTTTAAACGGCACCCGACTTGGTTGTGTAAACATCCATCCTTCACTTTTGCCGAGATGGCGCGGCGCAGCGCCAATTCAGCGCACAATCATGGCGGGTGATAAAGAAACCGGAATTAACATCATCAAAATGGATGAAGGGCTTGATAGCGGAAATGTGATTTACGAAGAAAAATTTCCACTCTACGGCAATGAAACTTACGTAGAACTTTCAAAAAGGCTTTCTCATCTTGGCGCTGAAGTTTTGGTTAAAGCTATAAAAAATTTAAGTGACGGCGTCCCACAAAATCATGCTTTGGCAAGCCACGCTAAAAAAATTGAAAAAGCTGAATGCGAGATAGATTGGAAAAATTCCGCTGAAGAAATTGAAAGAAAAATCCGCGCTTTAAACGGCAATCTCGGCGCTTTTTTTAACTATAATGGCGAAAAAATAAAAATTTTTGCCGCAGAAATTTTGGACAAAAATTCCATTTCAAATCCAGCCGGAAAAATTCTCGATAAAGATTTTTTGATTCAATGTGGAAAAGGAATTATCAGGCCATTGATTATGCAACGACAAGGAAGGAAAGCGATGACAACAAAAGAAATTTTGCATGGATTTAATTTAACCCCAATAACGCTTAAGGAATTATGGCTTAAGTCTACAAACTCTAAGTAAAACCAATAAACTCCACCACACTGTCACCCCGCACTTGTTGCAGGGTCCATTTG